>Ga0207797_1001960_pt1 | contig 14594 bp, 11 predicted proteins | sample PRCRCaboRojoPR_6_FD_187275 | JGI IMG/M metagenome (GOLD analysis project Ga0207797, IMG submission 187275) | Marine sediment microbial community from Cabo Rojo, Puerto Rico - PR CR 10% Liquid 1 (SPAdes) | ecosystem: Environmental > Aquatic > Marine > Coastal > Sediment | place: Cabo Rojo, Puerto... | reverse complement strand
CCGCCGCACCCCCGGCTGGGCCGTAAAGCAGGTGCCCGGCGTCAGCGCTATGTCGGCATAGAAGAGATCGGTGTGGGGATCTGCGATCGGGCCCTCACTGCCGGCATGGCGGCCACTCAACAGGCGGACCCGGGCACCCCCACCATCGACCGTCGGGATGGACTGCGGTGACAGCTCCTGATACTCGGGCGGGGCCATCTTCTCCCTGGCGGGCAGGTTGATCCAGAGCTGGAAGCCCCGCATGGCCCCTTGAGACTGGCGCGGCATCTCGGAGTGGATGATCCCGCTGGCGGCCTTCATCCACTGGGCGCCACCCCCACGCAGCTCGCCCTGATTGCCCATGCTGTCGCGATGGCGCATGTGCCCATCGAGCATGTAGGTCAGGGTGATGAAGCCCCGATGCGGGTGGTCTGGAAAGCCTGCGGCGTAGTCGTCCGGGTCGTCGCTGGCGAAGTGATCAAACAGGAGGAAGGGATCCAGATGCCGGCATGTCGCTGTGCCGATCGTCCGGTGCACGGTGACGCCAGCACCCTCCCGGATCTCGGTCGCGGGTACCCTCTGGACGACCTTGCTCGCTGACATCGCTCGCCTCCGGCGCTCGCAGGGAACCCCGCACAACGGCCCTGGCCCCGACGACGCTGCAGCGGTTTGACTGTGCTGTAGCTGGAAGGTGCCCTGCTCAGGCGTCAGCCGGATGCGGCCTCCTGAACCAGGATCCAGGGCGCGGTGATCACAGCCCACAGGCCCGGATCGCGCTCACTCCAGTCCCGTGCATCCTCCGTGGTCACATGGGCCACGCGACCCTGGGTCATCCATTCCTGCAGTGCGGCCTCGTCATCGGCCACCATCCGGCTCGCTACCTCGATCAGATCCAGGTCACCGGCCACCCTGATCACCACGCCACGGGCGAAGTGGCGCTCCAGCTCGTGCCACCTCACCCTGGCCGTCTGTGCATGGATCAGGGCCCGCTGCTGGTCAAGCTCGTCCTGCATTGGTCATGCTCGTTGCTCGTGCCTCGCGGGCCTAAGCCCCACAAGGCTCCGGGCCCGTACCCTACACACCGCGGTGCTCGGCCCCCGGCCTGCCCGAGGCCGGCCCGGCGCCTCCTGGTCGCCGAGCCGGCATTCGTCGCTTGTCGAGCCGAGCTACTGCTGGTCCGGATCGTAGGCCAGGATGGGGGACAGCCAGCGCTCCGCTGTCTCCACGTCCATGCCCTTGCGGCGGGCATAGTCCTCCACCTGATCCTTCTGGATCTTGCCCGTGCCGAAGTAGCGCGTCGCCGGGTGGGCGAAGTACCAGCCCGAGACCGCGGCCGTGGGCCACATGGCATAGGACTCGGTGATGCTCAGCCCAATCCGCGACTCCGGCTCCAGGAGCTCCCAGAGGGTACCCTTCTCGGTGTGGTCCGGACAGGCCGGATAGCCGGGCGCAGGGCGGATGCCGCGGTACTTCTCCGCGATCAGATCCTCGTTGCTCAGATCCTCTTCTGGCGCATAGCCCCAGTAGTCCTTGCGAACCAGCTCGTGCATGCGCTCGGCAAAGGCCTCGGCGAGGCGGTCGGCCAGGGCCTTGAGCAGGATGGAGTGGTAGTCGTCATGCTCGCGCTCGTAGCGCTCCACGTGCTCGTCGATCCCCAGACCCGTGGTGACCGCGAAGGCACCCAGGTAGTCCTTGATGCCGCTGTCCTTGGGGGCCACGTAGTCCGCGAGGCAGAAGTTGGGCTGCTTCTTGCCCTTGCGCTCCATCTGCTGGCGTATGTGGTGCAAGGTGGTCAGCACCTCGCTGCGGCTGTCGTCGGTATACAGCTCGATGTCGTCGTCATTGACCGAGTTGGCGGGATAGAAGCCCACTACCGCGCGTGCTGTGAGCCAGTGCTCCTTGACGATGCGGTCGAGCATGGCCCGGGCATCGTCGTAGAGCTGCCGGGCATGCTCGCCGACGACCTCATCCTCCAGGATCTTGGGGTACTTGCCGGACAGCTCCCAGGCCTGGAAGAAGGGCGTCCAGTCGATGCGCTGGACCAGATCCTCCAGCGGGTAGTCGTCGAACTGGAGCAGCGTTGGGGCACAGCCACCGGCCTCGCCGTCCTGGCGCATCACCTCCGGCTCGACCGGACCCTGGCTAGGGGTAAAGCCCGGCTCGCAGGCCGCCGGCACCGGAGGCTCATACTCGGCCCAGGCGATGGCGACCTTGTTGTCCCGGGCCTGCGCCAGGCTCGCCGAACGGCGCTGGGTCGTCTGCCCCTCGCGCTGCTCGCGCAAGCCCTGGTACTCCTCGCGCATCTGGGCCACGAAGGGCTCGCGCTGCGTCTCGCTGAGCAGCTGGCCGACCACACCCGCCGCCCGCGAGGCATCCAGGACGTGCACCACCGGCTGACTGTACTGCGGCTCGATCTTGACCGCCGTATGCACCTTGGAGGTCGTCGCCCCGCCGATCAGCAGGGGCTGCTGGAAGCCCTGGCGCTCCATCTCCTTGGCCACGTTCACCATCTCGTCCAGCGACGGCGTGATGAGCCCGGACAGGCCGATGACGTTGCAGCCCTCGTCTCTGGCGGTCTGCAGGATCTTGTCCGCGGGGACCATGACGCCCAGGTCGACCACCTCGTAGCCGTTGCACTGCAGCACTACACCCACGATGTTCTTGCCGATGTCGTGGACGTCGCCCTTCACCGTGGCCAGAAGGACCTTGTCCGCACCGCTGGTGTCGCCGGACTCGGCCATCTCCGCCTCCAGGTAGGGAAAGAGATAGGCCGTGGCCTTCTTCATCACGCGGGCAGACTTCACCACCTGGGGCAGGAACATCTTGCCCTGGCCGAAGAGGTCGCCCACCACGTTCATGCCATCCATGAGCGGGCCCTCGATGACGTCCAGGGGCTTGTTCAGCGTCTGACGGGCCTCCTCGGTGTCGTCTTCCACATAATCGGTGATGCCCTTCACCAGGGCGTGCTCCAGCCGCTTCTCCACCGGCCACGAGCGCCACTCCAGGTCCTCCTCCTTGGCCAGGCCACCGCCCTCGCGGTAGCGCTCCGCGATCTCCACCAGCCGCTCGGTCGCGTCGTCGCGGCGGTTCAGGACGACGTCCTCGACCGCCTCGCGCAGCTCCTCGGGTACCTCGTCATAGACCGCCAGCTGACCGGCGTTGACGATCCCCATGTCCATGCCCGCCTTGATGGCGTGGTACAGGAATACGGCATGGATGGCCTCGCGCACCGGGTTGTTGCCCCGGAACGAGAAGGAGATGTTGGACACGCCGCCGGAGACCTTGGCATACGGCAGCGTCTCCTTGATCTGGCGGGTGGCCTCGATGAAGTCGACGCCGTAGTTGTTGTGCTCCTCGATCCCGGTCGCCACGGCGAAGATGTTGGGGTCGAAGATGATGTCCTCGGCCGGATAGCCGGCCTGCTCGGTAAGGAGCCGGTAGGCGCGGCTGCTGATCTCGACCTTGCGCTGCTGGGTATCGGCCTGGCCCTCCTCGTCGAAGGCCATGACCACCACGGCAGCGCCGTAGCGGCGGATCTTGCGGGCCTGCTCTAGGAAGTGCTCCTCGCCCTCCTTGAGGCTGATCGAGTTCACGACGCCCTTGCCCTGGACGCACTTGAGCCCGGCCTCGATGATCTCCCACTTGGAGGAGTCGATCATCACCGGGACACGGGAGATATCGGGCTCGGCGGCGATCATATTGAGGAAGCGGACCATGCACTCCTGGGAGTCCAGCAGGCCCTCGTCCATGTTGACGTCGATCATCTGGGCGCCGTTCTCCACCTGCTGCAGCGCCACCTCCTGGGCGGTCTCGTAGTCCTCCTCCTTGATCAGGCGCAGGAAGCGCGCCGAGCCGGTGACGTTGGTGCGCTCGCCGATGTTGACGAACAGCGACTCCTCGTCGATGTTGCAGGGCTCCAGGCCCGAGAGCCGCGTCGCCTTCGGGATGTCGGGGATCTCCCGCGGCGGGTGCTGCTCCACCGCCTCGCGTATGACCTTGACGTGCTCGGGGGTCGTCCCGCAGCAGCCGCCGACGATGTTCAGGAAGCCGCTCTCGGCCCACTCGCCGATCTCGCGGGCCATCTCCTCGGGGCTCTCGTCGTACTCGCCGAACTCGTTGGGCAGACCCGCATTGGGATGAGCGGAGACATAGGTGTCCGCGATCCGTGACAGCTCCTTGACGTACTGACGCAGCTCCTTGGGACCGAGGGCGCAGTTCAGGCCAATGGAGAGGGGCTCGGCGTGGCTCACCGAGTTCCAGAAGGCCTCGGTGGTCTGCCCCGTCAGGGTCCGCCCCGACTGATCGGTGATGGTACCGGAGATCATGATGGGCAGCTTGTAGCCCACCTCGTCGAAGACCTGGTGCAGGCCATAGATCGCCGCCTTGGCGTTGAGCGTGTCGAAGATGGTCTCGATCAGCACCAGGTCGATCCCGCCCTCGATCAGCCCGCGCGCCGACTCGGCATAGGCCTCCGCCAGGTCATCAAAGGTGATGTTGCGGTATCCGGGGTCGTTCACGTCCGGCGAGATGGAGGCCGTGCGGTTCGTCGGCCCCAGCACCCCGGCCACGAAGCGCGGCTTGTCGGGCGTCTGGGCGGTATAGGCGTCAGCGGCCTCGCGCGCCAGTCGGGCGGCGGCGACGTTGATCTCGTGGACCAGATCCTCCATGTGGTAATCCGCCATGGAGATCCGGTTGGCGTTGAAGGTGTTGGTCTCGATGATGTCGACGCCCGCGTCCAGGTTGGCGTCATGGATGCCGCGGATCTTCTCGGGCTGGGTCAGGACGAGGAGGTCGTTGTTGCCCTTGAGGTCACCGGGCCAGTCGGTGAAACGCTCGCCGCGGTAATCGGCCTCGTCCAGGCCCAGATTCTGGATCATGGTGCCCATCGCCGAGTCCAGGATCAGTATGCGCTCGGCGAGCTTGGACTTGAGTTGCTCGGTATGCTCTGGATTCATGGTCATGCCACTCGTGTCTGGGGTGGTCTCGCTTGCCGCGCGGCCCTGTGCCCCTGAGAGGGGCGCGCGTTCGCCCGATGTGCCACGCACTGTATCGGCCAGTGACCCTGACAGCCCGCCGCTGTCTCGGGGCACGAGCGAACGCAGGCCGGTATCCGGGCTCGCGAGCGACCGAGTGGTCCGACGGATCGCCTTCCCACCGACCTTCCTCGGCAGCAGTGGCGGGGCGGCCACAGGCCACCCTGATCCGTCTTCTCTCGCCTACCGTTGCGGGGGCAGCGCCGGCCTTGCAGCCTCGAGGGGCCGCGCACCGGCTTCCCGTTCAACCCCGGGGCCCGCATTGCCCGCGGGCCTCCAGGGCACCTGCTCTGGTTACCCTACTGTCGATGTGCCGCGGCAGCGCCTGAGCAGGCGCGCCTGCTCAGGCAGCGCCGGCACTGGCCTCGGCACGCTCGCCCAGGCCCAGGTTCTGCCAGACGCGTCGGGTCGCCTCGGCCCTATTCAGGGTGTAGAAATGGATCCCGGGCGCGCCGTTGGCCAGCAGCTCCTCGGCCTGGCGGGTCGCGATCTCGATGCCCAGCTCCTGCTGGGACTTGGTGTCATCGCCGTAGGCCTCCATCCGCAGCCGGATCCAGCGAGGGATGTCGGCGCCACACATCTGTGAGAAGCGGTCGATCTGGGCGAAGTTGCTGATCGGCATCAGCCCGACGATGATGGGGACATCCACACCCATGCGCTGTACGTCCTCGACGAAGCGGTAATAGGCCGCATTATTGAAGAAGTACTGCGTGATGGCATTGTCCGCGCCGGCCTTGACCTTGCGGACGAAGTTCTCCATGTCCGTCTGCGGATCCGGGGTCTCCGGATGAAACTCCGGATAGCAGGCCACGTTGATCTGGAAGCCGCCGAATTCCTTGATATAGCCCACCAGCTCGTTGGCATAGCGGAAGCCGCCCTCCTTGAACGCCTCCTCGTCTTCGGGGACATCGCCGCGCAGGGCCACGATGCGCCGGATGCCGGCGTCACGGTAGCGCTGGAGGATCTCGTGGATGTCCTCCTTGCGCGAGCCGATGCAGGACAGATGGGGCACGGCCTCCAGGCTGGCCCTGCTCTGTATCCGGTCAACGGTCGCGAAGGTGCGCTCGCGAGTACTGCCGCCCGCACCGAAGGTCACCGAGACGAAGTCCGGACCCAGCGGGGCCAGCTTGTCGACGGTCTTCGAGAGCCTCTCCTCGCCCTTCTCATTCTTGGGCGGGAAGAACTCGAAGGAGAAATGTCTTTGCTTGCGGTCGATAGCCATAATGGTTACCTCGTGGTCTCGCCAGAGGTTGAGAGGCGGCGGCGGCGCGTGCCGCGCCGCCACGCCTCCGGTCTCGACGGGCCCTAGTAGCGGTAGTGCTCCGGCTTATAGGGGCCCTCGATCGGGATGCCGAGATACTCGGCCTGATCCGGGCTCATCTGGGTCAGCTTGCCACCGAGACCCTCCACGTGGACCCGTGCAACCTCCTCGTCCAGGTGCTTGGGCAGCACGTAGACCTTGTTCTCGTACTGGCCGCCCTTGCTGTAGAGCTCGATCTGCGCCAGTACCTGGTTGGAGAAGGAGTTGGACATCACGAAGCTGGGGTGGCCGGTGGCATTGCCCAGGTTCAGCAGCCGCCCCTTGGACAGCAGGATGATGCGCTTGCCATCGGGCCAGATGACGTGGTCGACCTGGGGCTTGATCTCGTCCCACTGCAGATCCTGGAGGCCCGCGACATCGATCTCGTTGTCGAAGTGGCCGATGTTGCCGACGATGGCGTTGTGCTTCATCTTGTCCATGTGGGCCCGGGTGATGATGTCCTTGTTCCCCGTCGCCGTGATGAAGATGTCCGCCACCGGCGCCACCTCGTCCATGGTCCGCACCTCGAAGCCCTCCATCTGGGCCTGCAGCGCGCAGATGGGGTCGATCTCGGTCACCACCACGCGAGCGCCCATGGACTTCAGGGACTGGGCCGAGCCCTTGCCGACGTCGCCGTAGCCGCAGACCACGGCATACTTGCCGGCGACCATAACGTCAGTGGCTCGTTTCAGCCCGTCCAGCAGCGACTCCCGGCAGCCGTACAGGTTGTCGAACTTGGACTTGGTCACCGAGTCGTTGACATTGATGGCCGGGGTCTTGAGCTTGCCCTGGCGCTCCATCTGGTAGAGACGGTGCACGCCGGTCGTGGTCTCCTCGGTGATACCGCCGATCTGCTCCAGCAGTTCCGGGTACTTCTCGTAGACCATCGCCGTCAGGTCACCACCGTCGTCCAGGATCATGTTGGGCGTCCAGCCGTTGGGACCGTGGATGGTCTGCTCGATGCACCACTCGTACTCCTCCTCGGTCTCGCCCTTCCAGGCGAATACCGGGGTCCCCTCAGCGGCGATCGCGGCGGCGGCCTGGTCCTGCGTCGAGAAGATATTGCAGGAGCTCCAGCGGACCTCGGCACCCAGGGCCTGCAGGGTCTCGATCAGCACGGCGGTCTGGATGGTCATGTGGATGCAGCCGGCGATGCGCGCGCCCTTCAGGGGCTGCTTGTCGGCCCACTCCGTGCGCAGGCGCATCAGGCCCGGCATCTCCTTCTCGGCGATCTGGATCTCCTTGCGGCCCCAGTCGGCGAGGCCGATGTCGGCGACCTTGTAGTCGCCCAGCTCGGTTACAGCAACGTTGCTCATGGGATGGCTCCCTCTCGATGGTTGTTCGGTCAACACATGGACGAACGGGGCCCGTGGGCTATCGGCCATCCGGGACCCGTCTCGGATCCGACCTACAGGCCTGCGTCGGCGCGCAGCGCCTCGGCCTTGTCGGTCCGCTCCCAGGTAAACTCCGGCTCGGGGCGACCGAAATGGCCGTTTGAGGCCGTCTTCTTGTAGATCGGCCGCAGCAGGTCGAGCATCTGGACGATACCCTTGGGGCGCAGATCGAAGTGCTTGCGGATCAGGGCCTCGATCTTCTCCTCGTCGATCCTGGCAGTGCCGAAGGTCTCCACGTGCACCGAGACCGGGTTGGCCACACCGATGGCGTAGGCGACCTGCACCTCGCAGATGTCGGCCAGGCCGGCGGCCACTACGTTCTTGGCGACATAACGTCCCGCATAGGCGGCGCTGCGATCGACCTTGGAGGGGTCCTTGCCCGAGAAGGCTCCGCCCCCGTGGCGCCCCATGCCACCGTAGGTATCGACGATGATCTTGCGCCCGGTCAGACCACAGTCACCCACGGGGCCGCCGATCACGAAGCGCCCGGTCGGATTGATGAAGTACTGGGTGTCGCTGGAGAGCATCTCACCCGGGATAATGGGCTTGATGACCTCCTCCATCACGGCCTCTTTGAGGTGATCGTAGCTGACGTCCTCATCGTGCTGCGTCGAGAGAACGACCGCGTCGATGGACTTCGGCTGGTTACCCTCGTAGCGCACCGACACCTGAGACTTCACATCGGGGCGCAGCCAGGGCAGCTTGCCGCTGTTGCGCACCTCCTTCTGGCGGGCGGTCAGCTTGTGGGCGTACTGGATCGGCATGGGCATGAGCTCGTCGGTCTCGTTGGTAGCGAAACCGAACATCAGCCCCTGATCACCGGCGCCCTGATCCAGGTCCACACCACTGCCCTCGTTGACCCCCACCGCGATGTCCTGGGACTGCTTGTCCAGCGCGATCAGCACTGCACAGGTATTGCCGTCGAAGCCCATGCGGCTGTCGTTATAGCCGATGTCGGTGATGGTCTTGCGCACCACGTCCGTGTAGTCGACGTTCCCGCCACTGGTGATCTCACCGGAGATGATGGCCATGCCGGTGTTGACCATGGTCTCGCAGGCAACGCGAGACATGGGATCCTGCTCCAGCAGGGCGTCCAGGATGGCGTCGGAGACATTATCGGCGACCTTGTCCGGATGGCCCTCGCCGACTGACTCGGACGAAAAGAGGTACTCACGTGCCATGTTCGGTTCTCCTCGGGTGTTGTTGGAAAGCGCTGAGCGGCCGCGGCTGCTCGCCGGCCGAACCTATTCTGGGGCGTGACAGTGCAAAGCCCGGCTCACCTCGTTCGTATGGCTCGCCCGGGGTGGCGCGTCGCCGAAGGCCGCAGGCGCCTTGCCGACCTGCACTCCAGTAGGCTGCATGGTCGGCGCGCCATCGGCCGGCGATGACCGCAGCTCGCCCCGGTGCGCTGTCTAGCCCGCCGCGTTGGGCTTGTAGGCCACCTGCTGGATGAAGTCGACGTCGTTGCGGTCGTAGGGCCGCTGGAAATCGCCGTAGCGGTCCACGTTGATGAACCCGGCATCCTCAAGCAGGTGGGAGACGTAATCCGCACGCAGCGGGTACATCTTCAGGTGGAACTTGGAGCCGTCCGGAAAGGTGTACTCGAACAGCGCCACGTACCGGTTCAGCTCGATGGGCCGGGCATCGATGCCCTTCCCCGTGTAGTAGTACTTGTGCTTGGTACTGTAGCCATGATCCAGCATGGAGTCATAGTTCCGGTGGTCGATGATCACCATGCCGCCGGGCTTGACCACCTTGTACATGGCCTCCAGGGCATCACGCCGGGCCTCGTGCTCGAAGAGATGGGTAAAGGAGTTGCCGAGGCACAGGACCGCATCGAAGCTGTTCTCGCCGAGCTTCTTGTGCAGCTCGAGCCAGTTGGCGTGCACGACGTCGTGCAGCTCGACCCCGTGGGCCTCCGCGTTCTCCTTGGTCTTGCCGATCATGTTGGCCGAGCCATCGCTGGCCGTGACCTGGAAGCCCTCTTTAGTCAGGTTGATCGAGTGAAAGCCGGTGCCGCAGGCCACGTCGGCGACGGTCTCGACACCGCTGGCCTTGAGCATGCGGGTATAGAAGTTGCCCTCCGACTCCGTGCGTCCTTCCCAGCCGATAAGATCATCCCAGTAATCGACGAAATCTGGGGTGTACTGTTTCTCGGCAGCCACCTCTTCGGGGTTCAAAGCTTCACTGGCCATCGTCATTACCCCTCTCTAGTGCATTGAAACTCGGGTTACATCGCGTTGGCACGGCGCACACCGCACGCGCTCGCCCACTTCTGATCGGCCCTCGGGTCACATCCACCGGGGACGCCAGGGCGCCTGCGCATACACCGGACCCCTGGCGCCAGCCGGTGCCGCGCGCGAGTCGATGTGCGGCGCCGGCGCCGTGGCCCATGCCACGCGCCGCGACCGGCTCCCGTGCTTTCGATCAGGCTAAACGGTTGGGCGGAAGCCCGGAGGCGGAGCGTGAGGCCGGATGCCTGCGGAGTCTGCGCGCGGAGCGGCCAAACCCAGGAGGCGGGGCCCCAACATGCGCATACGAAACCTGCGTTGCTCGGACCACGCCGCATCTACCTGCAGGCCCGGCCCGCCCGTACCCGGATGATCTATTGGTATAGGGGCACGAATTCGATATCAGCAGGTTGTCGTGACTCGTACGCAAGGGCTATCCCTGTGCTGCGACAACGTCAAGCATATTAGCACGTGCCTGACGGCAAATCAAAATAGGTGGTTCAAACTCATAGCGACACGTCCTATAATAGTTCGTTTAACCATCGACCGCATAAGCACTAAGTCCCTGACTGAGGCCCACCTGCGGCAGCGGTATCTTTTTCATCGGGCAGGCTGATTGGGGCGTATGGGCACCGACATCCGTAGATTGGAGTAATGGGGTCGGCCCCGCACCCGTTCAAGGCTGTCGCTGACTGCCGTCTCGGCTGGCCGTGGATGCCGGGCTCGGGGCCGCCATGACGCCCGCAGGCGTAAGCACGGGGGCAGTACGGCCGACCGTACCGAGGCGCCAGCCCGGCCACGGCGGCCGTGAGCAACACGCCGAGGCCGACGCCGTCCATGACATCATGAATACGAACCTTTCAGGAGACAGCATGACCCAGCACGCCCTCATCTGTGGCTCCTTTGCCTTCGACAATATCCTGGTCTTCCATGACAAATTCAAGAATCACATCCTGCCCGACAAGGTCCACATCCTGAACGTGGCCTTCCTGGTCCCGACGATGCGTCGCGAGTTCGGCGGCACGGCCGGCAACATCGCCTACAACCTCAAGCTCCTCGGGGGCTCGCCGCTGGCCATGGGCATGGTCGGCACGGATTTTGGACCCTATGCCCAGTGGATGGACCGTCATGGCCTTTCACGCACCTATGTCAAGGAGGCGCCAGAGCATTTCACGGCCCAGGCCTTCATTACCACAGACGAGGACGACAACCAGATCACGGCCTTCCACCCGGGGGCCATGGGCGAGGCGCACCGACAGCGGGTCGACGACGTGTCCGAAGACATCGCCTGGGGGATCGTGAGCCCCGACGGCAAGGATGCCATGGTCCAGCATGCCGCCCAGCTCAAGGCCCGAGCCATCCCGTTCATCTTCGACCCGGGTCAGGGGCTACCCATGTTTAGCGGCGACGAGCTCCTCGAGGTCGTAGACGAGGCCGCTGTACTGGCGGTCAACGACTACGAGTGGCAGATGGTGCAGGAGAAGACCGGGCATACCGCAGAGGACCTGGCCGAGCGGGTCGAGACCCTGATCGTCACCCGCGGCGGAGAAGGCTCGGACTTCTATACGCCCACGGGCAAGATCCATGTGGATGCCGTCAAGCCCGAGACCATCGCCGACCCCACGGGCTGCGGCGATGCCTTCCGTGCCGGCATCCTCTATGGCCTCACCCACGGCCTGGACTGGCAAACCACTGCCCGTATCGCCAGCACCATGGGTGCCTACAAGATCGAGAAGAGCGGCCCGCAGAACCACGCCTTTACCCTCGACCAGTTCAAGGCCCGCATGGAGTCCGCGTTCGGCAGCAGCTTCTAGTCACTGCCCCGGCCTGGCGCGCTGCTGCGCCAGGCCGGGACTCGCCTCACCACATCGACGCGATCGCATGCCTCTCCCCCATGATGCAGGGCGTCAACGAGCCGTAGTCCTGGATATCCCCGAGCAAGCTCGGGCATGGCCGACAAGGTCGATGTTGGCGCAGCCGTCGGCTGCGATGGAGCAGCGTCCATCGCCCCATGGACACCCAACCGAGACCTGCGATTGACCCTGGTCAATCGACCCAATCAGGCCCACGACTATGCTGGGTGGCGGGTGGTTTCCGTCACAACAGCAATACCAAGGGGATGTCGTGGACCTGCTCATCAACGATCCTGTGGCCATGTTCAGCCCGCTGGCGCTCTCGCTCCTCGTCGCCGTCGGTGGGTCGATGTTATGGTTTTATTTTAGGCAGTGTGAGGACTGCCGTCGTAGGGCGAGCGGCGACCGTCGGTAGACTCCCATAGCCCGTCCAGGGCCGCAGCGTGGCCTTGGGCCCTGATTCGAAGGTCGGCAGGTATGGCAGGCGCTCGCCACTGCGTCGCTCAGCGCCGACCCCATCCCTATCGAGCCATGCGCGCGCTCCGACAACTGACGTTCTTCGCGACCCCACCCGATACCTGCGGCTATCTGCCGGACCGGGAGGCCGTCAACGCGGTAGCGGACCCCCGGGTGCCCATGACCACGGGCCTGTACAGCGAGCTCATCGACCTGGGCTTTCGACGCAGCGGCCGGCACGTCTACCGCCCGCACTGTCCCGGATGCAGCGCCTGCGTGCCTGCCCGCATCCCGGTCGCGCACTTCCAGCCCAACCGGTCGCAGAAACGGAACGCTCGCCTGAATCGCGATCTGCACGTGCGCATCCAGGGAGCGGGGTTCTCCGACGAGCAATATGCGCTCTACGAACAGTATGTCCGCCACCGCCATCCCGGGGGCGGCATGGACCAGCCGACCCCGGAGAGCTATCTGCGATTTCTAACCTGCGACTGGTGCGAGACCTGGTTCGTCGAGTTCCGCGATGGCGATAACCTGGCGGCCGTAGCGGTCACTGACCGTCTGGAGCACGCCCTTTCGGCTGTCTACACCTTCTTCGATCCGGCAGCCAGGCAGAGGGGGCTCGGGACCTACGCGATCCTATGGCAGATCGAGCAGGCCCGCCTGCTAGGCCTGGACTATCTCTATCTCGGCTACTGGATCGATGAGTCGCCCAAGATGCGCTACAAGCGCCATTTCCGGCCCCTGGAGGGGCGCATCGATGGCTACTGGCGCGAGCTGAGCGCCGGCTAATGAGCGCACGCGGCTGCGTGGCGTATCTAGCCCAGGGCGCCCGCTACCTGCCGATGCAGCTCGGCGCTGCTGGCTGCGAGCACGGAGGTTGCGTCAAACCCTAGCGGCTGGCCGGCCAGGTCGGTAAAGGCCCCACCGGCCTCCTGCACGATGACGCTCAACGCCGCTACGTCCAGGATGTTCACGTCGGACTCGATCACGGCATCGATCTTGCCGGCCGCCAGCAGGTGATACTGGTAGAAATCCCCGTAACCTCGAATGCGGTCGACGCGGCGCACCAGATCCCCCAGGGCCTGCCATCGCGGCCCTGCAGCGAGGCTGGCAATGTTGCCGAGCGAGAGGGTCGCCTCGCTCACCTGCGTAACCGGGCTCACGGCGATTCGCTCTTCGTTGAGCCACGCGCCGCTGCCCTGCTCGGCACAGGCGAGCTCCCCCATCAGGGGCGCGTTGGACACCCCAAGGACCAGCTGATTGCCATGCATCAAGGCAATCTGGGTGGAAAAAAAGGGATAGCCACGGACGAAGCTCTTGGTCCCATCGATCGGATCGACGAGCCATGTATAGTCGGCCCCGGGGCGCTCGCGCTGGGTCTCCTCGCCGTAGAAGCCGTGCTCCGGAAAGGCCTCCATCAGTATGTACTTGATGGTCTTCTCCGCCTCGATGTCCGCGACGGTTACCGGGCTCTGATCAGGCTTGAGCTGGACGTCGAACTCACCGAAGTAGTAACCCTCGATGACGCGCTGCGCGGCCCGGGCGGCCTCGATTGCGGTCGTCAGTAAGTTGCTGTGTTCCATAGGCTGCAGATCCCGCGGCTGGGTGATGGGACAAGTGCAAGATGGCCTAGTATATCAGCAGCCTTGAGGGCAGCCCGGCCCTACCCTACACTGCGGCCCCGTACATCAAGGGTGATGCCCATGGCGAACGACCAGGACAAGCTGGAGGGACTTCCCTCGGTCGACAACCTGGCGGGGCTCGAGCTCTATGGCGAGGGCTTCGAGCCCGAGGCCTGGGTCGAGCACACGCCGGATCGTACGACAACAGTCGCTATCTACTACCAGATGGCGATCGACTACGGCGGCATCAGCCCGACGGCCGCACGCAAGGCGCTTGACCTGTTCGGCGACCAGGCCGAGGAGGCCAGGGCCCACCCGGGCCGCCATCCGGACATCGACCGCCTGTTCGAGGTCATCGACCGTGGCCAGTACCTCTCGGTCAGGGCGGTACCGCGCCAGTAGATCGTTCAGCCAGGTGTGCTGCGGCACACCGATCCCAGGAGCCGGCGGATAGGCCACCGTGGCACGAAGGGCCCTGCGCTGGACGGTCCTGACCGTGACGCTTGCGCTGGCAGCCGCGGGGGCGTGGCTCGGGCTGCGGCCCGAGCCCGTGGCGGTGCAGCTGGCGGAGGTTGAACGCGGCCACGTGGAGGAGCTCGTTGCCAACACGCGCGCCGGCTCGGTCGAGGCCTGCCGCAGGGCGCGCCTGAGCCCCGGCCAGGGCGGGCAGATCGCCCGGCTCGCGGTCGAGGAAGGGGAGCGGGTCGAGGCCGGTGACATCCTGCT
>Ga0207797_1001958_pt1 | contig 14598 bp, 9 predicted proteins | sample PRCRCaboRojoPR_6_FD_187275 | JGI IMG/M metagenome (GOLD analysis project Ga0207797, IMG submission 187275) | Marine sediment microbial community from Cabo Rojo, Puerto Rico - PR CR 10% Liquid 1 (SPAdes) | ecosystem: Environmental > Aquatic > Marine > Coastal > Sediment | place: Cabo Rojo, Puerto... | reverse complement strand
GCAAGGACCATTACAGCCGCGATGCGGTAAAAGATCCCTCATCCATCGAAACACCCCTGGACCCATCGCTCTGCAACTGGATTGATGTGGTTGGACTCCAGGATATGGAAACCATTCAACAACTGGGCAAAAAATTTTCCCTTCATGCCCTGACCCTGGAAGATATCATCAATGCCGATCATCTGCCCAAATGCGATACATCCGAAGAACAACTGTTTTTTACCCTGAAATATCCTCAGTATACCGAACACAACGACGAGCTAAGCCTCAAACACATCAGCCTGATCCTTTCAGACCATTACCTGCTGACCATCCAGGAAGGAAGCCAGGATCTGCTGGAACCCATCAAAAAACGAATCCAGCATGCCCAGGGGAAGGTCCGCAGCCAAAACATCGAATACCTCTTCTATGCCCTGACAGACTACATTGTCGACCAATACTTCTTTGTCATGGACATGATCCGCGATCAGATTGAAGAGACCGAAGATCTGATGATCGACCAAGCCGAAACCAACCACATCCAGCGAATACACCTGATCAAAAAACGCATCGTCTACCTCCGCAAGTTTATCAGTTCCCTGAATAAGGCGGTTGCCTCGCTGCAGGGACAGGAGATCCGTTTCAACGATGAAAACATTAAAATCTACATGCGCGACATCTACGACCATACAGTCCACATCAACGAAGCCCTTACCACGTCAAAGGAATTGCAGACAACCCTCCTGGAGATGAACATGGCCAACATCAGCAACAGCATGAACCGGGTGATGAAGACCCTGACCATCGTGGCCACCATCTTCATTCCCCTGACCTTCCTGGTGGGCATCTACGGGATGAATTTTCAGCATATGCCCGAGTTGCAGTGGAAATATGGGTATCCGGCTGTTCTGGCCGCCGCTGTGGCAATTGCGGGCGCCATGGCGCTGTACATGAAACGAAAAAGTTGGTTTTAATCTTTAAAGTCAATGATCAATTAACAAGTTGTTAACAATTGTTGTGCAAGCTTTAACCATTGATTATATTTAGTGAAAAATTCAAATATCTATAGTATGGGATTAAGTATACAATTATAATCCCTTATTTAACAACAATTAATTCTGCTTCAATTGAACTATTAATTTAATACTGCAATCAGGCCACAGAAAAGCCTGCCGGCAGCTGCCGGCAGGCTTTTCTGTGGCCCCATCAGGACTCGAACCTGAATCTAGAGTTTAGGAAACTCCTATTCTATCCCTTGAACTATGGGGCCGCACATCTGCCGCAAAAATATCACATTTCCGCCAATTAACAAAATTCTTCCCCTCGTTTGTGATGGGGACCCGGCATCCTCCGACGATCTGTCATTCCATTTGGAGCAACGCGTGATGATTTTTACTATTTTTATTGGCTAAAAAGCAATCCTTATGAACTGGTTCGATCTCGTCTTTCTGATCCTTCTATTGTGGAGCGCCTACCGGGGCTTCACCAAAGGTTTCATCCTGCAGCTTTCCACCCTGGCGGCTCTTTTGCTGGGCATATTGGGCGCCATTCATTTCTCGGATATGACGGCCCGCTGGCTGACCAACCATTTTAGCGTCTCCTCCGATTACCTCAGCATCATCGCCTTTGCCCTTACCTTTATCATCATCGTCATCGCGGTGCACCTGCTGGCCCGGCTGATTGAAAAGCTCGTCCAGGCCATTGCCCTGGGGTTTATCAACCGCATCCTGGGCATTGTGTTCGGGATTGCCAAAACCGCCTTTATCATCAGTGTCATACTGGTGCTGGTGAATAAAGCCAACGACAAATACCATTTCATGTCGGCTGAGACCACTGAGAATTCTTTTCTCTATCAGCCTCTTTCCGACTTTGCCCCCATGGTTTTCCCTTATCTTCGTTTTGATGAGGTCAGGGAGCAACTGGAGCCCGGGGAAAAGGATGCCGGCAAGGCGGTTTAAGGAGCAAGGCTGCCATTTAACATGGCCCCCGTTCAAATATTTACCGGCAATTATTATATTTGCCATTAAATTGATCCCGTATGAACTTTGTCGAAGAACTCCATTGGAGGGGCATGTTGCACAACATCATGCCCGGAACCGAAGAACAACTCAACGAAGAGATGACCACGGCCTATGTAGGTATTGATCCTACGGCCCCTTCACTGCATATCGGCCACCTCACCTCGGTGATGTTGCTGAAGCATTTTCAGCGTGCCGGACACAAGCCCATTGTACTGCTCGGGGGTGCAACCGGCATGATCGGCGATCCATCCGGAAAATCGAAGGAACGCAACCTGATGGATGAAAAGACCCTTCGTCATAACGAGGCCGCCCTGAAAAACCAGCTTTCCCGGTTCCTTGATTTCCATTCCCACCAGCAGCATACTGCCGAACTGGTGAACAATTATGACTGGATGAAAAACTACAGCTTTCTGGAATTCATCCGGGACATTGGCAAACACATCACGGTGAACTACATGATGGCCAAAGATTCCGTGAAAAAGCGACTGGGCGAAGATGCAGTCTATGGCCTTTCGTTCACCGAGTTCACCTACCAGTTGGTGCAGGCCACCGATTTCTATCACCTCTACCGGGAAAAAAACTGCAAGCTGCAGATGGGCGGTTCCGATCAATGGGGCAACATCACCACAGGCACCGAGCTGATCCGGAGAAAACTGGGAGGGGAAGCTTTTGCCCTGACCTGTCCGCTGGTTACCAAAGCCGACGGGGGCAAATTCGGCAAAACCGAAGAAGGCAACATATGGCTCGACCCCGAATACACCTCTCCCTATAAATTTTATCAGTTTTGGCTCAACGTAAGCGACGAAGATGCTGAAAAACATATTAAGATATTCACCACCCTTCCCCGGGAAGAGATCGACGAGCTGATCAGCAGGCACCGCGAAGAGCCTCACCGCCGAATGCTGCAGCAAAAGCTGGCGGAAGAGGTGACGGTCATGGTGCATTCCCGTGAAGAATATGACAAGGCGGTAGCCGCCAGCAAGATACTCTTTGGCAAATCGACCACAGAGGAACTCAGGTTGCTGGACGAGCAAACATTTCTTTCTGTTTTTGAGGGGGTTCCCGTATTTGAGCTGAACCGGAGCCAACTGGAACAGGGCATCAATGTAATGGACCTGCTGGCCGAAGATACAGCTGTGTTTGGCTCAAAGGGGGAAGTCAAAAGACTGATCAAGGGAGGAGGACTGAGCATCAACAAGGAAAAGATCCCGTCCATGGATACCCGGATAGATGCAGGCTGGCTCTTGAACAACAAGTACCTGCTGGTGCAGAAAGGAAAGAAAAATTATTTCATCATCAAAATATCCTCCTGACAGGGAATATTACCCCATCCATGATGGCACACCCCACAATCTGCTGTTTTTCCACGGAGCCAGCTCCTGATGAAAAGGGGATATGGTCCCCGGTTGGTTCAACCATGATTTGCTTCCCCGAAATAAATGCCATTCAGGACAGCCCGGGAGGAACTACAGAAAGCTTCCCGGAGCAGAGGGCCTGTTCAACCCGCTCCTGCTTAAACGAAAGGTTGCACGAGGGGTCCATATATGATGAATCACCATCAAATATGGTAAGATCATCAAAATTCATCGCCCTATCATAAATCTATGTTAGAAATATTCCCCAAATAAAATTACCTTTCAGCTAATTTTCATATATTCGCTTTGACTCTGAATCATTTATGCGCCCATTCCTCAAATACATGCCCCATGCCCACGAAGATCGTGAAGGTCTTCTCGAGCAAGAGCAGTATGTAGAACATGTCATCAACCAATTTCGTTTTCTGATCCTCCTTGTTCTGGCCGTGCTGGATATATTATCCGGCATCTTTGACCAGATGGAGCTCTTTTATTCCCTGACCCATTTCCGGGCGGTTATTGGTTTTGCGGTATTAACGCCTTTTATGCTTATACTGCACCGCTACACCCAAAAAGGGCACTACCGTCCATGGATCAAATACGGGACCGTAACCACCGATCTTATGGTGGTATTCCTGGTCGCCCTTCCCGTGGTGCTGCAGCAACAGCCCCCTGACATGCTGACCCGCCTGGAATTCACACTGATCCTCTCCTTTTTGATCATTTTCCTGAACACCTTAAGCATCCTCAGAATAAGCAGCAGGATCATTTTTTTCAGCGGGGCGCTGGCACTGATCATAAATGCCTGCCTTTATCTTCTTCAGGGAGCATTCTTCATGACCGGGGTGTATACTTCACTGGTGATTATCATCCTCAGCCTGTTCAACGGGTGGGTCACCAATTTCATCCTGGAATATTTCACCACCAACCGCAAACTAAGTCTTGCTTACGACGACCTCAAGGTGGCGCATGAACAGATCCAGCAGAAAAATGAAGAGATCACCAAAAAAAGCCACCAAATCGAGACGCAGGTCGACTCGCTGGAAGATGCCCACAAGGATTTGATGGACAGTCTGATGTATGCCCAAAAGATCCAGGTAGCCCTGATCAACCATGAAGATATTCTGGCTCCCCATGTAAAGGATCATTTTGTGATCTTCAAGCCCCGGGAGCATGTCAGCGGGGATTTTTACTGGGCCTCGTGGATCAACGACAGCCTCATCATGGCCGTTTCTGACTGTACCGGTCATGGGGTTCCGGGTGCCTTCATGACCATGCTGGGCTCCAGTTTCCTCAATGAGATCGTCAACAAGGAGGGCAACACCGAACCCGATAAAATACTGAACAGCTTAAGAGATTCCATCATCGAGGCTTTGCACCAGAAAGGGAAGATCTATGAAACGCGCGATGGAATGGACATGGCCATTGTACAGCTCGACATGAAAAACCGGAGGCTCAAGTTTGCCGGCGCCAACAATTCCCTTTGCTACATCCCCCGGCTCAACTCAGGACGGGAGTCCAGGATCTTTGAGTTCAAAGGCGACCGCATGCCCATCTCCTTTCATTATAAGATGTATCCCTTCTCCATTTTGGAGACCACCTTCTCCGAAGGCGACCAGTTTTATCTCTATACCGACGGATATATCGATCAGTTTGGGGGTCCCAAAGGCAAAAAATTCAAGCTGGTGCCCTTCAAGAGGATGTTGTTGGAGTACCATGACCGCCCCATGCAAGAACAGGGCGAAATACTGGAAAAGACCATGAAGGACTGGCTCAGGGACAAATATCAGCAGATTGACGATATCACCGTGTTGGGTTTTCAGGTATGAGATCCACCGGGCATAAAAAATAACAACATGGCTGAACATATCTTCAAATCCCGCATTCGTTCAAAGAAAAGCAGTTTTCTCCGATGGTCGGCTCTTGTATTTTTATTCTTTTCCCCAATTTTCCAGCCTTCACTGGCGGTCGGGCAACAGGCGGGCGACACCGTACTTTCCGTTCGGGAAGACACCCTCAACCACATCGAGCGGTTACTGGAACTGGCCGAATACCATGCCACCCGGAACACCACCTCCTCCGTGGAACATGCCCGGGAGGCCCTGCAGCTGAGCCGTTCGGGTCAAATGAAGGCCAAAACCGGCCGTTGCTATTACCACCTGGGTTATGCCCATTACAACATGAACCATTATGATTCGGCCAACATCTACCTGCAGAAAGCCAGGAGGATAAGCCGCCAAACCAATGACCGGGCCACCCTGGCCCTCACTTACAACCGCATTGGCAACACCTACCAGCTTCAGGGAGAGTTTGCCAGGGCCCTGGAGAATTACCAGCAAGCCCTCAAGCTGAACAAAGAGATCAACAACCAGGGGGAAGTGGCCAGGAGCCTCACCAATATCGGCAGTGTGTACCGTACTTTCGGCAAGTATGATGAAGCCATCCAGTTCCATCTGGATGCCCTCTCCACCTATGAGGAAACATCTTCCCGCGAAGGCGTTGCCTGGGTGTCGCTGAACATATCACGACTCTTCAAGCTCAACGAAGATTACGACAAAGCCCTGGAATACCTCAACAAGGCGCTCAACCTGTACAGAAAGATCGCCCGGGAAGAAGGGGTGGAAACGGGGGTGACCCTCTGCCTTAAGGAATACAGCCTCATCTATTCCCAGTCGGGCCAGCCGGAAAAAGCCCTGAAATACAGCAAGAAGGTGTTGGAGAGGAACCGGTCGGCCGGCAACCGCTATGGCATTGCCAATACTTACTTCACCATGGGCAAGATCTACCTGAACACCCAAAATTACAGCCAGAGCCTTCACTACCTGCAAAAGTCCCTTTCCATGAAGAAGAAGCTTTCCGACCAGACGGAATTGTCCTCCATATTACGGCTGATTGGAGAGAACCACATGCAAAGACAGCAGCATGCCAGAGCCCGCCCCCATTTTCAGAAAGCACTGCACCAGGCCCGGATTCATAATCAAAAAGAGGAGATCAAGAACATCTACCATGCCCTCTATCAAACATACAAGCAATCGGGCAGCCCCGGGGAGGCCCTCAATTATTACACGGCCTATTCCCGCCTCAGAGACAGCCTGAACGACCAGCGTATCTCCGAGCTGGAGATGCAGTACGAATTTGAGCGAAAGCAGGAACAGCTGCGCTATGAACAAAAGAAAAAGGAGGCCATACAGCAGGCCCGCCTGAAACGGCAACAGATCCTCACCTATGCCTTCATCATTGGCTTTTTGCTTTTGCTTGCCCTGCTGGTGGTGATATACAAAAGCTACAAAAGAAAAGTCCGATCCAACCGCCTTTTGGCCCAACAAAAACAGGAGATAGAGAATCAGCGCGACGAGATAGAAGCCCAGCGCAATACGGCTACCGAGCAGCGGGATGAGATTGCGCGCCAGAACCGCATCATCACCGAAAGCATTGAATATGCCAGTAGAATACAAAGTGCCGTGTTGCCCCAGGAGAAAAACATCGGCAACATCTTTTCGGATTACTTCATCCTCTATCGCCCCAAGAACATCGTCAGTGGTGATTTTTACTGGATCAACCAGATCGATTCCAAGGTGGTCATTGTCGCTGCCGATTGTACCGGTCATGGCGTTCCCGGCGCTTTCATGAGCATGCTCGGGGTAGCTTTCCTGAACGAGATCATCAACCAGAACCGCATCCTCGACCCGGGCAGGATACTCTACCAGCTGCGGACCAACCTGATCGACGCCCTGCATCAAACCGTGAAGAAAAGAGGCTCGCGCGACGGCATGGACATGGCCCTGGCCATCATTGATACCCAAACCCATGAAATTCAATTCAGCGGCGCCTATAATCCCATGTATATCATCCGGGACAATGAGATCATCGACCTGAAAGCCAACAGGATGCCCATAGGAGTTCATGCCGTTTTCCAGGAGACCCCCTTCAGCGTTCAAAAAGAACAACTCTATCCCAATGACAAGCTCTATTTCTTTTCCGACGGCTTTACCGACCAGTTTGGAGGAGATAACGGGCACAAACTGGGAAGGAGAAAATTCAAGGAGATACTGCTGGGTTTCAACGACCATCCCATGGAAGAACAAAAGGAAGCGCTCAGCCGAACCCTCGACCACTGGATGAACTCATGGAACCAAATCGACGACATCATGGTGATGGGTTTCAGATTTCCCCTCAAACCCAAAGAAAACTAACCGGCCGACCCGTATTTTAACAGGATCCGGATGATAGTGCCCCTACCCGGTTCCGATTGCGCCACAAAGATCCTGCCCCCATGATACTGCTCGATGATCCGCCGGGCCAGTGACAACCCCAGTCCCCATCCCCTCTTCTTGGTGGTATAGCCGGGCTGAAAAATGGTTCCATGTTTCGATTTGGGGATCCCCTTCCCCTCGTCAAGGATATCGATCTGTACATGGCTGGATTTGGCAACCACCTCCACCGTTATGTTCCCCGAGCCCTCCATGCTGTCAATGGAATTTTTGAGCAGGTTTTCCAATACCCATTCAAAAAGCGCGCGGTTCAGTGGCAGGGAAAGATCCTCTTTCCCGCTATATTTCAATTGGAAGTGTACCTTGCGGGAGGATCGGGATTTGACATAACCGATCACATAGGTCAGAATGGGATGCAGCGGCTCCTCTTCTAGGGAAGGGGTGGAACCGATCTTGGAAAAACGTTCTGTGATTTTCTCAAGGCGGTTGATGTCCTTTTCAATCTCCTGCAGGATGGTTTGATCTTTCAGCTTCATCCGGAGCAGCTCCAGATTGGCCAGAAGGCTGGTTGTGGGAGTGCCCAGCTGATGCGCCGTCTCTTTACTCATGCCCACCCAAACCTGGTTTTGTTCAGCTTTCCGGGCTGTGCTGAAAGCATAATAAGAGATGAGCAAAAACAGTCCGACAACCCCCAGCTGAATCAGGGGAAAATAGGAGAGGCGTTTCAACAGGGTAGAATCTTCATAGAAGATATACTGCTTGCCATGCGGCAGGTTGATCTCTATGGGGTCATGCTCCTGCTTCATTTCCCGGATCAGCTCCTCTGCCTTTTCTTCCCTGTTTTGACGCCCCAGGTGGACGTTGCGCATGGATATCACCTGTTCCTTGTCATCGGTCAGGATCATGGGCACCGTCTCATTGTTCTTGATCACCTCCAGGATGAAACTATAGTCCTTATCCAGGTTGCGGCTCCGGGTAAGCTCTTTCATTCCCCGGGCCCACAATTCCACCTTCTTCCGCTCTTCTTCCGCCAGCTTCCGGGTCAGATTGCTGGTATACCAGTATGATCCCCCCACGATCAAAATGGCACCTATCAACAGGTAGATCTTCCAGCGTTGCTTGCGGTGATAAATGTTCATTGGGATAAGGGTTGATGGTTGAATCCCCGGCTCACTTAATGGTATCTTCCTCAAATTTAATGATAAACTGCGGGTCTTTTTTCTTTTTGGCAGGTTGATTGCCTTTTTTCCCGGTGGAATCCTCTTCCCAGCGAATATCAAACTGGCCTGCGGGTTCCTGTTTCCCGGAAGAAACAACAGCAGTATCGCGTTTGAACCATCCAAATTCCTCGTTGAGTATCCTTTTGAGCTCCTGCTTCTCTTTTGCCAGATCTTCCCGTATCTTTTCCTTAACCCCTTCCTTGTCGTATTCAATGGCATACTTGTCTGGAGTGCCCTGAATCTTCAAGTAAAGCCGGCTGCGACCGACACCGTCTTCCTGTATGTTGCCGAATTCCGATTCAAACTGATCCCTTTGGCGTGCTTTACGCGAGAGCACCTGCGATAAAAGCAGACTCACATCATAGGAAAACTGGTTGTTGAAGGTATGATAGCCCGAGACTTGAATGTCATAGGATGATGAATTGATAGACATCTCGGGAATGCGGACCGTCTGATCCTCGATCGTGATCTGATTGGACAGCTTCGAGAAGGTGACATGCCTCAGCTCATCGATGTGCACAAAATTGGACATGGAAAGCAACGGCTCAAAATCAATGAGCTCACCATTGGTGATCTGGATATCGCTTACATTGGAGACGGTTTTTTTTCTGACATTCAAATGATGGTCCATGTCAGTTGAAAAAGTCACCTCCCCGCTCAAATATCCTCCCAGGTTCTTATCGGTGATGTATTGCTGGCCGAAATTGTCAAATGATTCAAACACCTGGTGGATGCTGACCCGATCAAGATAAAATTTGGAGTCGAAAAAAAGATCCTCACCAGCCTCTGGTTGTCCCTTCAGTTCGGCCTGGGCGTATGCGGTACCGCCAAAAGCACCGAACTCGGCATCGGTCAGTTTCAACCGCTTGCGGTCAAATGCCAGCTTGCCCCTCACCCGGTCGGCCGTAAACTCACGAATTTTCATCTTTCTTACTGCAAATGCCAAATGGCCTCTCATCTTATCCGGGAAATGAAAATTCACCGCAGTATCCGGGCTACTTCGCGGTGAAGACAGCAAGCGTTTGATATCGACCCACGGACTGTACGCGGCCAACTCAAAGAGGTAAGGCTGGGTACTGTCTGCCAGGTTCCTGTAAATATCAATGATCTTACCATCCACTACCATATCGTTGCCGTTGAATGTCAAGTTAACGCTGTCCAGGTGCAAATCCCTGTTCAAATAAGCAAAACCGTTCATGTTTTGAAACGACATGCCGCCAAGATCCGTCTCCAGGTCTGTAAAAGCCGCATCCAGGGTCAAATTTCCAAAACGGATGCTTTCGGGCAACCCGGATATATCCTTCAGCATATCGCTGTACTTATAATTCAGATCCAACAGGCCGGCGGTATGGTTGAGCGCCTCGCTTTTCAAATGACCGGAAAGGTCATTCAAATCAAGCTTTATATGACCCTCTGATACAAGCTGTGGGTCAGTGAAATCCGATATCTTTACATTGCAGTCCAGTCGGTTTTTACCCAGCTCGGCATACAAATTGCTCAGAGAAAGAAGGGAAGTACCGGGATTTCGGTGCCGCCCGTTGGAAAGATATCCGTCAAGGGCGATGTGCTTCAGCCGGTAGTCCTGTTCATATTGCAGGCGGGCCTGACCTTCCCGCAAACTAAAATCGGCTTCAAGGTTGGGCTTGCCATCGCCAAGGGGGCCCTCTATCCGGGCATAAAAATCAAGCTGTCCGTCTTCAATATATACTGTGTTCACCTTTTTCTTCAACTTCCATGGCAAATACAACTGAAAATCATTCACATCCAAACTATTTCCTCTCAGACCCACGTCAATGGTTTGTTGATCCCTGTCGTAACGCCCATCGGTGGAAAAAGGAATGCTCTCAAAATAGCAGGTGCCCGAATTAACACGATATTCTTCAGGAGTCACCAACAGATCCATGCGGAGCCTGACATCCTTCTCACGGGCATAGGTAAAATGATCAATGGAGAGGTTTTTAACAAACAACTTGGAATCAATGGATAAATCAAACTCATCTAAGCCAAAATTTCCACTCAGGGCAGTCCGCGAGGAATGGCCTTCCAGGTAGAAGTTCTGCCTGGAATTCAGCAAAGCATAATACAGGTCATTGAAGACCATCTTTTCGATATCAAAATGGACATTTGCCGACTTCCGTTCCCGGTAACCGACCAGCGATTTTTCCCCGTTGGGGGTATAGGTGAGCTGGGAATGGTTCACATAGACCTTATTGAACTTATAATTTCGGGTAAAAATATCGATGACATCAAACTGGAAAAAAACATGCTCTGCGGTAAAGCTCAGGTTACCCTCTCCATTGGCTTCAGAACGGTCAGAAGAGGCCAGCAGCTGAAAATGGCGCAGCTCGACGGTTGCGTTGGGGAATCTTCTCAGCAGCGAGAGGTTAACTGCTTCGGCTCTGATGTCTGCCTTGACCCTTTTGTTCAACTCCTTCAGAAAAAAGGCCGATACCTCGTCTTCATATACAAAAGATATGATAAAAGAGGTAGAAACGATGATGAAAAAGGCCAGGAAAAGTCCTGCCACTATGGATTTGATCACCCTCATGATGGTCCTTGCTCAATTTGCCTTGCAATGATAAAAAATGTACCGGTAATTTAAAACGAAAACCAGGCCAAAATGATACAAAACGGGGCCATTATTTGAAGCACCGGCGGGATATTGTTGGCATCGTCCGGTTGAGCCGGGCCGGGTAAGGGGTGGCAGGACTTATAAACCGCCGGTTCCAGATACAATGGCATCCGGGGCAGGTTGCCGCAGTTATTTGTACGATTTGCGTATCTCTTCCTGATAGCGTTCTTTGAGCTGTCTCATTTTATCCAGGCTGCGGTCGCGGTCATAAATGCGCACCATATCCACAATGCCTTTTTTGCGATAGAAAACACCCAGGGCCGCATCAAAATTGTTGTCGACCAGGTTGTTCTTGATGTTGAAGGTGTAGCGCTTAAAATGGTCCCACCCCACCTGCTCGGGGAGCTCAATGTAGCATTTAACCTGGTTGTTCATATCCCGGTATATTCCTGGCTCCTGTTCCTCTAACCAAAAGCATTTGTTGATCCGGATGATGGCCTCTTTCTCCATCTCTCTGTATTTCATAAATTTAACCCCTTCCTTCTGGAACATTTCCTGCAATTGGGGTATATAGTCGAAGCTGGAAAGATATTTCAGCCTGATGCAGTGGTAAGTATAGGGATGAAAATAGATATAGCCTTCTGTGGCATTAAAGCCATGGGGAAAGTTCATTTTGATCTTTTTGGAGAACCTGGCAACATCTTCATAGGATGGACCGTTGGAAACCATAAGAAAGAGCGACCGGGGAACCGATTCGTCGGGCAGGTTGTTACCGTGGTATCCCGGGAAAGGATGCAGGCTCTCCAGCACCCAGGTATTGGCCAGAATGTTGCTTCCGATGGTCGATAAGGTTTCCTGCTTTTTGATATAGCCGGAAACTTCAAGCATGTGGTCGGGGGTTGCCATAGTGTATTTTTTTTCAAGATATAAAAATAATGGACCGTTTTCAACCCTGTTTTGTTGAATTGGGCATGCGGGCGGGGGCCCGATTTTAAATTGGTCTCCTACACAAGTAGGGCTGGCCAGGGAAATTGGGCCGTGCCTTTTCAAATTGGAGCAGGGCCATCATCCTCACCGGGAATTATTAATTTTGCAGAATCAAATCAGATATTCAGGCCATGCAACGATCCGACATAGAGATCATGTCACCGGTTGGGTCCTATGCCGCCCTGCAGGCTGCCATTCAGGGCGGGGCCTCATCGGTGTATTTCGGGGTAGGACAAATGAACATGCGCAGCAAGTCGTCGTCTAACTTCACCCTCGAAGACCTGGAGCAGATTGTATCGCTCTGCCACCAGCACGGCATCCGCCCCTACCTCACGGTCAACACGGTATTGTATGACGAAGAGCTGGAGGAGATGCGCCGCATCATAGATGCCGCCAGGGACAACGGCATTCATGCCATCATAGCCTCTGACATTGCAGCCATTCAGCATGCCCGTTCAGCCGGGATGGAAGTGCATATCTCCACCCAGGTCAACATCACCAACCTGGAAAGTGTGCGCTTCTTTGCCAGCTATGCGGATGTGATGGTGCTGGCCCGTGAGCTCAACCTGGATCAGGTAAAAAGCATAGCCGGGGCCATTGAGCGGGAAAACATCACCGGCCCGTCAGGCAATCCGGTGAAGATAGAACTTTTCGTTCACGGGGCCCTCTGCATGGCCATCTCGGGCAAATGTTACCTGAGCCTGCATGAGATGGACCATTCGGCCAACCGGGGCAAATGCCTGCAAACCTGCCGCAAGTCCTATATGGTGACGGAGAAGCAAAGCGGCAATGAGCTGGAGGTGGACCATGAGTACATCATGTCGCCCAAGGATCTCTCCACCATTCATTTCATCAACAAGATCCTGGATGCCGGAGTGAAAGTCCTCAAGATCGAGGGCAGGGCCCGGTCGCCGGAATACGTGAAAACCGTCACCGAGTGCTATAACGAAGCCGTAAGCTCCTGGTTTGATGGCAGCTACACCCAAAGCAAAATAGACCGGTGGCAGGAGAGGCTGGCCACAGTTTTCAACCGCGGTTTCTGGGATGGTTATTACCTGGGCCGGCGGCTTGGCGAGTGGAGCCACCGTTACGGGTCAAGAGCCACCAAGAGAAAGATCTACGTGGGTTTGATCACCAATTACTACAAGCGTATCGGAGTGGCCGAGCTCCAGGCCGAGGCCAACACCGTGGAGGTAAACGACGAGATCATGATCATCGGTCCCACCTCGGGGGTGGTAGAGACCACCGTACGGGAGATCCGTGTGGACGATGGCCGTGTAAAGGAATCTCCCAGGGGAATCAAATGTTCTATCCCTGTCGACCATCTTGTCCGACGAAACGATAAGCTCTACAAGGTGGTGGAGGCCTCACGGGTTCAACAGCAGTAATGCCGGTTATCCGAAAACCGGCATAAGGCGCCCTTCCTGGGGGCCAGGACGTGTTGATGGGGCCTTTTTGGGTATCGTTTGCACGGAGAACCGACCGAAGGGGATAGGGTCCGTTTCAAGGCTTCAACCCGGTGGGACTATTCCTCATCCCATGCCGAAACGGTGCCCCCCAAAGAGGTGCTGACATCGGTATCGGAAGGGGTGCCGTAATAACTGAAGTCTGAGCCCGTATTGATGGATGCCTCCAGCTTCTCCAGAACGGTCAGCTCGCCCTTGCCTCCCGTGTTCATTCTGACATCCACCCGTTTGCATTCAAAATCGGTACCGGCAAGGATGCCCCCGGTATTGACATAAGCATCCAGCACATCGGTGGAGCCTTTGATCTGGACCTGCCCGCCCTGATAGGCTTTCAAATCCAGATGCCCGGTCTCGAGCACCAACTCGACCACCGAGCCCATCGTGGATTGTATGTTAAAACGGCGGTTGACCAGGGGTTTGGCAAAGGTAACTTCGGCATCGGCGAGCGTTTCAATGCCTTTGAGCTCCTGGTGGGTGATCTCGACATACACTTCCGGGTCCTTGAAAAGCCTGGATACTTTCACTTTGAGCTCACCATCCTTTACGGAAGTCTTGACTTTCTCCAGGCTGATCCCCCGGGCCTCTATATGCACCAGGGGCTCGGTGCCCGGTATCATCCTGACCACCAGGTTGCCAAAGATCCTCACCTTATCAAATTCCTTCACTTGCCTGTCGGCTATTTCCTGTCCATGAGCCATCCATGGAAGCAGCATAAACAGCAAACCGACCAACCATCTTCTGTCTGTTCGCATCCAATACTCCTTTCTTTTCTTGCTTACAACAGTTT
>Ga0207797_1001957_pt1 | contig 14603 bp, 13 predicted proteins | sample PRCRCaboRojoPR_6_FD_187275 | JGI IMG/M metagenome (GOLD analysis project Ga0207797, IMG submission 187275) | Marine sediment microbial community from Cabo Rojo, Puerto Rico - PR CR 10% Liquid 1 (SPAdes) | ecosystem: Environmental > Aquatic > Marine > Coastal > Sediment | place: Cabo Rojo, Puerto... | reverse complement strand
CGAACCAGGGGCCGGGACAGATCGATGCTCATTTTCCAGTACATCCGTTTGGATCCATCTACGTCGTAAACAAAGGCCCTGTGAGAAGCCTTTGCCAGCTCCATCGCCCACCAGTTATAGATCCCGTCTTTCGTAACCTGGCTGACCCGGTTGAGGGCATGCATCCATTTGGTCAAATAGTGATAATACTGACCGTCGCGATCCCACTCCAGTCGGTCATCCTCCGGCTCGTCGGGTGCCCGTTCGTTCAACGACTTGCCGATGCGTAGCCCGCCCACGGTCGGATGCCGCCTGCCCTCTTTCTCACTGAGACCACTGATCCATCCAGTTCTCCCATCATCTTTGCGGTGTCTTCCCAAGGTTCGATGAACCTGATCGACCAGATGCAGAGCCGACTCCAGCCAGTTTTCGTCGCCCAACTGTCTATAAAGCCCAAGAAAATTACATACGGCAAAGGAATCCGTCCAGAGGTATCGCTTTACCGGCACCTCCGGCTTCAGAAGACCGGTAGATTCGGCGAACTCGGCCATAATTTTCTTTACTTCGTCTAACGAAGTCATCGGGGAAATGTCCTTGCCGGCCTTGCCTTATGCTTTTGGGGGTAATTTCAAGACTTCTTTGAAATTGATGAGCTGCTTGTCACCCTTGCTGTCCGTCACGGCAATACTTTCAATGCCCTCGGTTCCTTCCTCGACATAGATCTCCTTTGGATCATATATGAGGTGCTGTATCGGCTCTGTGCGTATAGAAAGCACGTTGTCTTTTGGATCATAGCTGATGCTTTTCAGGAGGATCCAGTCTGTAAGATTTTGATCGCCGATAGCCAGTGATGCCACCTCGATCTCCACGAGCTTTGCGGGAAGGCGTGCGGAAAAGTTGTCAAAATAATCTTTCCATTGGGAAGAATCAAGCTTTGTTGTGGGCATTTGTTTACCTCCTTTGAATGGATTTCAGTATAACTCCCTTAAGAAACCTACCATGCCCGCCAGTCCGCCTAAAATAAGGGCTTTCCTGTATTTCACGCGAGACGACCCTACGCGAATCATACGCAACATATCGACGTTGCCTGACATCGGGCATTTTTGCAGAAAGCTGAAATCCCCTTCACAATCGTGTAAACGGTTCTCGTAGAGGGATTGCCGGCACAGGCGCGAGGCCAAGAAGAACATGAAGGACATACATAGTCCGCAGGTTTCAAATAGAGGATTTACCCCATTTGGTTCTGGACTGGCTCTGCTATACCCTGTGTAAAAAAAAAGGAGGTAAAAAAAATGAAAGTGAAGGATGTTAAAACACCAAAGGTTGAATTTGTTCGTTCTGAGGACTCCATCAAGCAAGCCGCTCAGAAAATGGAAGAATTGGATGTCGGTGCCTTGCCCGTGGTGGTAGGCAATGACATGATCGGAATGATTACGGACCGAGACATTGTGATCCGTACGGTGGCGCAAGGCCTGGATCCGGAAAAGCACAAGGTTGTCGATGCCTTGACGGAAGGGGTCATCAGCTGCAAGGAAGAGGACGATGTTCAGGCAGTTGTCAATCTCATGGAAGAGAAGCAAATTCGGAGAGTTGTCGTCCGAGACGATGCACAAAACGTTACCGGGATCGTTTCTTTAGGGGATTTAGCCCTAAATATTCAGAAAGACGTCGCAGGTGAGGCGCTCAGAGGTGTTTCTCAACCTGCTTAAACACCACTACCAAAGAAAGGAGTCTTTCATGGCTGAGTTGAAAGTTACAACGGACGACGGCCGTAATATGGAAATTGTGGAGGGGAGTCATCTCTATGTAAAGGAATTCGGAGAAGATGAAATGGAAGGAGTATATTGGGAATGGCAAAAGATCCCTTCTTCTCATGAGGTGCTGAAAGAGGTTCTTGAACAGGGAACGAGAATGGTGAGTCGGGTAGAAGAAATAATGCCCGAACTTAGGAAAAATGCCTTGAAATAGCAGCATCTTTGAGAGAAGGAGTTTCTCACGGTTTCGACTATGAGCTTCCCACGTTGAAACAGCGACCGGCCCGAAAGTAATGTCTCCGGCATGTACACCATTTCTCTTATCCAAATACAAGTTTTCCCCCATGGTGCAGCCTACATATCCCGCCTACACTCACACACTGCATCATGATACAAACGGAAACGGGGCCCAGGGCACTCGCAAAGGGGGAGAGAAACCATGTATTCCATACTGATGTTCGCCTTGATCGGGGTCGGCGCCTGGCTGGTCATTCGGGGAGTTGTTCGCCGTAACTACGCTGTCGCAGCGGTCGGGATTCTCCTCGCCGCCGGTTCCGTCTTTTTTTTCTGGTTCATGGATTTCTGGGGGGAAATGCTCTGGTTTGCCTCCCTCGGATATGGTACCCGATTTTGGGAAGCCGCCGTAGCCAAGGCATTGTCCACCGTCGGCGGCGGACTGGTTACCGCCGCCCTGGTTTATCTCCTCACCGGTTCCACCAGCACCATAAAGCGCCTGATTCGCGTCGCGGGAGCCGCCTTGGCTGCTCTGATGGGAGCCGGGCAGGGAGCAGTGGCCTGGGATACGATCCTTAGGTTCATCCACGCAGCACCCACCGAATTAAGGGATCCCATCTTCGACCACCCGGTAGGGTTCTTTCTCTTTCATCTGCCCTTTTACGATATCCTGTATGATCTACTGTTGACCGCCGGTTGGGTCTCGGTACTGGCAGCCGCCGCCATCGCCTTCTTATCGATAGATCAAGAGCAGGTACAACTCACCCCACAGATCGATGAGAAAGAGGCGGGAGCACTGTACCGTTGTGCCGGCGTCCTTTTGCTGGTTCTGGCACTCGGGAAGTGGCTGGATCGGTATCATACCATGTACTCGGAATTGGGCGTCGCCAACGGACCGGGATGGACGGACGTGAACCTGCGTCTGCCGGCGCTCGGTTTAACATCCTTCATATTTGTTGTGGCGGGTATCTTTTTGATGGTTCCGCCCTTGCGGCATCGGGCCATTTTGCCCTTGCAGCGTCGACTGGGACGGCGGACGGAAATCCATCTGTATCTTTTGGGGGGAACCGCGGTGATTCTGTTCCTTTTTCAGGCACTCGCACTGTCCGCCGTCCCCATGGCCTTCCAACGGCTTCGTGTGGAACCGAATGAAATCACATTTGAAAAGCCCTTCATCGGTCACAACATCCGATTCACCCGCCACGGCTTCAAGCTCCATACGGTGGAGGAGCGGGAATACCCGGCTTCAGAGAAATTTACCCGCAGCATGGTGGAACAAAACCCGACCATCTTTTCCAACATCCGGCTATGGGACTGGCGGGCACTGGATGCCGTCTACAAGCAGTTCCAGGAAATACGGCTCTATTATGAATTCCAGGATGTGGATGTGGACCGCTATACTGTTGACGGCGACTATCAACAAGTCATGGTTTCCGCACGGGAGATGGAAATCGAAAACCTGCCGGAAAAGAGCCAGACATTTGTCAATCGCCGATTCAAGTATACCCATGGGTACGGAATCACCATGACCAATGTCAGCGAGTTTACCCCTCAGGGCCTACCGGATCTGCTGATTCGAGACATTCCGCCCAAAAGCCGTTATCCTTCTCTCGCCGTAGAGCGGCCGCAAATCTACTACGGTGAGCTTACCAACACCCATGTGGTGGTAAATACCTCGGAAAAGGAATTCGATTACCCCAAAGGCGAAGAGAATGTCTACATCCGGTATCCGGGAACCGGTGGTGTCTTGCTGAAAAATCTCTGGCGGAAATTTCTCTACGGATGGAAATTCGACGGGGTTCGACTCTTTCTGTCTGAGTATCCGGGCCCGGAAAGTCGGATTCAGTTCCACCGCCAGATTCACGAACGGGTGCGATTGCTTGCCCCTTTTCTGGAATTCGACGACGATCCCTACGTCGTGTTGGCCGAAGGTAAGCTTTTCTGGATTATTGACGGTTATACTACGTCCCGATTCTACCCGTACAGCGAACCGTTTCGCTCCGAAGGGCGGGTGCAGGTAGCGGGGGGACCGGGCCGTGCGGTCTTGTCGGAGCGTGAGTTGTCCAATTTCGAGGGAAAAAATTATGTTCGGAATTCCGTCAAGGCCGTCGTAGACGCCTTCAACGGCTCGGTCACCTTTTATGTCTTTGAGCCCGACGATCCTCTGGTGCGTACGTGGACTCGCATTTTTCCGGAAATGTTCGAATCCCGCGAGAAGATGCCGGAAACACTGGAGCGGCATATTCGCTATCCCGCCGACATGTTGCTCATACAGGGTTTGATGTATACCAAGTATCACATGACCGATCCCACCGTCTTTTACAACCAAGAAGACCTCTGGGTGCGGGCCACCGAAAAATACTACGGGAGCGTTCAGCCCGTACAACCCTATTACATTATGTGGGAACTTCCTGAATCCGACCAGCCGGAGTTCGTTCTCATGCTCCCCTTCACCCCGAAAAACCGTCAGGTGCTCATAGGCTGGATCGCCGGGATGAGCGACGGGGACAATTACGGGCGGTTTTTGGCGTACAAATTTCCGAAAGAAAAACGCGTTTTGGGACCGCAACAAGTCGAAACCAAGATTGACCAGGACCGGTATCTCTCCGGTCAGCTCACCCTTTGGGACCAGCGGGGTTCTCGGGTAATACGCGGTAATGTCCTGGCCATACCGGTGGAAGGAACCTTACTTTACGTGGAACCGATTTATTTGCAGGCCGAGACGGCGGCCTATCCGGAATTGCGACTGGTCGCCCTGATGCACAACGATGTGCTGAGCTATGCAGAAACGTTCGATAAGGCCCTGGAAGGCTTGCTCGGCAAACGGAAACCGGCCGCACCACTGCCCGGACGGGAAGACGTGCCGGTAGTATCCAACCGGCGGCTGATACGCCAAGCCGGGAACGCCTTCGACAGTTATTTACAGGCATTGGGCCAAAAGCAATACGAGGCGGCGGCCTCCGCCCTGAAAGAACTGGAAACTGCGCTACAAGACCTGGAAAAGGCCTTCCCGGAGGGAACCGAAGAGGAGGGTCAATCTGTCGAAGACAGGGAGACCGGGAGATTAGGAGGGGCACCCCTCGAGGGAACAAATGAAGAACCCTCTGAATAGGTTTTTTTCGGTTATCTAAAAAGTTCCAGTCAGTGTTTCTGCCGGCCTTTATCACCGTTCCGGAAAGGAGTGTAAACAATGAGAATAAGACAGGCATCCTATCTTGCCATAGTGGCATGTTTGCTTTTCTGGGTCCATCACGGCCACGCCGGGACCCAGCCCGATGCAGCGGATCGATTTACGCTGAACGTCTTCGACCCTTCGGGGGCCACACGGGTCACCCATCTACACGCCGATCGCTTGTCCGATTTGAAGGGTGTACGCATTTGTGAGTTGTCGGACCACATGTGGGAGGCATACCGAACCTTTCCGTTGATCCGTCAACTTCTCACCGAAAGATATCCGTCGTCGATTGTCATCCCTTATGAGGACCTGCCCAACATCTACGGGGTAAAAGAGAAGGAGCTCATAGAGGCGGTTCGTAAAGCCGAATGTGATGCGGCCATTGTCGGCAATGCCGGTTGAGGGTCCTGTTCCGTCGAGTGCGGCCGTGCCGCCGCACTGGTAGAGAAACTGGGTATCCCCACGGTGACGGTCACCCGGAGCGGATTCACGGGGGTCATCGAAAACGCTTTTTCCAGCCGAGGGTTTCCGAAGGAAGCCTCACAAATCAAGTACCCGGCGGACATGTTTCTTCCCGACAGTGATTTGAGCCCCCTCAGAAATAAGCTGGACGGGCTGATTGCCGGGCTTACTCGATGGGAACCCCGGGTTACGACAAAGGGGGTTTCTTCCGCGGGGATGTTGACCGTCCAGGGGAGTAACTATCCGGACGCCTTGACGCGGATGAACGATCTCTTTCTTCAGCATCTCTGGTCCGACGGACTGCCGCTCCTGCCGCCCACGGAAGAACGTGTGAATTGGATCTTGAAAGGCACCGATCTGCCGGATGACCGGGAGATCGGAGAGGTCTTACCCCGGGGAGGGATCGCCACCCCCAAATCTCTGGCGATTACCCTCGCCATGGCCGGCGGCCGTCCGGAATATTTGCCGGTCCTGATCGCCGCTGTGCAGGCGATCTTGGATCCGGGACTGAAACATGAACGGATGAACACCACCACGAATTCCGTGTATCCCGTGGTCATCGTGAACGGACCGGTTGCCGAGGACGTCCGGCTCAATTCCGGTTACGGATGCTTGGGGCCGGATCCCCTGCAGCCTGCCGGAGCGGCCATCGGGAGGGCGATCCGCTTCGTTTTACTGAATCTCGGGGGATCCGTCCCCGAAAAGACGAGCATGTCCATATACGGCGGGCCGGCACGATATACGGGCCTGGTCTTCGCGGAAGACGAGGCGGGAATCCCCGAGACGTGGAAGCCGCTGAACGTGGAACAGGGTTTCAAAGCCGGCACCAATACGGCCACGGTATACGCCGTTTCGAGTACCACGAATATTCCCGGAGGAGAAACGGGAACCGAGACGGCGGTCAAGGCATCGCTTAACCGAGCGGCCGGTTGCATGGGCATTCCGATCGGAAATTACTGGTTCGCCACCTATCAGCCGGAAGGTGTGGCCGGTATCCTTCTCATGGGAAGAAGAACCGCAGAAGGTCTGTCGCAAAGGGGCTGGGACAAGGCCAAAGTCAAAAAATACCTGTGGGAGCGGGCCAAGGTTCCTACTTCCGAATTGGGGCCCCGGTTTGAGATATGGTGGATGCCTCCCAAGGAGATCCTTGAAGACCCCATGCCTATTGCTGTGGATCCACAGGGGATCGAGATCGTTGTGGCGGGAGGAAAACAGTCCGGGCACATGATGTGGCTCCAGGTCGGATGCTGCCCCAAACGTCTGGTGACCAAGAAGATCGATCTACCGTCCAATTGGGACGAACTCATGAAAGATTCGGTGGGTCACCTCGGGCCTCGAATGCCAAGGAATTAGTCGGGGATCAACAGCGCGTGTCACGTCCCAAGGTGTCTCGTATGCGGACGAAAAGGAGCGTTTTTTCCCAGGTTCCATCTCAGAGTATCTAATCGCAGGGTCGCTCCTCGCCACGATGAAGCTTCAGCAAAGTCCGAACTGCATTCGACCTGCCGGCGAGTGCACCGGTCCGCCCTGCGAACCAAGCATAACCCGCTTCTACGGACCGGAAGGAGCACCCTTTAAAAACGTTCGCACTTCCTTGTTCATTCGAATTTAGAAATTTGGATTTAGGATTTTCTTCAATCCCTCAATTCCCAAATCCCCAAATTCCTAAATTCCCCAATTATAGGCGTCCATGTTTCCATGCCCCCGCTCAGGATCTTGGCTTTAAAACCGTTTTGTACGAGGATTCGGTGGGCGATGTATCCGCGGAGACTTACGGTACAGTAGGCGATGTAGGTCTTATCTTTGTCCAGTTCATCCAATCGGTCCCGAAGCTCGTCCACATGGATGTGGAGAGCATCCTTGATGATTCCCGTTTCCTTGATTTCTTTCAAGGTACGGACATCCAGCAGCACATTACGCTGTTCGTCCAGGGAATCCAGCTCATGCCAGTGGATGACCTCTACGTCTCCCTTGAGGATATTGGACGCCACGAAACCGGCCACGTTTACCGGATCCTTTGCCGCGCCGAACTGAGGCGCATACGCAAGTTCCAATTTCTCCAGGTCATAGACGGACATACCTGCCCGGATCGCTGTGGCGATCACATCGATACGTTTGTCCACGCCTTCTTCTCCCACGATCTGGGCCCCGAGAATTTTGCCGTCATCCCGGTGGAAAATCAATTTTATCGCCATCGGCTTGGCACCGGGGTAATAGGATGCGTGATGATACGAATGGGTGTAGGATATCTGAACAGGAATGCCGAGTTGCCTGCACCACTCTTCTTTATCGCCGGTGGAGGCCGCAACCAGTTTGAAGACCCGAGTGATGTTGGTACCCAGTACCCCTTCGAAGCGACTTTCCCGCCCCATAATGTTGTCCGCGGCAATCCTTCCCTGTTTGTTCGCCGGCCCGGCCAAAGCAAGAAGTCGATTTTGATCGGAGACCAGATCCCTCACTTCTATCACGTCTCCGATGGCATAGATATCCGGGTCCGAGGTCTGCAGCATGTCATCCACAAGAATTCCCCCACGGTCCCCAATCGCCAGACCGGCCTTTTCGGCCAGCGTCTTTTCGGGTCTCACCCCCATAGCCAGCAGAACCATATCAGCGGGCAAGTGCATCCCGTTCCCCGTGTTCACCACAAGACGGTCCTTTTCCCGGGAAAAGGACTCCACCTCCTCATTCAAATAAAGGTCGACATTCTGGTCCCGGAGGTGTCGGTGGATGTAGGTGGCCATCTCCCAATCCAGAGAAGGCATGGCCTGGGCCGTCTTTTCGATGACACTGACCGCCAATCCGAGGCGTCTGAAATTTTCAACCGCTTCCATCCCAATGGCGCCGGCTCCCACCACCACGACAGACTCGGCTTCTTTCCGGTCCAGCAACGTCTTGATGCTGTCCGTGTCCGGCAAATCTCTCAAGGTGAAAATATTTTTAGCCTGGATGCCCGGAAGGGCCGGCTTGGTGGGACAGGCGCCCGGGGACAGGATCAACTTGTCGTACGACTGGGTAAACTCTCTATCCGTAGCACAATCCCTTACGTGGATCTCTTTTTTGCTTCGGTCTATGTGCGTGACCTCCTGAAAGGTCCGCACGTCAATTCGATACCTGCGCCGCAGCCGATCGGGAGAAGCAATAAAGAGATCGTCCCGCTTTTCGATTTCTCCCCCGATGTAGTAAGGAAGCCCACAGTTGGCAAACGAGACATAATATCCCCGTTCAAAAAGAATAATCTCCCACTCCTCGGAAAGCCTTCGAGCCCGCGCAGCTGCCGTTGCACCACCTGCGACTCCTCCAACGATCACCAGTCTCATTGACAATCACCGCTCCAGCAGTTTGTTACACATCAGCAACTATCTTCTTTGCAAATTGGGTTTCACCCCCCCTGACCTCCCCGGCACGACCGTCTTCGACCGTGAGCTACATTCACCTCACCGTCTCTCCCCTCCCCTGACGGGAGGGGCTGGGGGAGGGGGCAAACATACTCGCGGAAACCTCAAAGCCCGGTGGGCATCGATCCGCAAGCCAGGCGACTGAAATCTGACGTGAACGTTATAACGAAAAAGAGGAAAAGACGTTGAGCATATCCATCCCAAACGTCTTTTCCTCACACACTCCGAATCGATATCTACTACAAACAGCGCATAAAAGCAACCAGGGCTTGTTTCTCCTTATCGGTCAAATCGAGGTCGGTGACAATGTTGAAAAATTCCACCGTATCCTCCAAGGTCAACAAACGCCCGTCATGCATATAGGGAGGAGAATCCTTGATTCCCCGCAAGGTGAAACTCTTGATAGGACCCACGGCCGTAATCCACTTGCCGTTGCTCATCCGTGGCTCATAGAACCGCTGCACCTTGAGATCGTGCATCTTGTCATCCGTATAAAACGGCGCCGGATGACAAACCGCGCATTTCGCCTTGCCAAAAAAGACTTCCTGTCCCATGAGTTCCATGTCCGTGGCCTTATCTGGATCGAGCTTGCCGAAGACGTTCAGCTTCGGCGCCGGAGGAAAGTCGAATATATTCTGCATCTGTGCCATCATCGCCACCTGGCTGGCACGGTCCGGCAGGTTGACACCTTTCTTGGCGGCAATCACGTGATCCCCGTCAAAATAGGCAGTCCGTTGTTCAAACTCCGTAAAGTCCTCGATGGAACGTAAAGACCGCTTGGAACCGTGAATTTGCTGATTGAACATGCCCCGAAGGCTCACCGTATCCAGTCGGAAACGGGCGATCTGCGGTCGCGTGTCGGGATTGAGGTGAAACGCGCCGTTGGTATGTCCATTGGCGTGACAGTCCAGGCAGGATACCCCCAGACTGGGGTCTTTGACTTTTCTGTCCTCGGTCTGGTTGAACTGCTGTTGCGGGAACGGGGTCAGCAACAACCGGAGTCCTTCCATTTGAACCGGCGTGAGGATCCCGTGCATGATCTCGTAATAATTGTCAATGGAGAGCAATTTCCCTTGCGAAACGTCACCGAGGTCAGGCCGTGTCGTTAGGAAGATCGGCGGTGGAAACTCGGGCAGAAAATGCTTGGGAATATCAAATTTTACATCAAACCGCTCAAGGGACCTCTCCTCCAGCTTTTCGATCTCCTCGATGTGGTCTTCCGGAAACACCTGACCCCCCGTTTCGTGTTTTGCATGGGGAAGCGGTAAGAACCCCTCGGGGAAAAGATCCTTTTTACGAATCTCCTCGGGGGACATCTTCGCCAGTTTTTCCCAGGTCACATCATCGGGAAGTTTCACCCGGACACCTTTCTGGATCGGCTTTCGTCCACCGGACATCATGACATCCGCCGAGCGATCGCTCAAATCGTATCGCCGTTCCAGCAAGTCCATCTGACGCTCTACGTATTTAGACCTCTCCTTGACGTCCTGTTTCATAATCTCATCAAAAGACTTTTCAATCGCGACCGGCATGTAGGTTTCTACGATCGGATCTACGTCTTTTGGAATCGGTTTGACATCCCTGGACATTGCGGCGGATGCCACGGCTACGATCAACAGGAACAAGCCTCCGGCGGCCAATGTCCTTCTCATTTTTACAGTCCATAAACGCTTCATTGCTCCTCCTTTCACTTCTGTTTCAAGAAATTGATCCAAGCCTTCACATGCTGGAGTGTAGTCACGGGACGGCTCTTTTCAAATAGGGTCTTTCCCGTATCCAGCGAACAGGAAACGTGTATTTATTTGTTCCCCGAGGAAGTCTGGGGGGCGTGCTTTTCGATCCACTCTCTCGCCACCGCCTCGACGTCCTTGTGCCGGACATCGACGGCGGCATTCAGCTGTCGCATCTGTTGGGTGGTAAGCTTGTCGGCGATCGGTTTGAGAATGGTTTCGATTTCCGGATACTTGTCTATCACTTCCTTTCTTATCACCAGAACCGGGCTGTAGACCGGGAAATAGTCCTTGTCATCTTCCAGGGTGGTAAAACCAAAGGCCTCGATTCGACCGTCCGTAGCAAACCCCATGGAGACGTCTACATTTCCGTCCCGGAGGGCCTTGTATACCAGGCCGGAATCCATTTTCCTCACCTTGCCGTAAAGCACCTGAAACCCATAGTGGGACATGAGCGGTTTGAATCCGTCCGGTCGCTCCCAAAACTCGGCATTCACACCGATGACGAGTTTGTCGGGATTTTCGTTGATATAACGGGCAAGGTCACCGATCGTTTCAATGTCGAGCTTTTCAGCCTGATCCTCCCGCATCATCAATGTGTAGGTGTTGTTGAATTTCACCTGATCGAGCCATATCAACCCCTTTTCCGCATCCTGTTTCTTGATCCATTTGTAGACCGCTTCCCCATCCGTCATCATGTCCCGGTCGGCCCCTTTGTAAAATACCGTATATGCAGTACCGGTATATTCGTAATACATATCGATCTGATCGTTGAGGAGCGCCCGACGGGCCACGGCCGTACCCACCCCGGTCTGAAGGGCCACGTCGAAGTCATTTCGTTCCAGGAGCACTTTGGCCATGCCGGCCAGAATGTATTGTTCGGTGAAGTTCTTTCCCCCTACCACGACGCGTTTGTCTTGCCCATCCACCTGCAGGGGGCATATCCAAAGCCCAAGTAGAAGGATCCCCACCGACAATATGATACTGATCGTTCCTCTTTCCATGTGACGCCTCCTTTGTCCTCGTTTTTCCCGTTTGCCGTTATCCAGAAAGCTCAAGTTCACACCAAACGAAGGCCGGTAAAAACACTGACTGGAACTTTTTAGATAACCGCATTCCCGTTTATGTTGCGAAAGAATCGCCGTCTCACTTCTCTCCCTCCACCCGGATGCCCCGAGGGATGACCAGGACGCCGAAGATCTCCACCAGATAATCCGCCGTCAGGGCAAGAAGCGTTGTGGGAATCGCCCCGGCCAAGAGTTTTGCCGGTTGCATAAGATCGATCCCGGTAAAAATGTGTTCTCCCAAGCCACCGGCTCCGATCAAAAAGGCCAGGGCCGTGGTACCGATGTTGATCACCAGCGAAATCCGGAAGCCGGTAATGATCACCCGGGTGGCATTCGGCAATTCCACTTGAAACAGGATCCGTAAATTGGTCATTCCCATCCCTTTCGCCGCTTCGATCATCCACGAGGGTACCGAATTGATTCCTGCAAGGGTGTTTCGGGCAATCGGTAACACCGAGTAGATATAGAGGGCGAAAACGGCGGGCTTGAATCCCACACCCATGAAGCTCATCGATATGGCGATAACGGCCAGGGAAGGAATGGTCTGTCCCAGGCCTACGATATACATTACGATCCCGGTAAATCGTTTGAAGCGGGGACGGGTGAAAATGATGCCCACTGCGAGCCCTGTAAGGGTGGCGAGCAACATACTCACCCCGACCATGGTCAGGTGTTGGCCGATCAGGTCCAGCGTATAGGCAAATTCAAAGGGGTCCAGCAGGTAATCCACCACGCCCATCCGTTCGACAAAAACTCCGGCAGCCACCAGGGCAACCAGAAGGATGAAACGATAGGCTTTTTCAAAAAGTCGTGACACGATCCTTCCTATTTCATCTTCTTTTCCAGTGCCGTTCCTTTTGGGGTGACCAGTCTTTCCACCAGTGCCATGGCAATATCCACGAATATGGCCAGCAAAGAAACGAGCAGAGCGCCTGCGACAATCATTTCATTGTAAACGCGCGAAATGCCCTGTTGGATAAATTCCCCCAGTCCGCCGGACCCGATGTAGGCCGCTATGGCGGCAATACCGATATTCATCACCGCCGCGGTTCTCAATCCGGCGATAATCACGGGTATCGCCAACGGGATCTCGACTTCCCGCAGACGACGTAAATTGCTCATCCCCAGTCCTTTGCCCGCCTCGATCAATTCCGGCGGCACGTTTTTAATGGCCGTGTACGTGTTGCGAATGATGGGCAGCTGGCTGTAAAGCACCAGAGCCGTCACTGCGGGAACCTTGCCCAGGCCGTGGCCGATAACGGAGAGAATCGGCAGCATGATGCCGAACAAGGCAATGGACGGGATGGTCATGAGCACATTTGCGGCGTTGATGACTCGATTGGCCATCTTTTCATCTCGCGTAATGGCAATCCCGATGGACACACCGATTACGGTGGCCAGACAAACCGCCAGGCTCACGATCCAAACGTGTTCATAGGTGAGCCTCCAGATCGTATCCGTGTTGTCCCGAAAGAATTGAATCAGCGCCGTCATACTCTCTTTTCCTCGACGACGAAACGGGGCGATTTATCCCCCCTCGTTCTCGGGTTCCCGAAATCCCTCCAGTAACTCTCGCTGGATATCCCTGAAGGTAATCACTCCGGCGTATTTGCCGTCTTCGTCAGCCACGGTCAGCATTTCCATGTCGTTCATCAGCATCTGGGACAGTACGTCGCGGAGGGTCGTCTTCGCATCCAATAAAACCGGATAAGATGCCGCTACGTCCCGTAATTCACCTTCCTTTGCCTCTTTTAATATTTCTCCGGTAATGTAACCGTAAGGCTTGTCATCTTTCACCACCACACAGTGATCCACGTCCCGGTCTCCCAGACACTCACGTGCTTCCGCCGTACCGGCGGTGCTTTTGAGCACATATCTTTCATCCGTATTCATGGCGTCTTCCGCTCGCAGGATACCGAGTACCTTCAGGGCCCGGTCCGCCCCTACAAAATCGGCAATATAGTCATCCTTGGGCTGGGTCAGGAGGACCTCCGGAGGATCGTATTGAACCAGGCGGCCTTCTTTGAAAATGGCGATTTTGTCCCCCATCTTGATTGCTTCCTGAAGGTCATGCGTAACAAAGGCGATCGTCTTTTTGAGCTTGTTCTGGATCCGCAGAAATTCATCCTGAATGACTTCCCTGTTGATCGGATCAATGGCACCGAATGGCTCGTCCATCAACAAAATGGCCGGATCGGCCGCAAGGCAACGGGCCACCCCGATGCGCTGTTGCTGACCGCCGGAGAGTTCCACCGGATAGCGATCCCGGAACGTTTCGGGGTCGAGTCGAAGCATTTTCAGCAATTCGTCCACCCGCTCATCGATCCGGTCTTTTTCCCAACCCAGGAGTTTGGGAACCGTTGCGATATTGCCGTGGATGGTCTTATTGGGAAACAACCCCACCTGCTGGATGGCGTATCCCATGGATTGACGGAGCCTTACCGGGTCTTCCGACATGATGTCGTTGCCGTCCACAAAGATTTTCCCTCGGGTGAGGTTCAGTAGTCGATTGGTCAAGCGGAGCAGCGTCGTCTTACCGCAACCCGAGGGGCCGAGAAAGGTGACCAGGCTTCCCTTCTCGATCTCAAAGCTGACGTCGCTGACTGCGGTCACCGACTCGTCTCCGGAGCCGAAAATCTTGGTTGCCTCCTGATATTCGATCATAAATCTCCACGTAAACTATCCGGGGCCAGAAGGCCCGGCTTTGATAGCCCCTTTTGGGGACGTCTTTCTGCCTGCGTATTGGACCAGTGGCGTGCTGGAAGAAAAAAGATAACCGGTAACCGATAACCAATAACGAATAACCA
>Ga0207797_1001956_pt1 | contig 14612 bp, 13 predicted proteins | sample PRCRCaboRojoPR_6_FD_187275 | JGI IMG/M metagenome (GOLD analysis project Ga0207797, IMG submission 187275) | Marine sediment microbial community from Cabo Rojo, Puerto Rico - PR CR 10% Liquid 1 (SPAdes) | ecosystem: Environmental > Aquatic > Marine > Coastal > Sediment | place: Cabo Rojo, Puerto... | reverse complement strand
ACAGTTCGCCCGGACACTGCTGGCCGAGGGCGCAATCGGTGACGTGACCTGGTTCCGCGGCGAGCATACCGAGGACTTCCTCGCCGACCCGGACGGGCCGCTGGTGCTCGACGTGCGCACCATCCGCGAGGTGACGCGCCCGGGGTTCCCGCCGTACTGAGCCGACTCCGGGGGCTGGGAGAGCCCCGGAACCCGCGACGGCCGCCACCGGGCCGACCGCTCACCCGCCGAGATAGGCGTCGATGACCCGCTCGTCGGCCAGCACTTCCTCGGGCGTGCCGGTGGCGAGCAGGCTGCCGTTGGCAAGCACCACCAGGCGGTCGACCAGTTCCGTCAGCGTCTCCAGTTCGTGCTCGATGACGACCACGGTGAGTCCCTCGTCGTTGAGCGACCGGATGTGGTCGGCGATGTCGTTCGTGAGCGTCGGGTTGACACCCGCGAACGGCTCGTCCAGCATGAGCAGGCTGGGGTCGAGCATGAGCGCGCGCGCGAGTTCGAGGAGCTTGCGCTGCCCGCCCGAGAGGTTCGAGGAGTACTCGTGGCGGAGGTGGTCGAGTTCGAACCGCTCGACCAGTTCGTCCGCCCGGGCGGCCACCTCGGCCTCCCGCTCGCGCATCGACGCCGTCCGGGCGAGCGCGTGGAGCGTCCGCTCCCCGGGGTGGTCGGGCGCGGCCACCCGGATGTTGTCCTCGACGGTCATCGTCCGGAGCTCCCGGGTGAGCTGGAAGGTCCGCACCAGCCCCGCCCGGGCCACCTCGTACGGCGCCGCGCCGGTGACGTCCTCGCCGAACAGCCGGACCGTGCCGGCGTCGGGCTCCAGCACGCCGCTGACGCAGTTGAAGAAGGTGGTCTTGCCCGCGCCGTTCGGGCCGATGACGCCGACGAGTTCCCCCTCCTCGACTGTCGTCGTCACGCCGTCGAGCGCGCGCAGGCCGCTGAAGCTCTTGGTGACGCCCGAGACGTCGAGCGCCGCCGGTCGCTGTCCCCGGTTCCGACGGCCGGACCGGGCGTCCGCGTCGGCGCGGGCATCCTCGTCTGCGTCGGGTTCGGCGCTCACTGGTCCACCCCCAGTTCCTGCGGGTCACCGAAGATCCCCTCGGGCTTGTACCGGATGACGACCACCAGGATGAGGCCGATGACCATCAGCCGGATCGAGCCGAAGTCGGTCTGTGTTATCGGGCCGATGCCGGAGAAAAAGCGGGTGAACAGCTGGAGGCTCATGATGAGCGCCAGCCCGAACAGCACAGCCCGGTTGCGGGCGGGGCCGCCCAGCAGCATCCCGATCCAGACGATGACGGTGACGTTGATAGTGAAAAAGCCCGGGGCGACCGCGCCGTTGAACAGCGCGAACAGCCCGCCAGCCAGCCCCGCGAGCGCCGAGCCGTAGACGAACGACTGCATCTTGTAGGTGAAGGGGTTCTTCCCCATCGAGTTGGCGACCAGTTCGTCGGCACGGACGGCCCGCAGCACGCGGCCGTAGGGGGCGGTGACGAGCCGCTGTATCAGCCCGTACGTTCCGACGAGCAGCGCGCCGAACACCAGCAGGGTGACGAACAGGTTCGTCTCGGCGTTTGCGGTCAGGTCCTTGATTGGCTGTGGGACGCCCCCGAGCCCGACGTTCCCGCCCGTCAGCGACCGGAAGGCCGCGAACAGGTCGTGGAATATCTCGGCGGTCGCCAGGGTGACGATGGCGAGGAAGTCGTCGCGCAGACGCAGTGACGTCAGCCCGAGGACGACCCCGAGCAGGGCCGCCAGGACGACCCCGACTAGGACCGCCGCCGGCCAGGGGACGCCGAGGCCGACGCCGGCGAACGGGTTCTCCGCGGCCAGTATCGCGGTCGCGTAGGCGCCGACCGCGAAGAACACCACGTGGCCGAAGTTGACCAGCCCGGTGAAGCCGTACTCCAGGTTCAGTCCGAGCACCAGCACCCCGTAGAGGACAATCAGGATGCCGACCTCCAGGAAGACCAGCAGCCACCCGGGGACGTTCACCACCAGCGGCGTGAACGCGAACGCCGCAGCGACCGCGAGCATGAGCAGGCCGAGCACGGGCAACACCGGCCGGCCGGCGAGCGGGCCGCCGGCCGACCCGTCGGCGGTCGCGGTCGAGCCCGCGTCCGTTCCTGCCTCGGGAGCAGGTCCGACGTCGTCGCTCACGCCTCGCGCACCTCCTGGCCCGTGATGCCGCTCGGCCTGACGAGTAACACGACGATGAGCACGAGGAACGCGGCGGTGGTGCCCAGCTGGGTCGCGGTCGTCGGCAGCACGACCACCGACACCGACATCACCACGCCGATGATGTACGAGCCGACCACGGCGCCGTAGGGGCTCCCCGCGCCGCCCAGGATGGCGGCGGCGATGATGGGGAGGAGCTGCGAGAAGCCGATGCCGGCGTTGACGTTTGTCTGGACGCCGATGACCATGCCGGCGAGGCCGGCGAGCGCGCCCGCGAGTACCCAGACGGCCGCGCGGACGTAGTCTGTTTCGATGCCCGACACCAGCGCCAGGTCCTCGTTGTCGGCGGTGGCCCGCATCGCGATGCCCAGGTCCGTCCGGGTGAGCAGCACGTGGGTCGCCAGGAAGGTCACCAGCGCCAGCCCGATGACCGTCAGGTGCTGGCTCGTCACGAAGAAGTCGCCGAGGAGGTTCACCCCGCCGACGCCCAGGTCCGGAACCCCCTCGATCCGGAACGTGGTCGTGTCTATCTTGTCGTAGTACCGCGTCTCCTGGCCGGCGATCAGCCGGAACCCGTTCCGGAAGACGAACCCGAGGCCGATGCTCGTCAGCAGCAGGGGGATCGGCCCTGCGTCCTGGAGCGGGGTAAAAAAGCCCTTGGCGACGACGAGGCTGAACGCCCCGCCGCCGACGACGGCGACGAGCCCCGCCACCGGGAGCGGGAGTCCGAACGTCTGGGCGACGACGAAGCCGACGTAGGCCCCGGCGGTCATGTACTCGCCGTAAGCGAAGTTGATCATGTTGACGATACCGTAGATGAGCGTGAATCCGACCGCCGCGATGGCGATGTACGAGCCGGTGACCAGCCCGAAGAGGACGTTCTGTATGAGCCCCATGTGTGTGTGAGTGAGTCGACGGCGGTCGGGGACCCCCCGACCGCGACCGGACCGACCGTTCGGTTCAGTACTCGGTGACGGCGTCGGTCAGTTCGCTCGCCTCGATCGTCTCGATGGTCTCGAAGGTCGAGCCGGTCGCCTCGAAGATGGCGACGCTGCCCAGCACGTTGCCGAAGCCGGTGAAGTTGACCGGCGTGCCGGCGCCCTGGAAGTTGATCTCATCGCCCGCGTCCAGCGCCTCCTTCCCCTCGGCGAACGTGTTGACCTCCGTGCCGCCCGACCGGGTGACCGGGCCGAGGTTCTGCTCGATGGCCTCCCGGCTGGCCTCCCCCCCGCGGTGGAGCGCGAGCGCCGTCGCCATGACGGCGTCGTAGGCGGGCGCGGTCCAGGCGTTGAGCTCCGCGTCGCCGTACTCCGAAAACTGGGTCTGGAAGTCGTCGTAGTACGGGCCCTGCCCGGTCGGCGAGGCCGACCAGGCGCCCTCGAGGTCGCTCCCGACGGCCTGGGCGAGGCCGTCGGTGTTGAGCGTGTCCTCGAGCATCGGCTGGGTGCCGTACCCCGCGTCCGCCCAGTTGCGCAGCAGCGTCGTCGCGTCCTCGACCGCCAGGCCGACCGCGAACGCCTCGAAGTCGGTGCTGAACAGCCGGTCGAGTTCGGCCTGATAATTGGACTTGCCCTCTTCGACCTCGACGCGGGTGGCGATGGTGCCCCCGAGCGACTCGAAGGCGCTCACGACGCCGTCCGCCCAGGAGGTTTCCCCCTGGGAGGAGCCGTGGATGACGCCGATGTTGGAGATACCCTCCTGGCTGAGCTTCCGGGCCGCGCCCGCCGTGTGGACCGTGTCGGAGATGGTGGTCCGCCAGACCCACTCGTCGTCGCTCAGGTCCTCGGGGGTCTCCTTGTCACCACCCCGGCCGTCGAGCGCCGTCGAGCCGGGCCAGGGGGTGACCATCGGCGTCTCCTGCTCGACCAGGAAGTCGAACAGCGGCGTGATCTCGCTGGAGAACAGGCCGTTGATCGCCAGCGCGTCGTCGTTGTTCACCAGCTGGGTCACGACCGAGCGGGCCTGCTGGGGGTTGACCGCCGTGTCCCGGCGCTTGACATTGACCGTCGCCCCCAGCGGGCCGCCGGCGTCGTTGATCATCTCGATCGCCATGTCCGTCGCCTGGGTGATGCCGGGCTGGAGGAAGTCCCACTTGCCCGTCAGCGCGGCTGGCTGGCCGAACGTCACCGAGTCGGGGCCGCCGCTGTCGGGGCTCCCGGTCGTGGTGCCGCCGCCGTCACTTCCGTCGCCGCCGTCCCCGCCATCGCTGCCGCCGCCGTCCCCGCCGTCGCTGCCGTCGTCGGAGGTGCCGACACAGCCGGCCGTCGCCCCCAGTCCGACGGTCACGGCCGCGCCCCTGAGGTAGCGGCGCCGACTCACGCCCGTTCGGGTCTTTTCGCTTGTCATAGTCACCCACAAAAAGTGGAAACCTGTACTTATCTATTGTGGAACGCTCGATGGAATACCACCCGAAAACGGGAGGTTCTCCGCGCCCGGTAGGTTCTGACGGCACCGGGCGGGCGTTCGTGGTGCCTACAGCCGGACGTCGACGTTGCCCCCCTCGGTGATGCGGGCGGTGGAGCCGGGCGGGAACACCGCCGTCGAACTGGCCTCCTCCAGGATAGCCGGCCCCTCGAACTCGTCGCCGGGAGCCAGCGCCGCGCGGTCGTAGACGCCGGTCTCGACGTAGCCGACGTCCTCGAAGTAGACGTCGCGGCTCCCGGTGTGGGCCTGCCCGGAGCCGCCCGCGACGGTCGCGTCCAGCGCCGCCGTCGGGATGGTGCCCGCGGCCCGGACCGTCACCAGTTCGACCGGCTCGTCGCGCATCGCGTGGCCGTACAGCTGTGCGTGGGCGTCGTGGAACCGCTCGGTCACGGCCGTGACCGACGCCTCTGTGAACGCCCCCTCGGTCAGCGGCACCGTCACCTCGTAGGACTGGCCGCGGTAGCGCATATCGAGGATCACCTCGATGTCGACCTGGTCGACGGAGAACCCCTGCTCGACGAACCGGTCGAGCAGGCGCTCGCGGACGCCGGCCAGCACGTCCGCGCCCGTCTTGGCGTCGGGGGTGGTCCCCCGGTAGGCCTGGGACTCGTCCATCCGCACGTCGGCCAGCAACAGCCCGCGGGCCGAGAACACCCCGGGGCTCCGGGGGAGCAGCACCGACTCGATGTCCATGTTCCGGGCGACGGCGGCGGCCTGCATCGGCCCCGCGCCGCCGAACGCGACCAGCGTGAACTCGCCGGGGTCGCGGCCACGCTCGACGGTGACCCGCCGAATCTCGCGGGCCATCTTCGCATTGGCGACCTGGAGCACCGACAGCGCGGCCTCCTCGGGCGAGACCCCGAGCGGGTCGGCCAGTTGCTCCTCAACCGCGGCGTGGGCCGCGTCGACGGCCGGGTCATCGAGGAAGTCACCGGGGTCGACCCGGCCGAGCACCAGGTTCGCGTCCGTGACGGTCGGCTCCGTCCCGCCCCGGTTGTAACACACCGGACCGGGGTCCGCGCCCGCGGATCTGGGGCCGACCCGCAGGCCCCCGGCCTCGTCCACCCAGGCGATGGAGCCCCCGCCCGCGCCGACGGTGTTGATGTCGATGAGCGGCACCTTCACCGGCAGGTCGTTGATTTCGCCCTCGTTGGTGCGCACCAGGTCGCCCCTCTCGACGATACTGACGTCGGCGCTGGTGCCGCCCATGTCGAGGCCGATGGCGCTCGGGCGGTCCTCGTCGGCCGCCACGTCCCGCATCGCCACGGCGCCGGCTGCCGGCCCCGACAGCACCGTCCGGATGGCCGACCGGATGGCCTGGTCCGTGCCGAAGACGCCCCCGCCCGAGTGCATCACGTTCAGCGGCGCGTCGATGCCGCGCGCGTCGATGCCGGCGGTCAGGCGGTCGAGGTAGTCGTTGATTGTAACCTTCACCGCCTCGTTGAGCACCGTCGTCACCGTGCGGTCGTACTCGCGGGACTCGGGGTACACCGCCGAGGAGAGCGCGTAGTTGAGGTCGGTCTCGGCCGCAATGGCCTCGCCGATACGGCGCTCGTGGTCGTCGTTGAGATGCGAGAACAGCGTCGAGACCACGACTGACTCGACGCCGGCGTCCGCGAGGGCCCGGGCCGCGCGCCGGGCGTCGTCCTCGTCGAGCGGGTCGACGACGTCACCCGCGTAGTCCAGGCGGCCCGCGACGCCGAGGCGGCGCCGCCGGGGAATCAGCGCCGGCGGCTTCTGGGTCTGGAGGTTGTACAGTTCCGGCCGGGTCTGGTCGCCGATCTCGAGGACGTCCTCCAGCCCCTCGTTGGTGATGAGACCGAGGTCTGGCATCTCGCCCTCGAGGACCGCGTTCGTGCCGACCGTGGTGCCGTGGCTGAGGAACTCGACCCGGTGGGCCGGGGTGTCGGTCTCCTCAAGCACCGCGTCGATGCCGTCGAGGACGCCCTCGTCGAATGCCCCAGGGGTCGAGGGCGTCTTGGTGACGGTCACCTCGCCCGTCTGCTCGTCGAACAGCACCACGTCGGTGAACGTGCCGCCGGTGTCGATGCCGACGCGGACCGTCACCGCTCCTCACCCCGTTCGTCCGCGGCCGCCCGAAGCGACGCCCGGCGCTCGGCAGTCGCCTCGCGGTCCAGCGTGTCGTCCTCGACGACGACGCCGTATTCCTCGGCGGCCGCCTCGGGGCTGATCTTGTCGTCGCGGACGTCCTCGACGACGCGTTCGGGGTCGCGCTCCAGGGGGTCGCCGTAGCCGCCCCCGCCGGGGGTGCGCAGGCTCACCACGTCGTCGGGGTCGAGGTCCGTGGTGGACTTCGAGCCGATTGGCTCCTGCTCGCCGGTGCCGGGGTTGAGCAGGAACTCGGAGGGGTCGCCGCTGTGACCGCCGAACAGCCCCCAGGGCGCGGACTTTACCCGGTCGGTCAGCAGCGAGAACGTCGGGTGCTCGCCGTAGAAGTCGTAGTCGCGGCGCACCCCGAGGCCGCCGCGGGTCCGCCCCGCGCCCCCGGAGTCCTCGATGAGTTCGTAGCGCCGGATGTGGACCGGTATCTCGGTCTCGAGCTCCTCTATCGGGCTGTTCGCCGTGTTCTGGAAGTGGGTCTGGACGGCGTCCATCCCGTCTTTCTCCTTGCGGCCGCCGTAGCCGCCCGCCACCGTCTCGTAGTAGACGTACCGCTCGTCGTCGCGCGGGTCCCGCCCCCCGAAGGCGGTGTTACAGACCATCCCCTTGGTCGCGGCCACCGTCCGGTCGGGCACCGCCTCGGCCAGCGCCTTCGCCACCAGGTCGCCCGCGCGCATGGCGATTTCCCACCCCGCCGCGACCGGCGCGTTGTCGACCGGGTTGACCATCGTCCCCTCGGGCGTGACCGTCTCCAGCGGGCGGTAGAAGCCGTCATTCTTGGGGAGGTCCTCGCCGATCAGCGCCATGACGACCGACATCGCGCCCGCGAACGCCATCGCGGGCGTGCAGTTGAGCGGCCCCCGGTTCTGCTCGGCCGTGCCGGTGTAGTCGATGGTGAGTTCGTCGCCCTCGATCTCGATGGCGAGCCGGAGCCGGACCGGTTCGTCGGTGATGCCGTCGCCGTCCATCGTGTCCTCGGCCTCGTAGCGGCCGTCGGGCAGCTCCTCGATGGCCGCCCGGACGCGCTGCTCGGTGTAGTCCAGCAGTTCGTCGAGGTAGTCGCCCACCTCCTCGGCGCCGTACCTGTCGTGGAGCGCGCCGAAGCGGTTCTCGCCGATGTGGTTGGCCGCGAGCTGGGCCTGGTAGTCGCCGCGGCGCATCTCCTCCTCGCGGACGTTCCGCAGGAGAAACTCCATCACCGCGTCGCGGTACTCCCAGTCCTCGACGGCGTGGACACCGGGGATGATGACGCCCTCGCCGTACAGCTCCGTCGAGTCGTTGGGGATGCCGCCCGGAGTGCCGCCGCCGATGTCGACGTGGTGGGCGGAGTTGGCGGCGTAGCCGATGATCTCGCCCCCGTGGAACAGCGGCGAGACGAGCATCACGTCGGGCAGGTGGACCGCGCCCTTGTACGGGTCGTTGATCAGGATGCCGTCGCCGGGCTCGAGGTCGTCCTCCCACTCGCCGACGTTTCGGGGGACCACGGACACCAGCGAGCCGATGTGCTGGGGCGCCAGGTCGTGCTGGGCGACGTGTCGGAGCTCCGAATCGAACAGCGCACACGTGTGGTCGCGCCGTATCTTGATGTTGGTCGAGTAGGCCGTTCGCTGGAGCGTGATCCCCATCTCCTCGACGACGCTCTTCAAGGAGTGGCGGAATATCTCCAGTTCCCCTGTCGAAACCATGTCCGCTCATGCCGCCCACCACCGCTTGAACGTTCCGACCAGACACCACCTTTGCCAGCGTTTCGAGCGCGCTGGCGGCCGCTCGCCCGCCGAAGCGACGACACCCCTCGTGGCCCCTACTCCGGCGGGGCGTCCCACTCGGCGCCGTTGTCCTGGGGGCGGAAGCCCAGCACCGTCCGGCCGTGCTCCAGGTCGACCCACCGGCCGTCGTTGTCCGAACAGGCCCAGAACACGTCGAAGTCGACCGACTCGTCCTGGAGACACAGGTCGACGAGCTGGGCCAGGTCGCGGTGCGAGAGCCAGGTGCACTTCAGCCGGTCGGCCATGAACTGGTACTCCTCGCTTCCCCGCTCCCACATGCCGGCGTCGACGCCCTCCTCGGCCAGCCCGTACGGGTGGTCGTAGGCGGCGTCGCGGACGCTCGTGATGCGCAGGGAGTAGAACCGCGTCGGGTAGTCGCGGGTGTTCACTTCGAACGCGGGCATCACCTCCGACATCGGGTTGGTGTCGGACTCGACGTAGAGGCGCCCGAGGCCCTCGCCGAACACCTTCGAGAGGCCGTAGAAGGAGTCGGGGCGGACCGGGTCGGTGTGACGGACCGCCGGCCGCGGGGTGTCGGGGTCGTAGAGCTCCGGCGCCAGTTCGATCTCGTACATCCCGACGGTGTGGATGGAGGAGGCGAAGAGGAAGTTCTCGACCTCCGTCTCGGCGGCCGCCTCGAGAACGTTGTAGGTGCCGACGAAGTTGGACTCCATGATCTCGGCCCAGTCGCCGCTCAGGTCGACCGCGGCCGCCAGGTGGATGACCGCGTCGTGGCCCGCGACCGCGTCCCGGACCGCCTCGTAGTCGGTGACGTCGGCGACCACGGTCTCGCGCTCGGGGTGGTCCTCGATGTCGAGATAGGTGAAGTCGTACTCCTCGCGGTCGCCGAGTTGGTCCGCGATGGCGCTGCCGACAGTGCCGTTCGCTCCAGTGACGAGAACGTCCATGCGCTCGGAGTCGCCAGCGCCGGTGTTATAGCTGACGACAACCCGCTCCGGTCGCCGCCTCCGGTGTCGGCATGCCGGTCGCCCCCTCCGGCCGTCGGTTCCGACGGTCCCGGGCGGTCGCCTACTCCAGGACGCCGACCCGGCCTGCCAGGCGGTCGTCGTCCAGCCACGACAGCTCACGCCCGAACCAGTCCCGGGGCTCGCGGAGCGCCACGTCCCCGACCGCGCCGTCGCTCCCGAGGAGGTACGCACAGGGTGCCGGCCCGTACCGCGAGAGCCGGTCGGCCAGGGGGCCGCCCTCGGGCGCCGCGAGCGCGAGCGGGGCGCCCGGGAAGTTCGCTACACGGGCCGAGAGGTGCTCGTCCTCGCGGACCTGCGGCGCGGGCAGCCGGTAGAGGCGTTCCAGGAGGTCGGTCCACCGGTCGAGCGACTCGACGGCCACGACCACCTCGGCCACGCCGGTCAGGCCCGTCTCCTCGACGCTCTCGCTGGGTGTCACCCGGTAGGACCGGGGCGTCCGGTCCGAGACGACGAAGGGGATCACACCGCGGGCGTCGCCGTCGCCCAGGTAGCACTCGTCCCACTCGACGCGGACGCCGTCCGCGCGGTCCCGTCCGCCCCGGCGCGGGCCGTCGACCGACAGGCCGGCGTCGATGGCACGCTTCGCCGCTGTCGGCGCGTGATCGGTCCGCGCGGCGTGTGCGCACGGACCCGCGTCCGAGGTCAGGAACTCCGGCCACCGGACGGGCGTGGCGTCGCCCGTGGGCGCGATCAGTTCGAGGTAGGTGCCGTCCGGGAAGCCCAAAAGCGACATCTCGGTGGTGCCGTCGGCGTGTTCGCCGCCGTAAGTCGGGGCGAGGCCGACCCCGGCCGCGGCGCCGACGATCTCGTCGTGATCGCTCCAGCCGAAGGCGACGTGGTCGAGTCGCAGGTCCATGTAGAGCAGTCGCCGGCCGGCACGGGCAATAAGCCACCGACCGCGGTCGCCGTATCCGACGTGTGGACAGGGCTGCCCCACCGGTCCGCTGGATAGGAGGTCGCTACGCGCCAGGCGGTCGCGGCAGTTCCGCTGACCTGGTCAGGGTGGTCGCCCCCCAGATTGCGACGATGAGAACTGCAGAAAGCACCCAGACCGGGTAGTAGAACTGGTCAGGGACCTCGACCGACTGGGAGACGAAATTCACCCAGCCGTGCAGGACGACAGCGCCGAGGACGCTCCGCGAGGTGTGATTGTACACCCACGAGAAGACGACCGAGAGTGCGACCGTCCCGGTCATGAACAGCCAGAACCCGACCGTTGCGAACCCAACGACGTCGTGGAGGAACGCGCCTTCGATGAAGAACAACGGGAGGTGCCACCCCGCCCAGACGACGCCCAGGAGCACACCGGCGGCCGCCGCTGACCGGTTCAGTTGAAGCCGATCCAAGGCGTAGCCCCGCCAACCGATCTCCTCGAAAAACGGCGGCAGCGTCGAGAAGAAGAGAGTCGGCAGGAACGCGAGCGGGGTTGTGCCTCGTCCCCGCAGCGGGCGGCGACACGGTCCTCTCGGCCACGCTCGACCTCGACAGCGGCACCAGCTACACCGTGCTGGCGATCAACGCTCTCGACGACATCGAGGCGCTCGTTCTGACCGACGAGCAGCCCGCCGTCGATGCCGGCGACGCTCGCCTCCGGTTCGTCCACACGGTGCCGGACGCCCCCGCGGTCGACGTTCTGGCTGGCGGCGCACCGCTGTTCGAGAACGTCGCCTTCGGCGACGGCTCCTCGTTCGCGATGGTTGAGGCCGGTAGCTACGACATCGACGTTCGCCCGACGGGTGCCGAGGACACCGTCCTGAGCCTCTCGGGGATCAGTTTCGACGGCGCGACGTCCTACACGGTGCTCGCGACCGGCATGCTCGGAGACGACAGTCTGGACGCCATGCTCGTGAGCGACTACGTCACGACCGACGCCGACGACCGCACCGTCGCGCCCCAGTAAACTCACCCATACGACGTCTTTTCGATTCCCACCACTCGCATTCCCGCTCCCGATCCAGTTCCTCGGGCAGCCGCGTCCCTCACGGTCGAAGACGAACGTCTTCCGGCTGCGAGGCCGTCGAGGGTCCGGCCGGCGACCCCGCCGCCCGTGTCGGCGCCCAGCCCGAGAGCTATAACGACGTCCTCGAGCGGGTGCTCGACGAGGATTGGACGGGCGCGTCCGAGGACGGGTTCGGCCGCTGGAGCGGTGCCGGGGCCGCGGCGAGATTAAGCCGGTGGAGGGATTTGAACCCTCGGCCTATTCCTTACGAAGGAATCGCTCTGCCAGCTGAGCTACACCGGCGCTACCAGAAACGACTGTCATGAGCAGAATAAGCCTTCCGGAGTTCCCTCACTCCCGCCCGTAGACGGTGGTGTCCGGGTAGAACGCCGTCCAGGCGTCCCAGAACATGGGCGACCGTTCGACCGCGTTCTGCAGGCGCTCGCCCTCGAACGGCCCCTCCAGCGCCACGCCGGTCGCGCGGCGCCAGCGCGAGCCGCCCGCCCGGAGGGTGTGCTCCTCGCCGGCCCGGAAGGTGAGTGTCCGGCCCTGGATCCGTCGGTCGTAGGCGACCAGCGTGTTGCCGGGCGCCAGCGCGACCACCACCGGGCGGTCGCCGACGGTGTCGTTCACCGGGCCGTCGCGCACCGCGGCGTAGGGGTAGGCCCGCGCGGCGTCGCCGTCGACCACCCCCACCACGAACGTCCGGCTGCCGAGGTCCTCGCTCCCGTCGTCGTAGCCGATGAGCTGGTCGCGCTCCTCGTAGCCGTACTTCGAGTGGCCGTAGTCCGCTATCGCCTCGTGGCCGTCGACGGTCCCCGACACCGGCGGCGGCAACAGCACCCGGGTGTCGGGGTGGGTCTCGCGCCAGGCGCCCCAGGCGGTGAGCGACGAGGGGACCAGGGTGAACTGCTCGCCGGTGCGGGGCCCGCGGACGGCGGTCGCGAGGATCTGGCTCCAGAGGCTCCCCGTCGGCCGGTCGTACAGCACAAGGTCGCCCCGCCAGAGCTTCCCGGAGACGCCGAACACCGCGGGCTCGCCGGCGACGGTCCGCTCGGCGACGACGGCGCTGCCACACAGCGGGCAGTACGTCACCAGCAGTGGCCCGCCCAGGTCGTCGTTGACCACCTCGTGCCAGTTGAGCACCGCCAGCGGGTACGCGCGGGCCTGGCCGGCGCGCTCGACGCCGACGACCGGCGAGTCGGGCCGGAGCCGGAGTCGCTCCTCGAACCGGTCGACGACGGGCACCTCGCTCCAGTCCTCCCCGAAGGCGGGCTCGGTGACCGCGGGGATGGCGTCCGCCGGCAGCGGCGAGCGGAACTCCGACAGCGCCACCGGCAGCGAGACGTCGCCGACGCTGGTCCGCACGGGCGTCGGCGTGGCGGTGGCCGTCCGCGTCGGGCTGTCGGCCTCGGGGTCGTCACCCGCACAGCCGGCCAGCGCCGCGAGGCCGGCTGCGCTCGCGAGGAACCGTCGCCGTCGCATAGGGCCTGTCGCTCCCTCGTGCTCAAAATAGCTCCGCGCCGGCGCGCGGGCTGGACACGACCGCTACCGCTCCAGCAGCACGTCCAGACAGACGTTCTCCGTTCCCGGGGAGTACGACCGCACCCGGCGCCGCTCGAGCACGGTCACGTCGTACCCCTCGGCGGCCGCTCGGATGGCCTCCTCGCCCGCCGAGAACGGGTCCTCGACCGGCTGGATGTCGTAGTAGTGGAGGGTACAGCGGTCGCCCGCGAGCCGGACCGCGCTCGCGAGGAACTCGTCCGCGCTGTGGGGGAGGTTCATCACGACCCGCCCCGCCCAGCCGTCGTACTCGCCGCCCGCGGCAACCTCGCGCACGTCGCCGTGGATAGCGGTTACGCGGTCGGCGACGCCGTTTCGCTCGGCGTTCTCCCGGAGGAGTTCGACGGCGCGCTCGTTGAGGTCGACGCCGACCGCCTCGGCCCCGCGTGCTGCGGCCGGGATCACGAACGGGCCGACGCCGGCGAACATGTCGAACACGTGCTCGCCGCTCTCGACGCGCTCGACGACCCGGTGGCGCTCGGTCGCCAGCCGGGGGGAGAAGAACACCTCAGCGAGGTCGAGCGCGTACTCGAAGCCATACTCCCGGTGGACCGTCGCCGTGTCACCGGCCAGCACCTCCCAGTCCCGCACTCGCAGTTCTCCGCGTATCTCGGAGGCGCGGTTGAGCACGCTCTCGACCGGGAGGTCACACGCGACCAGCGCGTCCGCTATCTCCCGGGCCCGCTCGGGGTCGTCCTCGTCGACGATAGCGATGTCGCCCAGCCGCTCGTAGGACGGCGAGAACCCGAGCAGGTCCGCCGGGAGGGTCTGTCCCTCGCGGGGCGGCATCGGCCGCTCGACCGTCTCGTACCCGTCGGGCCGGCTGGTGACCGGGATGAAGACGGCGCCCTCCTCGCTGACGATGCGGTGGGCGTCGTCGACGACCCCCCGTTCGCGGAGGGCAGCACGGGTCCGCTCGCCCTGCTCGCGGGGGACCCGGACACAGAGAACGGGGGTGTCGGCCACGCCCTACAGTTCGACGCCGCTGGGGATCAGGCTGTGCTGGCGCAGCAGGTCGCCGTCACGATTGTACACGAGGAACGTGGACTTCTCGTGGGCCAGTGCCTCGCTGGCGTTCACCGTTACCACTAGCCGGTAGCGGCCGTCCTCGACCTCCCGGGCGGCCTCGATGAGCTCCCGGACGGTGTCGACGCCCGCGTTGCACTCGAGGATGAACTCCCCGGTGATCCGGTTGGTGACCGCCAGCACCCCCTCGGCGTCGGGCGCGTACTCCTGGCCCTGGAGCCGGTATGCCACGTCGACCTGTCGCGGGGAGAGCGGTACCCCCGCGTCGTCGGTCAGGCGGTCCTCGAACCCCTCGGCGGGACCGTCGTAGCCCACCCTGGCCTCGGGCTCCTCCGGGCCGGTTGCGACCTCCAGCGTGAAGTAGTCGCGCCTCATCTGTCCATGGCTACGTGACGGCCGCTGATGAACGTAACGCCCTCTCCCTACGCGCGGACGGCCCCGACCAGTGCCCCCCGCAACACCACCTCGTCGCCGAGGCCGGTGACCGCCACCGTCGGCGCCTCGACGGTCACCCGATCGGGGAGCCGCCGGCGTATCGGGGCTACGACCGCCTCCGGGTTGTTCAGCGCGACCGCGCCGCCGACTGCCACGTGGCTCGGCGCGAACGAC
>Ga0207797_1001955_pt1 | contig 14614 bp, 7 predicted proteins | sample PRCRCaboRojoPR_6_FD_187275 | JGI IMG/M metagenome (GOLD analysis project Ga0207797, IMG submission 187275) | Marine sediment microbial community from Cabo Rojo, Puerto Rico - PR CR 10% Liquid 1 (SPAdes) | ecosystem: Environmental > Aquatic > Marine > Coastal > Sediment | place: Cabo Rojo, Puerto... | reverse complement strand
TCTGGCCCTGAACCGACACCCTCGTCCTTCCTCCTCGCACTCAGAGCCTCGCGTAGGGTCATTCCTGTCTCTGAACTCACGCCGAAGACCGCGTCGAAGTACTGCTCCGGCGAGTAGCGCGTGGCTGCCCATGCGTCCTCGTGGTTCTTCCAATATCCGGGTGTGCATCCCTCATCGCCACAGGGAGGGGGCGGGGGACACTCACAGCCTTAATCGCACTCGCCGCCGCCCGCACTGACGGGCACAGCGGCTGTCAAGATCAGCGCCACCAGCACGATCAATGCGCGAAGTAGCCTCTTCATTCTTCCTCCGTCTCCATTTCTCTACTCTGCTGCTTATGTATTTGGACGTTCGTTGGAGAAAGCCAGGACGCTCCGCCGAAGTTGTAGAGGTAGAACGCCAGTCGGGGATGGGAGGCCGTTGCCTCAAACGCTTTCTCCCTGGGAAGAGGCCGTACGGCTTGCTGCGGACCTCTTCAGTTGACGGCTGATAGTGTCGAGACGGCGTCTTCTTGTCTGTGTTCCCTCCTTCCCTGCGCTGCAGGAGTAAAGGGGTGTACGTCGTGTGGTGAAGGCCTGCGCGGGCCCCTGGCGAACAGTCGGTCGACCCTGAAGGGGGACTGGCTCTCTCGTTGGGGGTCGGCCTAACCGGTGCGGCTATCTCTTCTCGAACGATTGGCAGAGCAGCAACACGTTGAAGATCAAAGCGTAAGTCGCTGAATCAACGCTCGCTCGAGATGCATCTGGGGCTTGGTCAGTTCAAGTGCATCGCACAGAACTTGTATCTTTGAGTTACTTATACCATACATAGGTAGAGTTTCCGTGCCGAAACGCCTGGAAACTAACTAGAATAGTGTATGGTGGGAATCCCCTCCGTCTTGGAGACACTCGGTCAGTCTGCCCCGTCACAATGAGAACCGCCGTTGGGATCGATGATTGCCAGCACCTCATCTTGCGACACTCGACGACCAGGCAGTACACGCAACTCCCGTACCGCGCCTCCATGCGGGGCGCGAAGCTCCAGGTTCATTTTCATCGACTCAAGGATGGCGACGACATCCTCCTCTTCGACATTGTCGCCTTCGCTCACGTGCAACTCAATGAGCAAACCCGGTAGGGGGGCACGCATCTCCACGCTCGTCGACGGCGTCCGCGCCCTACGCGACGGAACATAATCATCGGGGGGACCCAACTGTGCTCGTCCGTTGGCGCGGGCGCCGCGCTGGAGCCGGGCCTGGAAAGGCTGTCCCTCGACCGTCACGCAGCATGCGTCACCAACCGACTCAGAGACGTGGACCTCGTAGGACCGATGGTCTATCAAGAGGGAGTACTGGCCTCCCACAGCCTTCAGATCCACCTCGTACGGCTGCTGATTGACCGACGCCCGTCCTTCTGCTCCGATCTCGATTTCAAAGACTTCCCCGTCGATGAAAATTGTCCATCTCATCGGCAGTCTCTCTATGCGACAAAGAGGTGCTCGCTCGATCCGCACCCATAATGAACATATCCGCTTTCTTGTTTCCGACGCGGCTCTGTTCGCGACGGAACGACATCGTCTGTCCAGCAGCGGCGGGGCTCAGCCCCGCCGCTGCTGTGTTTAATCTGTTGGACAACTCTCCCGCGCGTCTACTGGCAGCAGTGGCCCAACCCGTGCGTCACCTCCCCGCAGGAGGTGGACTACCTACTCACCAAGGGTAAGTAGACTTGCAGCATCGTCTCCACCATCCAGGTGTAGGAGGCAGGGCTCGGGTCACGATTCCCAGCCGCGTCCACCGCTCGCACACGGCAGGTGTGCTCACCGGCGCTGAGCGGCGCAGTGGTGTGGGGGCTGGTGCAGCTAGCCCAATCGCCTAGGTCCATCTGACACTCGAAGCCGGCCACGCCGCTGCCGCCGGCATCATCGACGCCTTCGAAGGTGAAGGTCGGCGTATCGTCGGTGTCGAGGGCCGGGGGCGTGAACGTAAGGGACGTATCCGGCGGGACAGTGTCTATGGTCCACGTATGGGAGACGGGGCTTGGGTCACGATTGCCGGCCTCGTCCACTGCACGCACCGCGAAGGTGTGCGCCCCGTCGCTGAGCGGCGCGGTGGTGTGGGGGCTGGTGCAGCTGTACCAGTCGCCGTCATCCACCCGGCACTCGAAGCCAACCACGCCATTGCCCGCGGAATCATTGCCGCTGAAGGTAAAGGTGGGGGTGGGGTCGTTGTCAGGATTGGGCGGCGTGGACGTCAGGGTGGTGTCCAGCGGTCCAGATTCTATAGTCCAGGTGTAGGAGGCAGGTCTGTCGTCGGTGTTACCGGCGTTGTCCATTGCCCGGACCTCGAATGTGTGGGAGCCATCGCTCAGACCCGGCGTCGTGTATGGACTGGAGCAGTTGGCCCAACCGCTGCCGTCTACCTGGCACTCGAATCCGGCCACGCCACTGCCCCCTGGGTCACTGCCGGTGAAGGTGAAGGTGGCGATATTGTCGCTATCCGGGTTCGGGGGCGTGGACGTCAGGGACGTATCCGGCGTTGTAGTGTCTATTGTCCACGTCTGTGAGGCGGGGGTCTCATCACGGTTGCCGGCCTTGTCCACTGCCCGTACCTCAAAGGTGTGGGATCCATCGCTGAGCGGCGTGGTGGTATGGGGGCTGGTGCAGCTGGCCCAACCGCTGCCGTCCACCTGGCACTCGAAGCCGTCCACGCCAGTGCCGCCGGCATCATCGCTGCCAGTGAACGTAAAAGTCGGGGTGTCGTCGTTGTCCGGGTTGGACGGCATGGAGATCATTATGGTGTCCGGCGCGGAGGTGTCTACCGTCCAGGTGTGCGAGGCAGGGCTCGAGTCAGGATTGCTGGCAGCGTCCACTGCTCGCACCTCAAAGGTGTGGGGCCCGTCTTCCAGCGACGCCGTCGTGTAGGAGTCTAAGCAGCTGAACCAATCGCCTCCGTCCAGCCGACACTCGAAGCCGTCCACGCCAGTGCCGCCGACATCACTGCCGGTGAAGGCGAAGGTGGGGGAGTCGTCGTTGTCGGGGTCCGGGGGCGCGGACGTCAGGGACGTATTCGGCGGCGTGGTGTCCACGGTCCAGGTGTAAGAGGGGGGAGAGGGGTCGCGATTAGCAAAGTTGTCGATCGCGCGCACCTCGAAGGTGTGCGCGCCGTCGCTGAGCGAGGAGGTGGTGTAGGAGTCCAGGCAGCTGGCCCAATCGCCTCCGTCCACCCGACACTCGAAGCTGTTCACGCCGCTGCCACCAGAATCGCTGCCGGTGAACGTGAAGGTGGGGGTGTCGTTGTTATCGGGATTGGGCGGCCAGGAATCGAGAGTCGTCTCGGGAGGCGTATCGTCCACCGGTGGGAGGGTCATCTCGAACACCTTGCCGTCGTTCTCATCCGGATCGTCCGTTTCGTCAATACCTCTGTCAGATATGTAGATGTGTGTCACGCCATCATCACTGCTTGGACCGAAAGTGAGACCTGATGGCTTGATCCAGTCTGATGCTGAGATATCTATCGTTTGCAGCAAGAGGCCATCGATAGTCGTTACGGCCACTATGTTGCGAGGTATACCAATGAAGTACAGAAGGCCATTCTCGGAATTGAACGCGATACCTTCAAGGCCGGTCACGCCGAGGCCGGCCGTATCGAAACTCGTCCACTCGTCATCTCCATCAGGCTCTATGCCATCGAACACGCCGTTGTCACCTGGGGTGAGCTTGTAGACCTCGGAGTCTGTATAGTCCGCTATGAAGAGCATTGCCGGATCCGTCGAGCAAGCAATACCCAATGGTTTGTCGCTGCCAAACGGAGTCGTGGAAAATGAGTTGACGACCTCATCTCCTGGACCAAGCCCATCATTCCCCGGGTCGATCTCGTAGACCATGTCGTCGTCGTCATCTACGAAGAAGAGATGTCCATCGTCGGGGTTGTGGCAGACTCCCTCCGGTTCATCTGAGAAGTCCTCTGTGGTCGAGGTGAAGACGAGGGTGCCGGACAAAGTCATCTCGAACAGATTGGTCCCGGTATAGAGGTCCGTCTCGTCCACCTCAGAGTCACTTACCAGGAGCGTGTTCGAGGATTCGAGATAAGCAATGCCCGTGGGGTCAGGGCTCGGTGGGGAAAACTGGGAGGTGTCAATCGTCTGCACTAGCGAGGCAGTGTATGTGTATGTATCACTCGCCGCGAGCTGGCTGAAGGATGAATCGATGTCTCCATCGCGTTCCAACGGATCAACGTTGGATTCACGCACGCTTGGACTGCTTTCGTGCGTATCGGTTCTTTGGACTTGCTGACCAACTTGATCACTGGGTCCGGCAGGGTTAGTTATCCTGCGGTAGTCGGCTTTGATCGGGCGAGACTGTCCCACGGAAGCGGAACTCTCTCCAGCGAGGGCCGCCGGGGTGCTCAGCGCTGAGACGCTGAAGATCAACGCCGCAACTAGCACTAGATGAATTGGAAAGAGTCTCTTTTCTAGCTCGTTCTTCCCTTGACCTGTCATTGGAAACCTTGCCTCCTTCTTCATGTTACGTACTGTGAAATTGCGATTACCATATCTCTTAACTGTGTCACATCAGGCGGTCTGAATTTGATGCTTCAAGTCTGGTGCAGATATCGTTGATCGTTCTCGTTGCGGTTGTAGAGATGTGCGCGGACTGAAGCGGAGTATCCACTTCCACAACCAAGTTGCCTCCTTTCTGTGAATGGGTACCAACCGCAAGGATTGGGGTAGCATCAAGCCTGCTCTTCCGCTTCTCACACCTTCCGGACTAGTCAAGGGCTGAAGTACCGATGTTTCGCCTGCAATGCCCTTCAAACCTCGATCACGACCGACCCCTCAGTTGTAACATGGCGTCCGCAGCCGGGAAGATGCCCCTACTATTCGTACTCATTGGGGTAGAGCGTAAGCTCTCTCCATTCAGCTCCAGCCGGTCCCATGTCATGCCAGGGACCGATGCTCCATCCACGGCTTGAGAACGGGCACGCCACCACCGAGCGACCTCGCGTGGAAGTGCGTGCCAGTACCTACCTCTCTCCTTGACTGACCGCAGGAGATCATCATACATCTGCCAGGTAGTACTGTCTCTTAAGTAGTCAGGGTGCGTATTCACCAGCGCCATTCCACGGTACCGCTCGATGAAGTCCAACTTCTCCAGCCAGAGTTGCGGCGAGGTCTCTCCAAGGATAGTGGTCAGAACGCAGTCCTGCGTGAGTGTGTATGGTAGCTCCACAAACCGGCCGAGCACGAACGGCCAGATGCTCATTGTTCCGCCGGGTACAGGCTGGAAGGGATCCGTGTCGAAGAAGGAGAGATCGTACTCGATCTCCAGTGCCTGCAACCACATGGGATTCCGCATCATAAGGGGCGCGCGGAATCCAACGGCGTCGAGTTCCTCCAAATAGTGATTCATCCGCTCAACTCGGTGCATGAACTCAGCGCGCGAGTCGAAAAGCTTCCCGTCGTGTCGGAGGCCATGGACGCCGATTTCGAAGCCCCGCGCACGTAGCTCCTCTATCAGCCCCTGATCGAGGCGATAAGAATCCGGCACGAAGTTGAAGGAGGAGCGGAATCCGTGACTCTCGTCCAAGTCGGCGACGGCTCGAGCGTGTTCCTGGCCCTCTGCGGTCTCGATGTCGTGAGTGATCACAAATGCGAACTTTCGGCCCGCCGGCCAGAAGCTTCGGAAGGTGAGATACGGTCTGTCTGTCACTAGAAGGAGCTGGCGTGCCACTTCCCACTGGAAGCGTGCGTAGCGTTCCTCAATCGGCCAGCCGAGGCGGAAGTCGGCCTGTACGGCAGGGCTTCGCACCCGCTGCAGGAGATGACGGAGCCCCGTCGGCAACAGAGGCTTGATTACGTAGTACATGCGTCCCGCAGTGCTTAATTGCCAGTGCTGCGGGCCAAACTGCCCTTCGCCCAGGACCATAGCCAACAGGTCGTCCACATCAACGGGCTTATCTGGCAGAGCCAACTCGGGGAGTGCTCTGTCGATGGCGGTACGCCACTCGTCGTCGGGTATCTCCTCCTGGCAGAGCCAGAAACGTGCCGGGCTGTTGGAGCTCCAGAGATTGGTCATCGGTGGGTTACCTCGTCTCAATTGCGTGTACGTGCCTCGATTTGGAGTATGTGTTGAGCAACCCTTTCTGCTCTGCATCCTCATGGTTTTGGTTCCGGATCATTGACTCCATGTGGTGTATCAGCCCTTGGCCCCTTGAGCTTGAAGTCACTGCCCTCTCTGCACAGGCGTCAAGCCCTGTTGTCCCAACTGAGGCAGACGCTCGTGGAGGCCGAGGTCTCGGAACCGTGTGCTTCAGCCGTCTGCCTGTCACCCGATTCAGGTTCATACTATTGATCACCTTTCAACGCTGCATCGATGCGACTCCTAAGTTCCAGACCGAGCTGCCTGACAAAGGGCTCGACCATCATTCCAGCAGGGTAGGCGGGCAATCTGATAGTATCCACCCCTCCCGCCGCCACCGCTTCCCAGTCCATACCGGGTGCCTTGTTTGAGGCATATTCTTTGAGCGGCAGGAAATTCGTGATCCGTCCGGGATATCTGCCCGGGTCGTAATGGAAGGGAGCTCGTTCGTTGATGGCCCAGAGCTCAGCCACCAGCGAATGCTGACCACCGCGCTGCTTCGCGCCAAGTCCGGCCATCGCTAGAGCCGCACCGTACCATACGCCCGTTCTACTCCGCAGAGCCTTTACCTTCTCGTGAAGGAAGCGGCGCTTGCCTTCCGTATCCAGGAGTAGGAAATTCCGCAGGTGAAAGTCGAGCTTTTGCCAGTAGTAATGGAGCCTGCTCCACTTCGGAAGAGACGGCCTGTTGAACCAATTGTACGTTTCGAGGAAGGCCAGCAGTCCGACTTGGTGTCCTGTGGCATAGAGCTGCTTTGCCATCTCGAGCGCCACAGTTCCCCCCATACAATAGCCACCCAGGAGATAAGGTCCTTCGGGTTGGACGGTCTGTACCTCCCTGACGTACCGACTAGCCATCTCCTCAATGGTGGTCAGGAAAGGTTGTTCGCCATCCAATCCCTGCGCCTGCAGCCCATACACTGGTCGAGCCGACCCCAGGTGGCGCGCCAGATCGCGATAGATCAGGATGTTGCCACCGGCAGCATGAGGAAAGAAGAACGGGGGCCAGCCACTGCCGGATTCAATCTCCACCAAAGGAGACCAACTGGCCGTCCATTCCTCGTCGCGGAGGATGTCGGCCAGTTCCTCAACCGTGGGCGCTTCGAACAGGGTGGCCAGGGGCAGGTTCCTGCCAAACTCCTGGTTGATCTGTGAGAAGAGACGAAGAGCGAGCAAGGAACTGCCTCCCAGATCGAAGAAATCGTCGTAGACCCTCACCTGCTCAACGCCAAGCAGGTTCTGCCACAGCGTGGCAACGGCCTTCTCCACCTCGTCCCTGGGTGCGCCTTCATAGGAACTGGCAACTACCTGTCCGGCTTCCTCTTGTGGCACAGAAGAGGTCTCGTCCCGTTCCTCCCCTGAGCCGGGCGCGGTGCGGTCAGATGCGTACTGTAGTTTCGCTGGCGTGATCCAGTATCGCTTCCGCTCGAACGGGTACGTCGGCAGTGATACTCGCTGGCGTCTCTCACCGTCGTAGAAACTGGACCAGTCGATCGGTACCCCCGCCATCCAGAGCCGACCGAGAGCGGCCAAAGCGACGGCCTGGTCGGACCCTTGCTCCTTGGGATGTCGGGTTGACGGCAGCACAATATGCTCTCCTGATCTCCTCAGGTGCTGCTTGGCCAGCGTCTGAAGCGTGCGCCCCGGCCCTACCTCCAAGAAGACCCTGCCGGGCTCGTTGAGCAACTCCTGCAGGCCGTCGGAAAAACGGACCGTCTGCCGAAGATGGGTGGCCCAATAACCTGGGTTCGTGGCCTCCTCCGGGCTCATCCACGTCCCTGACACGTTAGAAATAACCGGGATCGTGGGGGGAGCCAGCCGGACTCGGCCTACCCGTGCCGTGAAGGGCTCCATAATCGGTTCCATCATCCTGGAATGGAATGCATGAGACGTATGCAAGCGGCGACAGCCCACTTCCTGCTTGACCAGACTGTTCTCCAACGATTCGATCGCCTCATGTGTCCCGGAAACCACGCATAGGGATGGGGCGTTAATGACCGCCAGATCCAAGGCGCCATCAAGAAGCTGCTTAAGCTCCTGGGCTGGAAGGAATACCGCCAGCATCGATCCTGCCGGTAGCCCCTGCATCAAGCGCCCTCTATCCACCACCAGCGACAGGGCTTCCTCCACCGAGAACACACCCGCCAGGCAACCGGCCACGTACTCGCCAATGCTATGCCCCACCATCGCCTGCGGCTGGACTCCCCAACTGAGCCAGAGCTTGGCCAGGGCATACTCGATGACAAATAAGGCAGGCTGCGTAAACGCTGTCTGCTGCAGGATATGTGCCGCGTCCTCCAGGTTTGCCCGCTCGGGGTATAGGATCGTGCGCAAGTCGTGTCCCAGAAGCGGCCTTAGGATCCCGGAACAGCGATCGATCTCCTGGCGAAAAACCGGCTCATTCTCGTACAGACCCAGCCCCATGTTGACATATTGAGCCCCCTGTCCGGAGAACATGAAGACCACGTCCCGCTCTAGAGGTCCTTTGGAAGACTTGATCAGGCGCCTTGGGTCGGGTGGATCCAGAGCCGAGAGAGCATCCTCGACGTCCTGACACACCAGCATACTTCGTCTTTCGAACGCCCGTCGCCCCGTCTGCAGGGTGTAGGCGACGTCGGCAAGACACACGTCGGGGCGTCGCTTCAGATGCTCGGCCAAGTTCTTGATGGCCTGGCCAAGCGCGGCATCAGATCGGGCAGACAGCAGAAGTAGTTGGTGTGTCCTGCTGGGAGCCGAAGGCTCCCTGGCTGGAGCCTCTTGCAGGACGATATGGGCGTTCGTCCCACCCAGCCCAAAGGAACTGACCGCTGCACGGCGAGGTGTGGCGGCCGCCGGCCAGGGGGCCAGTTCCGTGTTTACGTAGAAGGGGCTGTTGGCAAAGTCGATCTCCGGATTAGGGTGCTCGAAGTTCAGACTGGCTGGGATCTGACCATACTTGAGGGCCAGAGCAGCCTTTATGACGCCAGCCACGCCGGCACCTGCATCGAGGTGGCCGATGTTGGTCTTGACCGAACCGATGGGGCAGTAGCTTTTCCGATCCGTCCACTGTCGGTAGGCTTCGGTTAGTGCCGCGATCTCGATTGGATCCCCGAGGGAGGTCCCGGTCCCGTGAGCCTCCACATAGCCGATTGTTTCGGGGTCGATATCGGCCATGGCCAACGCCTCCTGGATGACGGCGGCCTGGCCCTGGATGCTAGGAGCGGTGAAGCCAACCTTCAGGGCACCATCATTGTTGATGGCAGAACCTTTGATCACCGCGTAGATGTGATCACCATCCTCCACCGCTTCGGCCAGCCGCTTGAGGACCACCAGACCAACGCCATTCCCCCCGACCGTACCTCGGGCCTGGGCATCAAAGGCCCGGCAGTGCCCGTCTGGCGACGGGATGCCGCCTTCTTCGTACAGATAGCCGCCCGTCAGCGGTACGGTGATCCTGCCCCCGCCGGCCAGGGCCACGTCGCATTCGCCATTGAGCAGACTCTGGCAGGCCATATGGATCGTAACCCCGGACGTAGAGCAGGCCGTGTTTACACTCACACTGGGGCCCATCAGGTTCAGCTTGTACGACACCCGCGTAACCGCGTACTCTTTCTCGCTTGCGAGAATAATGGCATAGCGACCAAGCAACTGGAGGAGTTCGGGTCTCGTTGTCAGATTTCTCTGGAAGTAGGTGTTGGGCCCCACGCCCGCGAAGACTCCCACCAAGCCTGGCAAACGGTCCGGGTCGTAGCCAGCATCTTCAAGCGCTTCCCAGGCGGTCTCCAACAGCACCCGGTGCTGCGGATCCATAATCTCCGCTTCTCGGGCGTTGATGTCGAAGAACGACGCGTCGAAACGATCGGCATCGGGCATCGGTGCCCCGGCATTGACAAACCGGGGGTCGTTCCGAGTCGCGTCGTCAACGCCCGCGGCGACCAGCTCGTCCTCTGTGAACGGCTGGATCGATTCGACACCCTCCGTCAGGTTTCGCCAGAACTGATCGACGTCGCTGGCGCCGGGAAACCGGGCGGCTATGCCGATGACAGCGATCCCAAAGAGTGCCTGTGCCTCGGGGTGTTCAGCGTGGGTCATCTGGGACCTCCTTACGCGCTCTGCGTCTTCTCTTTCGGCGTTGCATCATCGCCGCTCTGCGCGCCTGAGCGCGGTCCAGTGTCTGCTGCACCGAAATCTGGTCTACATCGTCCGGCTTCTGGCTCAGGTATTGACTCAAGGCGCGAATGGTCGGGTAGCGGAACATATCGGTGATTGACAGTTCCCTATCGGTCATTTTGGAGAGCCGACGATGGGCTTGGACGATGAGCAATGAATGGCCACCCAACTCGAAGAAGCTGTCGTCGAGCCCTACCTGGTCGACTGGAAGGAGATCCTGCCAGATCCCGGCGATGGTCTTCTCCAGGTCGTTGCTGGGGGGCACGTAGGCCTCGGTTGCCTGACGGTCCCACTGGGGGGCTGGCAAGCTGCGGCGGTCGACCTTCCCGTTGGGCAGCAGGGGCAGGGCCTCCAGCTGCACAAAGGCAGCCGGGACCATATAGTCCGGCAGCTTGGTGTGGAGATAATGCCGCAGGATGCCTGATGGTATCTCCGAGGCAGCTGCCGGGACGACGTAGGCCACCAGGCGTCTGTCGCCCGGCGTGTCCTCGCGTGCCAGGACCACCACCTCCCGGACCGTCGGGTGCTGGCTCAGCACCGTCTCGATCTCCCCGAGCTCGATGCGGAACCCGCGCACCTTGACCTGGAAGTCGAGGCGGCCCAGGAACTCGATGTTGCCGTCCGGGCGGTAGCGGGCCAGATCGCCGGTCTTGTAGAGGCGGGCCCCGGGATCCTTGCGGAAGGGATCGGGGATGAACGTCTCGGCTGTGAGTTCGGGACGGTTCAGGTATCCGCGGGCCACCTGGACACCTCCGATGTGGAGCTCGCCGGCCACGCCGATGGGCACTGGCTGACCGTGGGGATCGAGGATGTAGAGCTGGGTATTGGCCACCGGTCGCCCGATAGGCACGCTCCTTCTGGGATCGCCCTCGGGCTGGCACTGCCAATGGCTGACGTCGACGGCGGCCTCCGTGGGGCCGTAGAGGTTGTGCAACTCGGCTTCGAGCCGTTCGAAGAACCGCTCTTGCAGGTCGTAGGGGAGGGCCTCGCCGCTGCAGATGACGCGTCTGAGGGAGGTGCAGGCCTCGAGGCCGCGTTCCTCCAGGAAGAGCTGGAGCATAGAGGGTACGAAGTGGATGGTCGTGATCTCTTGATCGCGGATCAGCCCGACGAGGTAGGCGCTGTCCTTGTGCCCACCGGGCCGGGCTACGATCAGGCGCGCGCCGACCAGCAGGGGCCAGAAGAACTCCCAGACCGAGACGTCAAAGCTGAAGGGAGTCTTCTGTAAGACCCGGTCCGAGGCGGTCAACTGGTAGCGGTCCTGCATCCAGAGCAAGCGGTTGCAGATACCGCGATGGGTGTTCATCACCCCTTTGGGTTTGCCGGTAGAGCCGGAAGTGTAGATGACGTAAGCCAGGTTGTCTGGCCCTACGTCGCTGACCGGGTTGCTGTCGCTCTCCCGGGCAAGCGTCTCCCACATAGAATCGAGGCAGAGCACGGTGGCGCGATGGGTTGGGAGGCTGCCTGCCAGTCGCTGTTGGGTCAGCAGAACCGGCACCTGAGCGTCCTGGAGCATGAATGCCACCCGGTCGGGTGGATATTCCGGGTCCAGCGGCACGTAGGCGCCTCCGGCTTTGAGGATGGCATACAGGGCCGTGACCATCTCCAGGGAGCGTTCCATGTAGACGCCGACCAGGGTCTCGGGTCCCACGCCGAGCTTCTGCAAGTGATGGGCCAGCTGGTTGGCTCGAGCGTTGAACGCCTGGTAGGTCAGGTGCTCCCCCTCAAAGCTGAGGGCGATGGCATCCGGGGTGTGTGCGACCTGGGCTTCAAACAACTCGTGAAGACATCTGTCCTGCGGGTAGTCAGCCTGGGTGTCGTTGCACTGGACCAGCAATTGGTGTTTTTCTGCCGCGGTCAAGACGGGCAGATCAGCCAGGGGGCGATCGAGGGTTTCGGCCATACTCTCCAGCAAGGTCTTGAGATGCCCGAGCATGCGTTCGATGGTCCCGTGGTCAAACCGTCGTCTGTCATAGAGGAACTTGAGCAGCAGTTCGGCCTCACCATAGGCATGGAGGACGAGGGCAAAGGCCGGGTCTTCGATGACACGGAACTCTCTGTTGAGCCAGCTTCCTCCGCGTTCCCGCAGTCTGGTATTCAGCCGAGCACGGTCGAAGACGACGATACTTTCGAACAACGGCGTGCCGCGCGGCACCTCGCTCCACCCCACCACGTGTCCCAGCGGCGTCTGCTCGTGATCCCTCACTCCAATGTGTTGCTCTCTGAGCTTTTCTAACCAGGCAGCCAGATTATCGCCAGAGAGGGCACGGACACGTACCGGCAGGGTGTTCAGGAAGAGCCCCACGATGGACCCTGCTCCCTCGACCGTCGATCGGCGACAGTGTCTCACAGCTCCAAAGACGATGTCGTCCTCGCCGGTATAGCGGCTCAATAGAAGGGCCCAGGCCCCTTGAACCATAGTGTTGAGCGTAACCTGATTCCGCTTGGCGACTGACCTCAAGCGGGATGTGACGCGCGTTGAAAGCCGAGCCTCCTGCTCTCCATAACCCTCTTGACCGTTTGAACGATCGAACTTGGGAATCACGTCCACAGCAGTGGGCGCTCTAAATCCTTCCAGCAGCTGCCGCCAGTAAGTCTCTGAGGCTGAGTGGTCCGTGTGTCGCAGCCAGTCGATATGGTCATGATAGGGGCGGGGGTGTTCCAGGGACAGGACCCGGCCCTCACAATACGCATCATAGAGGGAGAACACTTCGTCTATGATGATAGCGCGCGCCCATCCGTCAGCGATGATGTGGTGGTTCGTGCAAACCAGTCGGTAGTCTGTCTCCCCCGTTCGGAAGAGGGCCACGCGGACGAGAGGGGCCTGGCTCAGGTCGAATCCTCTTCTTCGGTCTAGCTTCAGGAACTCGCCGAATCGGCTCTTCTGATCTGCTGGTGTCAGATCTCGCCAGTCTTGTTCTTCGAAAGGGAGGGTGGCGTGGGTATGCACATTCTGCATCGGTTCGGCGGCTTCCTCCCAGCGGAAACTGGTTCGCAAGGCCGGGTGTCTCGTCAGGACCCGATCCCAGGCTCTCTTGAAGGCTGTGACGTTCAGCGCTTCGTGGAGTGAGCCAAGCATCTGCTGGACGTACACCCCTGACCTGGGGTCGAGCTGGTACCGAAACAGCATCGCCTGCTGCATAGGAGAAAGCGGGTATGTATCTTCGATGTCCTTGGTACTCACCTTCTCCCCTTCGTGTGCCCTGTCAGGGTTTCAACCATCGGCTGATCTCCTTCAAGCCGCAATCCGCCCAGGTCATCTGACTGGACTCCAGTTTGAACACCGTACTTCCCATTTCCTTCTTCGAGGTCGAGCAGGTTTCTGAACTCCGCTGAAGACATCAGCGGGCGTTCGTATGCTTCAGCCAGAGTGTGAATCCGGTTAAGCAGGTCCACATTGCGGGCAAGTCTGGTTCGCGCCTGATCGTACCAGATATTGTCCTCCAGTCCGACGCGCACCCCTCCGCCTGCAACGATGGCGACTGAGTTCATCTTGACCTGGTAGTCCCCGATGCCCGCCAGGCTCCATACAGACCCTGGTGGCAGATCCCGAATCATCATACCGGCGTGCAAGAGATCTGCTTGAGCACAGGCGATGTTCCCCAGCAGCAAGTTGAAATAGTGGGGAGGGGCGATCAGCTTTTTGCGTTCAAGATATCGGGCGTAGTTGATCATCCCTACATCAAACACCTCCAGCTCGGGCTTGATGGAACGTTCTTTCATCCTGCGGGCCAGTGCCTTGATCATGTCCGGGGCATTCACACTGGCCTGCTTGTTGAAGTTGAGTGAGCTCAAAGTCAGACTGCCCATATCAGGTTTCAGAGCGCCGTCGAGCTCGAGAGGCTCTGCCCGCTTCTCGAACTCCTGGAAATCTCGTCCGCTCAATGAGACGCAGAGGACCAATTCCGGTGCAAACTTGCGTATTCCCGCGATGATGTCGCCGTAGACGTCGGCCTTGTACGTGGGCTTGCGAGTGAAAGGGTCCCGCGCGTGGAGATGCACCATTGTGATCCCGATCTCCCAGGCCTGGTGGACATCTTCCACGATTTCTGAGACAGTCACCGGAACGAACGGCGTCATTTCTTTGGTCGGAATCATCCCCGTTGGCGTGAAGTTGATGATGAGCTTATCGTTAAGAATCATGATTGCCTCCTATCGACTCTATGGCTCTCTCACACCGATCCATTGTGACGTGTATCGGTTAGGTAATGTCTTCTTAGGTCCCCAGCCGCCCGTGCCAGGTTCCTCTGAGCTCGGCAAGCGTCCCGCGTTGTAGCCGATGACAGCGATCCCAAAGAGTGCCTGTGCCTCGGGGTGTTCAGCGTGGGTCATCTGGGACCTCCTTACGCGCT
>Ga0207797_1001954_pt1 | contig 14623 bp, 11 predicted proteins | sample PRCRCaboRojoPR_6_FD_187275 | JGI IMG/M metagenome (GOLD analysis project Ga0207797, IMG submission 187275) | Marine sediment microbial community from Cabo Rojo, Puerto Rico - PR CR 10% Liquid 1 (SPAdes) | ecosystem: Environmental > Aquatic > Marine > Coastal > Sediment | place: Cabo Rojo, Puerto... | reverse complement strand
ATTGCAGCTCGAAATAGATCCCACCTACTATGATCATGATCAAAATGCTTTGTAAAGCCGGATTCATAAGAAAACCAGTAAAGGACTCAATACCGGAAACTTCATAGCTCCTGATTTTATAAGGTTCTATGTCTGCCTTAGCCAACACCTCTTTGATATTGGCAGCCTTGCCTTCACAGTATCCATTGCTGATGGCCTCATCCGTTGTAAAGGTGAGGATCTTTGTGCTGTCCACCACCCCTTCCACTACAATGCTTGGGTCCACCATGGCTTCAGCAATAATCGGATCCCTGTGCCATTGAATAATGGTATCCCTGCCCCTAATCAGGGTATCTTTGCCGTGAGACTCAGCCGTAGCACGCATGGTCGAGCGCATATATGACTGATACTTCTCCGGCATGATCTCACCCTGCTGATTAACCACTGCCGCAGCTCCTATCCTGGCGCCATCCCTCATATAGATGCTGTCTGCAGCAATGGAAATTAATGCCCCGGCAGATGCTGCATTGTTCTTAATGAAAACGATCACCGGGATTTCACTGTTCAGAAACTCAGTACGGATGGAATCTGCAATGTTTACCAGTCCACCGTAAGTATTAACATTAACTACTATGTAATCCGCTTCAAGTTGCCGGGCTTCCGCAAAAGCCCTTTTGGTTAGCCTCCAGGCTGAAGGTTCAATATTCTGGGCAATATCAAAATTATATACCAGCAAACTGTCAGTGTTAGAAACTTCCCCTGGAGTTACCTGCCTGGTTGTATCCTGCGAATATGCCATAAGGCTTATTGCAAATAAAACCAGAAATAACGATGAAGGCACTATGAAAGCCTTTTTGATGTTATAATCCATGATATCGGGTATTTATAAATCCTCTTTAAACTTAAACCATTTTCTGCAAAATAAAGTACAAAATGCACTATGAATATTTCAGAATTTAAATTTATTGTTGCTGATTTAACTATAAACAAGCATTACAACATGGAAATTATTTAAAAAAAGAAAAACGGTGTACATTTTTTTTACTTTTGCCCCAATAAAAAGTTTAAATCAATATGGATTTAAATGCTTTAACAGCCATATCCCCAATTGATGGAAGATACAGGGGCAAAACCGAAGCCATCGACCGATATTTCTCTGAATTCGGTTTGATCAGGTACCGCGTAATAATTGAAATTGAATATTTCATCAACCTTTGCCTCATCCCCTTACCACAGTTAAAAAGCTTTAATCACGATCATTTCACAACCCTGCGGAAAATATATGAAGATTTTGACCTTAAGGAAGCAGAAAAGATCAAGGAGATTGAAAAGGAAACCAATCATGACGTGAAAGCTGTGGAATATTTCCTGAAGGAAAAGTTCATTGAACTTGGTCTGAAAGATTATAAGGAATTTATCCACTTCGGGCTGACTTCCCAGGATATTAACAATACAGCCACACCGCTCTCACTAAAGGAGGCCTATAATAACCAGTATTTGCCCCACATAGAAAGTTTGCTTAATAAGTTGGATGAGCTATCCCACGAATGGAAAGATATCCCGGTGTTGGCCCATACTCATGGTCAACCTGCATCCCCCACCAAACTAGGTAAAGAGCTACGGGTTTTTTACGATCGTTTGAACGAGCAACTAAACCAACTGAAACAGGTCCCGTTTTCAGCTAAATTTGGAGGGGCAACAGGCAATTTTAACGCCCATCATCTTGCTTATCCGGAAATAAACTGGGTAGAATTTGCTGATGACTTTGTAAACAAGGGACTGGGACTGGAAAGGTTAAAGATCACAACACAGATTGAACATTACGACAACCTGGCCGCATTTTTCCATGCCATGTGCCGTATAAACACCATTTTAACCGATCTATCCAGGGATATGTGGACCTACATCTCCATGAATTACTTCAAGCAAAAAATAAAAAAAGGTGAGGTGGGTTCATCGGTTATGCCCCATAAGGTAAACCCCATAGATTTTGAGAACGCAGAGGGAAACCTGGGCATGGCCAATGCCATACTTGAACACCTGGCTTCTAAACTCCCGGTTTCCCGATTGCAGAGAGATCTTACGGATTCAACCGTTTCCAGGAACTTAGGCGTACCTTTTGCCCATACATTGATTGCTTTTCAGTCACTTTACAAAGGGCTAAACAAAATTACACTCAATAAAGAGGCCCTCGACAGGGATCTCGAGGAAAACTGGAGCGTCATTGCCGAAGGGCTTCAAACCGTCCTGAGGAAGGAAGGGATTGAAAATCCCTACGAACTTTTAAAGGACTTTTCTCGTAAAAATACCCGGCTCACAAAAGAGGATTTCATGGAATTCATTGATCAACTGGACATAGAAGTACCCGTAAAAGAAAAACTCAAAAAGATCAACCCATGGAACTATACAGGACTCGACTTATTTTAAGTAAAAAAAAGGTCATCTAAAGGAAAATAAAAGCCGTTTGGTCAAAATAATCAAGGAATAAATACCAATTGGAGTGTCATTTTTGTTAATTTTATAATGCCGTAAAATTGAATATCGCTGAGAAATAAAGAATCCGGGTAAAAAATGAGTCAGGAAGAAATCAGATCATCGGAAGAAGAATATCTTAAGAAGCTTGTTGAGCGCCAGCAAAAGGCACTGAACGAAAGCCTGGAATACGCCCAGTACATCCAAAGGGTCCTTTTTCCCGATAAAGATCAAATGAACAGGATGTTTCCTGATAATTTTATTTTCTTTTCACCCAGAGATATGGTAAGCGGCGACTTCTACTGGTTACGGCAGGTTCGGGAAAAAATCGTTCTGGCGGTTGGAGATTGTACCGGTCATGGTGTTCCCGGTGCTTTCATGAGCATACTGGGCATAACTTTTCTCAATGAAATCACCAACCGGGATCCCTTGCCCAAGGCAAACCGCATACTCAACAGCATGCGGGAGCGCATCATGAAAACACTGAACCAGACCGGGGATAAAAAAGAGCTTAAAGATGGGATGGATATTGCCCTGTTTGTCTATAATCAGAAAACTAAAGAGCTGCAATTCTCCGGTGCCAAAAACCCGTTGTATCATTTTCATAACGGCACACTGAATGAACTCCGGGGCGACCGGATGCCCATTGGTGTATATGCCCTGTTTGAAAGCAGTTTTACCAATCATACAATTAAAATTGAACCGGGCGACAGGGTATATTTGTTTACCGACGGTTTTGTAGACCAACTGGGAGGCTCCGAATTCAAAAAGTTTAAATTTAAAAACTTCAGAAAACTTTTAACCGACATACAACCCCATGAGCTGAGCGAACAAAAATCCATTCTGGATCACAAATTCACCGAATGGAAAGGCAATTTTGAACAGGTAGACGACGTGTTGGTAATTGGGGTTAATTTTTAATAAGAAAAATTTTAAGATTATGAAATTAAAATCATTCAGGATCAAAAATTATAGATCAATCATTGACTCCGGATGGTGCAATACTGCCAATGACAATATAACCGTACTGATCGGACAGAATGAATCCGGCAAAACCAGCGTCCTGGAAGCACTGGAAAGCTTTTATACGGGCAAAATATCAGAAGACATCCTCAGAAGTGACCTTTCCATGCCGGATGTTTGCTGTTCATTCGAACTAAATGACAGCCAATATAAAAACATTGTTGACATCAATAAACTCCCACCGGAAGCGCTTAATATACTCAAAAAACTGGATTCCATAAGCATATGCAGGTACTGGCAGGATCTTCATAACAGTAAAATCAGGATTGATGAAGAAGCTCTCAGAAAATACTGGGAAAAGCGGAATGAGGAAAAACATAAATTGCTGACGAATACCAAGCAGAAGCTGGATGACGCCTATCTTGAATATGAAGAGCTAAAAAAAGAATACGATGGAATGTCAACCCGGAATGATGAGCTTCAAAATCTCATCAGGGAAACCGAGACCGGCATTCAGTCGCAGAAGAAAACCCTGAACAAATCACGGAAAAACAAAAACGTCAATGAAGCCCGTGAAAAACTAAAAGAACTGGAAACATCGCTTAAGCAATACCAGGAAGAACAAAAGGATCTGCGGGAAAAACTGAAAGAATACGGAGATAAGCTGAAAGAGCTGGAAGATAAATACTGGCTGGCACAGACCGTTGAGAAAATCAACATGGAAAGGGAGCAACTGGAACAGAATGTGGAAGATAAATACAACGAGCTGAAGAATGCAGAAGCCCAGCACAGCATCCTCACCAATGAAAAAGAAAGAAGAAGTGCCGAATTGCATGTGAATAATCTGAAAAACGCCTATGACGATCTGACAAAACAGCTGGCCAACAAGAAAAGAGAATACGAATTTCAGGTAAGGGTAGCCGCTATGATGCTTGAGGGGAGTGATAAAACACAGGCGGAAAAAGAAGTAAAGAGTCAGTTGGAGGTTGAGGACAATTATTACAACCTGGAAACCCTGGGTAAAATCTTCTTCGACAATGCACCCGTTTTTGAGTTCTTCCATGATTTCAGCAGCTTACTCCCCAACAAAATCGATCTGGAAGACATCATTCACGAAAAGGAAAATGTCAAAGGTTATAAAGCGGTAAAGAATTACCTTGAGATCACCGATCTGAAACCCGAATTCTTCAATCAGAAAAACAGCAGGATCCTCAAGCAGAAGATTGAAAAGCTCAACAATGAGATCACGGTGGATTTCCATGAATACTGGAGACAAAACGTGGGCAAGAATAACAAAATCCACATCTCCTTTGAGATGGAGCATTACGATCACAACACACCAGAAAAAGTGGGTAAACCTTACATTGAATTCTGGATCAAGGACAAAGATGAGAGGCTTTATCCACAGCAAAGAAGTCGTGGCGTACGTTGGTTCCTTTCCTTCTATCTTGAGCTGAAAGCTTTCGCTAAGCATAAGCACCGTGACCGTGTGCTGCTTATCGATGAACCTGCCTTAAGCCTTCATGCAAGGGCACAGGAAGATGTACTCAAGGTCTTTGAGGATCTTAAACAGGATCTGCAGATCCTCTACACCACCCACTCACCACATCTGATCAACGTGAATAAGCTTTACCGTATCCTGGCATTACAAAGAGCTGATGAAGAGGAGTACAGTGAGACGGTAATCTTTGAGCCCGGATCGTTCAAAACCGCCTCAAGCGACACGCTTTCCCCTATCTATGTATTGATGGGTACCCGCCTGAACGACCAGAAATTTGTTCAGAAAGATAACAACGTCATTGTTGAGGACATCGCTTCCTATTACTTCTTTAACGCACTTTACCGGATTGTAGGATTGGATGAAGATATATATTTCCTCCCGGCTTCCGACGTATCCAACGTCACCTCGCTGGCCAACCTGTTGCTCGGATGGAAACTAGGTTTTTACATCATACTTGGAAATCATGAAGAAGGACAGGAAATTTATGACTATTTCAGGCATCACCTGTTCCAAAACGACGATGAAAAAACCAGGGAAAAGATTCTGATCATGGATGAAGGATTCCGAAAAATCGAGGACATATTCTCCACCCTCGATTTCAAGAAGCACATTCTGAACAAAAGGGTTGGCATCACCGAAGCCAATTCGGATTATATCGAGAATAACAATATGTCAAGGTCCATCCTGGGATCGACCTTCCTTTCAAAGGTACAGGCAGAAGAGCTGACCCTTGAGGATTTTGATGAAGAATCCCGGGAGAATATTTACTGGCTGCTGAATAACTTTACAGACATGCTGGGAATAAAAATGCCCCGCGGCGTTAAGGCGAAGAAAGCAGAATAAATTTCTAAATAACACTTAATTGATATAAGCAGGAAAATCAACAAAATCATAGTGAAGAAAATTATGCTGTCCATTACATAGGGGAAATAAAATTCAAATCAAGATACAACCTAATGACAAGTAATGACTTAATGACCACCTTCTAATGATAAAAAGGTTTTCTCATAGGGTTTATTTGGTCCAAATGTATAGTTAAAATAACCATGAGCAGTGAAACAAAACCCGTAGTAACTTCCCCTTTTTCAAAATCGTACTCTGAACCGAGGAGGCTGTGCGGTATGGAATATACCACCAGCAGTAATGCAGCTGCCACAATGTAATGCCGGGGCCTGTATTTTCTTCTGTTGGATACAACTGCAGTGACCCAGCCGATAAAGGCTATCAGTGTCTTGTTGTCAGTTAGATCCCATCCAAAGGGAATACCGGTCCATGGGTCGCCAAATGCATAATATTGCATGGTGGGTCCCAGGATAAAACCTCCAATTATCAGCAATATGAGGGTAATATATCCGTAAATCCTGTAATTGCTAAGCTTTCCAAGGGCATAAAATCCGGCTACCGTGGAAAAAAGCATGGCAAGGAACATGACCAGTACATGAGGGATGAGGATGCCAGTGGGAACTTCTCCCTTGAAACGAATAATAAGGGGATCATTGCGGGCTATGTATATGATTTTTTTACCGGAACGCAATCCAATATAATACTGAAGTTTACCAGCGGGGGGCTGGCCCGGAAGATAAGCCACCTGCCCTTTCTTGCTCTCCCTGAAAACTGTGGACTGCCAGTCTTCATTCGTAGGATATCTCTTATAAAACAATACGCCCTTTACAGAAGCCGGAATCTCCAATTTTATGGCACAACTGTCTGTTCCGTTAGTGCTCCTGGGGAGATTGGTAACATATTTCTTATCTTCAATCTCAAAACGTACTTCCTTTTCATAGGTTGGTCCGGTCATCCTTTGATAGATGGCTGCAGAAAAAGTTATGAGCACTGCCAGTATCCAGAACCATGTTTTTCTTTTCATACCGTTGTTTTAAAGTTGCACCATAAGTACGCTCTTCTCCCCATTTCTGAGGATTTCTACAGTAATGGTCTGCCCGGGTTCTATTTCAGAAAGCCGGTCCATATAATCGTAAATATCACCTACATGCTTCCCGTTTATTGCAGTAATGATATCACCGTCTTTCATACCAGCCCTGTATGCAGGTTTTCCTTTAATCACCAGGTCAGCCCGTAAACCCTTTTTCACCACACCGGCAAAATCAGGCATAATCCCAAGCGTTACCTTTAGCTCAGCCCTTCTTTGCTGTTGATCTTCCATTTTTGGACCGGCTTCCTGGAAGGTAAGCCTTTTCTTTCGCTTTGAAAGATGCAGGGCCAGGTCATAAATATAATCCGAAACCAGTTTTAATCCCTCATAATTAATCTTATCCGGAGTATCTTCAGGAGTATGATAATCGAGATGGGGGCCGGTACTGAAGAAGAAAACGGGTATGTCTTTACTGTAAAAAGATGAATGATCAGAGGGGCCGTAGCCTTCGGGTGATAAACCCAGGGTAAAATCGTATGAAGCGTTCAACTGATTGAGTATGGAATCCGCTTCTAGAGAAGTGCCCACTCCACCAACCTGAAGGCTGTTATCAGTTCTGAGCCGTCCTATCATATCCAGGTTGATCATACCCATAATGTTTTTCAGGGGAATCGTGGAATGGCCAACAAAATATTTTGAACCGATCAGGCCCATTTCTTCCGCACCGAAACCGGCAAACAGGAAGTTGGTGGTAAGACTGTCCTTTACAGAGGCCAGTTTTTCTGCTATCTCCATCATGGCAGCTATACCGGAGGCATTGTCGTCGGCGCCATAATGAATGGCCATCGTGTCGGGTCGCCTGGAACCCGTATTTTCTCCTCCCATACCCAGATGATCGTAGTGGCCTCCTATTACTATATATCTTTCGTTGGATGAAGAAGCACCGCCTTTTAATGTGGCAATAATATTCTGTGTTTCTGCCTCAAGGGGGATCAGTTCAGTACTTCCGTGAATTTCTGTATCGAGTTGAAATGACTCAGATTTTTCTGTTTCATCAATGCTTGCGGTGATCTCACTAACTGATGGGCTACCGTTTAATTCCAAAAGTTTATCAGCCAATTCTCTTTTAATGTGGAGGGCCGGTATTTCAATATTCCCTTTCCTTACCCCGGGGTTTACCAGTTCATCTTTGCTTCCGTTTTTTCCCGGAGAAACAAAAAGGATGCCTCCTGCACCTTTATCTTTTGCAGCGAGGGCTTTCTCCCGGTCACTTCGCTGACCCATGAAGTATTTTTTGAGTTTATCGTTGTCGGGGGTTCCGCGAAACATCATTACCCATTTACCTTCGATATCTGTTCCCGTGTAATCGTCCCATTGAAAGCCATTGGCCACCACCTGGAAACCATATCCCAAAAATACCATGGGTGCATCAAGAGCATCGCTACCTGAAAAAGGCATGGGCACAAAATTTTTGTTGAGCACACCTCGAAAGCCATCAAATAAAAGATGATTGTTTGGTCCGGGTTTTTGGCCGGTAACCACCCGGAACTTCTGCATACCGGACCCATCTTGAAGAGTAAGCCCGGCCTTTTTGAGATTTCCGGCAATATAACCGGCAGCTTTATGGTCCCCGCGTGTCCCCGGGTATCTTCCCTTTAACTGTTCCGATGCCAAATAGCTGACATGTTCCTTCAATTCCTGCCGGGTAATCTCGGTATTCTCCTGCTGCCCAAGGGAACAACCAGTGATAAAAATCAGCCCTGCAAGGGAAAAGGTTCGTAGAGGATTCATTACATCCAAAAATTAATGTTATTTGATGGTGAATGTATCGTGAAACGTGGCTACGTTATCCATCTCATCTGTTATGTAAAGTTCCAGCTTGTGTGATTTTGCCTTCGAAAGCCTGCTTTTGTCTATTTCATAGGTTAACAGGTCGTTTTTCTGATCGTACTCAAAAAGGGCCCATTTACCGTCTATATATCCATTGTAGCTTTTTATGCCCGATAGATCATCTTCTATTTTAAAGCTGATTTTCCTGTTATTGGATATAATTGGCGTTATTGAGGGCTTTTCATTATCCACCATTACGATGTATTCCCCAAATTCATCCACTTCAGCGGAAACGAATCCATTGATTCGCTCGCTGCCTGCATAGTTGAATTCATCTTCCTCCAGGCGGGCAATGAAGGCTTTTTCCCTAAGAGTTGCCGGTAAATCACTGGTTTTTAACGAGAGGGTATAATCTTTGTGCACTGGGGTATACTTATTATGAATGTGGTGCAAATCAGAATAGAAATTGTCACCTTCCATCTTCTGCCTTTGATATTCAAAATAAATGGTATCATAAAAGGCATTTTTCGGAAAATACAATTTTAGTTCTTCTTGCTCGAAACGATTTTCCGTATTATAGGGCATCACCTTGGTATATTCTTTATTCTGAAGTGCAGTATGGGGATTGTTCCCTGTTCCCGATGTACCTTTTACTTCAAAGTCCAGGTAAGAAGTATTGCCATATACATCTGTTACTTCATACTTTACCTGATGTGTGGCATCGGAGTTGAAATTAAAGAATCCTTCGTTTCTTAGAAAATCATATATACTTAAATTATTGTGGGGTTGGACAAAGGATTTCTGGAGCGTAGTTTTGTTCCTGACTTTCTGCTCGTAGTCAATCAGGCTGTTGATGTAGCGTGTTTCGTAGAATGAAAATTCATCCATGGTGTGTTTGTACATCAGGGTGCTGTCAACATAAAGTTTGATGGTATAAACTCCACACCAGTTGGGAGTCCCGTTAAAGAAATCGAATGTTCGTAAGCCAAATCCCACCGGTCCGTGAAGTTTCAGCTTTTGTGCACCGACTACATTGTAATGGTTCTCCCTGGAAGTCACTGCATCCAGGATAAGCTTTTTGTTTTTCCCGTTGATCAGGCTGTGCTGATTCCGTGGATAAACAGCCAGATTGAAGATCTTGGGTGATATGTTGTCGGTGATATCAAATTCATAATGTAGGGGATTGATGGGATGTTGATTGTCCATTTTCCTGATCTCAAAATGAAGGTGTGGACCTTTGGAGCTTCCACTGTTCCCTGAATAACCAATCAGCTCACCCTTTTTTACCTGGAATTGATCTTTCACCGGGAAAAGCTGTATCTCAAAAGACTTTTTCCTGTACTGGTTTTTTCTTATATAATTGGTTATTTGTTCGCTGAAATCTCTAAGATGTCCGTAAACGGAAGTAACTCCCCTTTTTGGATGATGGATGTATATGGCTCTGCCATAGCCGGTAGCGGAAACTTTGATCCTGAATACATAACCGTCTGCTATGGCATATATTTGCTTGCCGGAAACGCCCTGTGTCTTGATGTCAATTCCCGCGTGAAAATGGTTTGTTCGTAGTTCTCCAAAATTGCCCGATAACCTCAGAGGTATCTCCAGCGGGGGATGGAACTGCCGGTCTCTCATGTTGCTCATTTGACTAAATGTAGAACCGGTAAACAAAATTTGGAACAGAAGTGTAGTTAACGGGAAGAGAGTAATCCATTTCATAAAATTGCGGTATGAGTTACATAGAAAAAGCAAATCTAACATTATTTTGATTTATTAAAAAAGCCAATGGTTTATTTTTTTATTTGTAAAACCTGTATTAAATTTGTAAAGTGGAAACGTTAGCATAATGGACGATGTAGATAAAAATACCGTGGAAGAGCTGAAAGTAAAGGTTAGGAAACTGATGGACCTTTACGAAAGTTCTAAGGCGGACAATGTCCAGTTAAAAAAAGAAAACGAGAATCTTAAAAAGGATTTGCAACAGAAAGAAACTCAGTTGGCCAGTTTCGAGGAACGGTTCTCCAACATGAAGTTGGCCAAGAGTATAGCATCAGTAGAGTCACCTCATGATGCCAAAATTAAAATTAACAGGATTGTGCGGGAAATTGATAAGTGTATAGCACTTTTAAACAAATAGGCAATATTTTGGGTAACTGGATATGGGAGATGACAAGTTATCGATAAGAATAAATCTTGCAGATAGATATTATCCGCTGAAGATTGAAGCGAAGGATGAGGAGCGGATACGAAGGGCTGCAAAATTGATCAATGAGAAAATATTGCAATACAAACAACGTTATGTAGATAAGGACAATCAGGATTTTTTGGCAATGGCAGCTTTGCAGTTTGTTATTAAATACCTGGAGATGGAAGAGAAAGCGGATAGTCAACCTATCATGGAAGATTTAAAGGAGCTGAACGAGGAGTTGGAAGAGTACTTTAGGAATAGGAAATAAACGTTCTTTAAATATTAAGAGATACCCGCATAGTTCCTTAATGGCTGAAAAACTCAACACTTATCAAATTGGAGCCAAAGCTCAGACGGGCAAGAGCAGGCCCCAACCCCGCCCCAGGTGGGGATTCCGTGATTAAGCGGGACAGGGGAAGCTCGACCTCGGATGGCAGCTCCACCCATGTCGATACAGGGGTTTTATCCAGCATTAAGGTTACTTATGCGGGTTTTTTTATTTTATCAGGTATTACTTAAAAATAAAGCAGTATGGTAACAACACAAATATTTGGAACACTCTCTCAATTAACACTCCATATCATTATCGGAGTGGTGGCTTTTGTCGCCGGGGGATTTTTGTCCTACTTTTTTTGGCAGAAGGCATTGAAAAAGAAGAGAGATGAAATAATAGACGACGCGAAAAGCGAAGCAGAAGTCATTAAGAAAGACAAAATCCTCCAGGCAAAGGAGAAGTTTCTGCAGTTGAAGTCAGAACATGAGAAAGAGATTAATGAGCGAAATAAGAAAATTCAGTCTTCGGAAAACCGGATCAAGCAAAAAGAGAACAGCTTGTCTCAGAAAATGGAAGAAACTGAGCGAAAACGCAAAGAGTTGGATGCCATCCGTAATAATTTGCAGAATCAGATGGATATGGTGGAAAAGAAAAACGAGGAACTGGACAAGCTTCACAAACAACATGTGGAACAGCTTGAGGCCATATCCGGTTTATCCGCTGAGGAAGCTAAGAATCAGCTAACAGAGTCGCTCAAGGCGGAAGCCAAAACCGAGGCCATGTCCACAATGAATGAGATTGTGGAAGAAGCCAAGATGAATGCCAATAAGGAAGCCAAGCGAATTATTGTTCAGACCATTCAGCGGGTTGCTGCTGAAGCCACCATCGAAAACGCCATTACGGTGTTCAACATTGACAACGACGAAATCAAGGGCAGGATCATCGGAAGAGAAGGCCGTAACATTCGTGCCCTGGAAGCTGCCACCGGTGTGGAGATCATAGTGGACGATACTCCCGAGGCCATTACCCTTAGTGCCTTCGACCCAATACGGAGGGAGATTGCCCGTCTATCGCTGCACCAGCTTGTCACGGACGGACGAATCCACCCGGCCCGGATTGAAGAGATCGTCAAGAAAACTGAAAAACAGATCGAGCAGGAGATCAATGAGGTGGGTAAGAAAACCGCCATTGATCTTGGAATTCATGGATTGCATCCTGAACTGATCCGATTGATAGGAAAAATGAAATACCGTTCTTCCTATGGGCAAAATTTGCTTCAGCATTCCCGCGAGGTTTCCAATTTGTGCAGCATCATGGCCTCCGAGCTGAACCTGAATCCCAAAACGGCCAAAAGAGCCGGTTTGCTTCATGATATAGGCAAGGTACCCGATGATGAGCCGGAGCTGCCTCATGCCCTGCTTGGAATGAAACTGGCTGAAAGGTATAAGGAGAAGCCTGAAGTGGCCAATGCCATTGGTGCCCATCACGAGGAGACCGAAATGAACAGCTTGATTGCCCCGGTGGTCCAGGTTTGTGATGCCATATCAGGTGCCCGGCCTGGCGCAAGACGTGAAGCTGTTGAATCTTACATTCAGCGGCTTAGGGATCTTGAGGAACTGGCCCTCTCCTTCGAAGGCGTTACCAAGACCTACGCCATTCAGGCCGGCCGTGAATTGCGTGTGATCGTTGGCAGCGACCAGGTGAACGACAATCAGGCCGATAAACTATCTTACGAAATTTCTAAACACATAGAAAATCAACTGACCTATCCGGGTCAGGTGAAAGTTACTGTGATCAGGGAGAAAAGGGCGGTCAATTACGCCAAATAGTAATGGTGTTATAGCCGTAAAAAATACCAGAGAAAGAGCCTGTATGAAATTGCAGGCTCTTTTATTTGGATGGCAGCAATAATCCTATAATTTATTTATTTTTGTGTGAAGCAAAATCCTTTCTTATGAAACAAATCAACATGGTCGACCTGAGAACCCAGTATCATCGGATAAAAGACGAAATTGATACAGCCATCCAGGATGTGCTTGAATCCACTGCCTTTATCAAAGGCCCGCAAGTAAAGGAATTTTCCGCACATTTATCGGAGTATCTTAATGTAAAGCATGTGACTCCTTGCGGAAATGGCACGGACGCTTTACAAATTGCCCTGATGGCCCTGGACCTGAAACCCGGTGATGAAGTAATCACACCTGATTTTACCTTCATTTCAACAGCCGAAGTAATAAAACTACTGGGTCTTAAACCAGTGATGGTAGATGTCAACCGCAGCGATTTCAATATTTCGGTAGAAAAATTACAGGAAGCCATAACAGAAAATACAAAAGTGATCATCCCGGTCCATCTGTTCGGGCAATGTGCCAATATGGATGAAATTAACCGCATAGCCAGGGAAAATAATCTATTTGTGATTGAGGATGCTGCGCAGACCCTGGGCGCCGACTATTACACGGGAGAATCCTATAAAAAAGCCGGTACGCTGGGTGATATTGGCTGTACATCCTTTTTCCCTTCAAAAAACCTGGGATGCTATGGAGATGGAGGCGCCATTTATACCAATAACGATGACTACGCGGATAAGATCAGCACCATCGCCAACCATGGGTCACATGTGAAGTATTATCATTCCAGGGTTGGAGTCAATTCAAGACTGGATACCCTCCAGGCGGCCATTCTGGATGTTAAGTTGCAATACCTGGATCAATACAACCAGGCCCGCCAGAAAGCGGCTGACTTTTACAACAGGGAACTGAAAGGCATTGACCGGATAACCCTTCCGGAAGTTACAGGCAATTCCAACCACATTTATCACCAGTATACGCTTAAACTTGAAAAAGGAGTAAACAGGGATGATTTTAAAGCATATTTAAAATCTAAAGGCATACCTTCCATGGTTTACTACCCGGTGCCCATGCATTTGCAGGAAGCATTCAACGAAGGTGAATATACCGAAGGTGATTTTCCGGTTTCAGAGGAGCTTTGCAGGTCGGTACTTTCTATCCCTATGCATACCGAGCTGGATGAAGAACAATTGAAGTATATTACCGAAACCATCAAACGATATTTTCCATCATGAGTGAACAAAGCTATTTTGCACATGAAACGGCTGTAATAGATGAAGGCTGTGAAATTGGGAAAGGAACCAAAATCTGGCACTTTTCTCATGTCATGCCCAACGCAAAAATCGGAGAGGGCTGCAACCTTGGCCAGAATGTTGTGGTTTCTCCCCATGTGGAGCTGGGCAAAAACGTGAAGATTCAGAATAACGTTTCGATTTATACGGGGGTCATTTGCGAGGATGATGTATTCCTCGGACCTTCCATGGTATTTACCAACATCACCAATCCAAGAAGCGCCGTGGTAAGAAGGGATCAATATGAAAGCACCCGGGTGAAAAGAGGTGCCAGCATAGGAGCCAACGCCACCATCATCTGTGGTCATGACATCGGGGAATACGCTTTTGTGGGTGCCGGTGCAGTAGTAACCAAAGATGTAAAACCTTATTCCCTGGTCCTTGGAAATCCGGCCCGTCATGCG
>Ga0207797_1001953_pt1 | contig 14628 bp, 14 predicted proteins | sample PRCRCaboRojoPR_6_FD_187275 | JGI IMG/M metagenome (GOLD analysis project Ga0207797, IMG submission 187275) | Marine sediment microbial community from Cabo Rojo, Puerto Rico - PR CR 10% Liquid 1 (SPAdes) | ecosystem: Environmental > Aquatic > Marine > Coastal > Sediment | place: Cabo Rojo, Puerto... | reverse complement strand
AAGCCGATGAACAGGCCTGCCCAGCGGGTAAGAGGCGTTCGTTCTCCCACCACCGGCCCGGACAAGGCGCCCGTTGTCATCGGCTGGAGAGCAACCACCAGTGCAACAATTCCCGCGGGAACCCCGTATTGCAGTGAAAAAAATACACACCCCAACCAGATGCCATGGGACAGAATACCAACGACCAGGGCAATCAAAACGGCATTTACCCCCGGCCAATCCAAACGGCGGCGCAGGATAAGGTATACAAAAAGAATGAACGCCAACAACCAGTAGCGCCAGAACAGTAAGGTAAGGGGTTTCGTGTACGGCAGGGCATATTCCGCGCCGATGAAGCCAGAGTTCCACAATAAAATAAAGCCGACAGACAAGAACCAGGTTTGGTTTTGGAAGGGCATCGTCTTCATACGTTGTCTTTGCCGAACAATCTTCATGATGGTTTCTCGATAACACCCTTACGCCGTGAAATTGCGGATTGCGACTACAATTGCCTCGACACCCGTATATATCGCAACTCATTCCGCAAGTATTCGCGCGGTAGATGAAGCCATTGATCACAGGCGAGGCAGTGGAGAGCATTCAGACGGAAGTAAGAAGCCTAATCGCCGACATCTCTGCATCCATTCACGAAGCCTACACATTGTTCGCAAGCTGAAATGAAAAGCGCATCATCTCCCAACGCATTTGACCTGATTACCTTGTAATGGCTGTAAGCTCCAAGGGTTGGCCTTGAGCATAAGACGCATCCGCTAAGGGCCTACCTGCCCGTGTCGTTTTTTGTTTTCTGAGGCGTATGTTCTTGGGAGTGACTTCCACCAGTTCGTCACTATTGATATAGGATATGCACGCTTCCAACCCCATAACCACCGGTGGAGTCAAGATGACATTCTCATCGGAGCCGGCGGCCCGCATGTTGGTCAGTTTTTTTCCCTTGGCCGGGTTAACAACCAAGTCTTTGTCCCGGCTGTTCTCACCCACGATTTGACCTTCGTACACGGCCACCCCGGGTCCGTGAAACAGCCTGCCCCGCGCCTGAAGATTAAACAAGGCATAGGCAACGGTGGTGCAGGTTGATTTGGAAACAAGGACCCCATTTCTCCGATGGCGGATATCCCCGGCATAGGGGCCATATCCCAGAAACACATAGTTCATCACCCCCATGCCCTTGGTACTGGTCATGAACTCGGACCGGTAGCCAATGAGGCCGCGGGTCGGTATTTTGTAGGTTAGTCGAACCTGCCCGTTTCCCGGCGACATATTGAGGAGCCTTCCTTTCCGCAGGCCCAACCCTTCCATGGCCGTACCCATGTATGTTTCGTCCACGTCTATGGTCAACTCCTCATAGGGCTCCAACAACCGGCCCCTCTCTTCCTTCATCACCACTTCCGGGCGGGAAACCTGAAACTCATAGCCCTCTCTTCGCATCTTCTCGATCAAAATGGCCAGATGAAGTTCTCCCCGACCCGACACCTTGTAGCCGACTCCATGGTTTAACTCTTCCACTACCAAGGCCACATCCGCCAGGGTTTCACGGTGCAGCCGCTCGGCCAGGTGACGAGAGGTGACAAAAGTGCCTTCCTTTCCGGCAAACAGAGAGTCGTTGGGAAGAAAGTTTACCGAAATGGTTGGGGGGTCGATGGACATCGGTGGACATGGGCGGGGATTATCCGGTACAGTGTAGGTATCCCCAATGGCCACGGCATCCATGCCCGCAACGGCCACAATTTCGCCCACTCCGGCCTGAGCGGCCGAGACTTTCCTATTTCCCTCGAATCGATACAACTGAGAGATAGCAGCGGGGACGAGGTTACCGGTTCGGTCGGCAACCACCACGGCCTGCCCTACCCGGAGCACGCCGGAAGTGATCTTGCCGATTCCGAGACGGCCCAGAAAAGCGGAATAATCTATGGAACTCACCTGTAACTGCAGCGGTCCACCGGGGTCGCCCGACGGAGGGGGTACGTGAGACACGATCGTCTCTATGAGAGCCACCATAGAGGCTTCGTTCGTGTCCTGTCCCTTCCACTCTCTCGCAGCGTAACCCGCTTTCGCCGAAGCATAAATGACTGGAAAATCCAGAATATGGTCGGGGGCATCAAGCTTGACCAAGAGATCGAAGAATTGATCCACCACCCACTCCGGCCGAGCATTGGCTTTGTCAATCTTATTGATCACCAGGATAAGGGGAAGCCCGATGGCCAAGGCCTTTTTCACCACGAAATGGGTTTGAGGCATAGGACCTTCCTGGGCATCTACCAGCAGAAGCGCCCCGTCGGCCATATGGAGTACCCGCTCCACCTGACCGCCGAAATCAGCGTGTCCGGGGGTGTCGATGATATTAATTCGATATTCACCATAAACAAAAGAGCCGTTTTTAGAGGCGATAGTGATCCCTCGTTCTCGTTCCAAATCCATGGAATCCATAATCCGTTCGTCAACCCGCTGATTTTCCCGAAACATACCGCTTTGTTTGAACAGTTGGTCCACCAGTGTGGTCTTTCCATGGTCAACATGGGCAATGATAGCCACATTGCGAATTGGGATTTGTTCGAAATCCTTTTTTTGCATCATTCGTCTCCGATTTGTCCGAAGCCCTGTTCATACAGCGCCAACTGGCGGAACACTGCTTTCCCGTACGCTTTACGGAAAACCGCTTTACAGGGTTTAATAACGCAGGAGGTTAATACCTGGATTACTCAAGGCTTTTCATGACTGTTGCACCCGATCCAGGTAATGTTCGAAGGAACGCTTCCGCGGCGGGCATCGGTGGTCACTATCGTCCTGCAAGTAGAACTTGTTAGTATAAGAAATATTAGGGAATCTTACAACCAAAAATATAAGATGGCGCCCCTTCCGCTTCTCAGAATATCGCCCTATCTCATTGCCCGCCATTCCTGGACCACGCCTAATTCCGCGTTCAGGAAAACCACTGTGCCGATAATAGAAAAGTTTTCTCCGTCCTTTTCCTTCAGCTCGTTTCTCCCATGTTCTTCCAGCCTTTTGCGGGCCTCTTCGTTGGAAAGTCTATTTGGGCATGGGCAAGCATCTCCCGACGGTGGAGGCCTCTACAAGATGATGTTTACTTTCTGAAGACGTGGAATCGGTTGGATTGGAAAAGAAAGTTTTGCTGGGGAGAAGGAAAAGTCCTACGAGGTCAAAGTGGCACAACCTTTACTCAAGTCTCAAATCCATGGATTGCAGATAGCTTGAAACAGTAAGCGTCTAAGAGTGCTACAATGGCTATCTGGTATTTAAAAAAATCACTTACTGGTCGCTCCGTTATTTTCCCGTCCGACTTCGATAATCACCTTGTCGATGCGATTACCGTCCATATCAACCACCTCGAAGCGTGCGTTCCCATGTCTAAAGCTTGTCCCGGTCCTTGGTATTCGTCCCAGATGCTCTAGCACAAAGCCAGCCAGCATCTGCACATCTTCTCCCGTATCGACGCCCGTCTTTTCTTTAACCTCGTCGGTAGGGATTGTCCCGTCCGCCAGCCACGACCCATCGTCTCTTTGCACGATTCGGGAGCCCTCGTCTTCACCTTGTTCCGGAAGATCTCCGGCAATGGCTTCAATCACATCCGTGAGGGTCACGAGACCTTTCGTTGTACCGTATTCATCGACCACGATGGCCAAGTGTACTCTTTCTTTTTTAAACTGATTCAGAAGCCTAAGCACTGTTGTCCCGTCTGAAACGTACAAAGGTGACGTCATCAAGGCGGATAAAGCGATATTTTCGCAGCTGAGTGCTTCCGGAAGCAGATCCTTCGTATGGATAAAACCAACGGGGCGGTCTACATTCCCGTTACAAATAAGCAAGCGGGAAAAACGATGAGACCGAACCGTGTGGATAATTGTGTTCCGGTCGGATTTCACATCCACCCAAGAGATTTGGGTGCGAGGTGTCATGATAACCCGGACCGAACAATCTGCCAGGCGGAGAACCCCTTCGATCATCTTTTGTTCCTGGGGAACAAAGACTCCCGCTTGCGTTCCTTCCGTGATGAGGGATTTGATCTCCTCCTCGGTGATTGTTGTTTCATGGGTGCCCGTCAAATTCAAAAGCTGCAGAACTCCCTCGGTTGAGACATGGAGCGTCCATACCGCCGGAGCGGCAACCAAAGAGAGAACCCGCATCGGGGCAGCTATCAGAGAGGCCACCCGTTCAGGTTGTCCCAACGCAATCCGCTTTGGCACAAGTTCTCCGATGATCAGCGACAAGTAGGTTATACCAATAACCATGATGCCGATGCCCACGGAATTGCCATATGGCGAAATCGACGGAAACGTATCGAGCCACGATCCAAGGTGCTGCCCTAATGTTGCACCACTGAATACCCCGGCTACGATACCCACCAGCGTAATGCCTATCTGAACTGTTGAAAGAAATCTGCTCGGATCATCGATGAGACGCAAAGCAGCGCGCGCACCGCGGCTGCCCTGATTCGCTATTTGTTCAAGACGACTTTTTCGCGATGAGATAATGGCAAGCTCGGACATGGCAAGCAGGCCATTGATTAGCATAAGGATTAAAACTGCAAGTATTTCAAGATAGACTATCACGGCTCTTCTTTAATGATATCGTGGAAGAGGTAAGGCAGGGCCTAATGGTTCTGATTCCGCTTACAAATGCCCGCCCATGGTTGACTGCTTTACGAACAAAAAACGTTCCCGGCTCCTGCCAGGGTATAAGCGTCGTTGGCGCTCGAGGGTGGTCGCTATGACCTCTTAAAACATACGATTATACAGGAGGCTCTTTTATAACACAAAAACCGCACTTGACCCAAGTGATGCAATCTTTACTCAGGCTTATTTCCGCCTCACTGTAGTAGGTGAAAATCTTGGCATACGTGGATATGATTCGCTTATAGGAGACCACCTTCGCTTTTGGAAGACGTAAAATCAGTTGGATTAAAAAATGAAATCTTTGCAGCTTGTAAAGGAGGTAGTCCGCGGCTGAATGACGAAATCTTTACTCAGGTCCAGGAACCTCCAATTGTTGTGATCTAAAGAAATGAGCCATCCCGATTTTCCTTTCTACGTGGGCAAGATCGAAACTTTTCCCACTCTCCAGATTTATTGCAAGAACGGAAATAATTGGCGAACCTGGCATTTATCGGCGTAGTCCTCGCTATAGTCGAGGGCTGTGGTCATATCCATGACTTGGCGTACAGTAGCGCTGCCAAATGCACTGTCCGTTAGTTCGGGGATGATAGAGGATACCTTAACTCTATCGTTGAGCCGTCCCTCTGACACCAGTATTTCTGCCAGGAGTCCCGTCATGGACTTGGTCATGGACATCGCAGCGTGCTTACCCGTCTCTTCAAGACAACCGAAGTACCTTTCGTGAACGACCCGGCCCTTGTGAAGAATGAGTATACCGTCGGTATAGTTTGCCGAAAGCGATTCCTCCCATGTCATTGGTTTTTCGCCACCAAGCGGCGTGAAGAGTACAGCGTCAATATTGTCATCGATAGCATATTTCAGCGGAATTGGAGAACCGATACCACGACTCACTTGCTTTGTTGGCAAGAGTTCCCGGATGTGGCAAACCGTCCAACGCAACTTGGGAAAGCTAAAGTAGTCGGACTCTGGCTGCATAATCAGTTTCTCCGGTGGCGGAGGGAACCCCGTCATCCAACCCAGCTTTCCTGGGTCGGAATCCGCCGCGCTCAAAGGTTTGCCGGATTCGGCGAAGACATGTTCAACACCACAAAACAAAACAAGTATTCCAATGAGTGCCGCAAAACACCTCTGAAAAGTATGCATCACACTCCCTCCGCTGGTTTCGTCGTTAAGCCATTTGATTTGTATGGGTGAACATTGCAATGCGGATAGGTGCAAGAACCTTTCGGTTGCCCCTCAGAAACGATGATTCGAAGATGAACAATGATCAGCAATATTGCAAGTGTGTTGACGGGATCAAGTCATGAACGAATAATAAGTATCATAGGATAAATCTTTGGTCAAAAACTGCCGATATTCAAAAACTATCAGTTTTTTGGGTGGGTTAAAGGTTTGTTGCAAATACCTACAAACAAAACCTGCATGTGTTCTATATTCTTTCTACCGCAACTTTGAATACTGTTCCTGCAATTCTATTCCTGCCTCATCCATATAAGCTCGAATCCTTTTTGCGTGGTCTTTTTCATCTTGGTTCAATAATTGGAATGCTCGCAATATGTTTGAAGCAGGAGATTTCTCCATCGCCAGCTGAAAATAGGCCTCTCCAGCAGACTCTTCCAGCCTAAGTGCTGTGTTAAAACGCACATCTCTTGTGGGGGATGGTGACGATATTCATTCAGGAGGAGCGTTAACTTGCTATTTACTTCTAGTAGACTCTGCACTGTCGGAGCGACTAATTCACGGGGAAATATACCTCCAGATTGAAAAGAGTCTCCTGCCGATTCGATTAAATACAAATGGTGTTCTTCTTCAAGGAAAAGCCTCAACCAAAAACCAATGTCATCAATAAGAGTGTCTTGAAAGATCTGATAAAGATCTGCCATGTTTCGTTCAAGTCTGATTGATTCATTGAATATTGTTTGTAGTTTTTCGGCCATTTAAACAACACTCACAATCATTCGCCCAGTGGTGCGAAGATAGTAACTACGGTTTTCTCTTTTGGCTTACTGTACACTTCTATACTTCCGCCAAGTGGTTCCAACCGTTCCCTAATGTTAAACAACCCGAAACCGTCTTTTTGGTCCATGTGAGAGTAGATTTCATCGAAATCAAAACCGACCCCATCATCTTCCACATTGACCCTTATCCGATCGCCTTCAGTTTTCAGAGAGACTGTGCAAACAGATGCTTTTGAATGCTTTATCACATTTGTTAATAATTCTCGGACCGCTTGAAACAAGATAACTTTAATATCTTCCCGCAGTGGCTTGGAATAGCTATCGTTGTTAAAAGAAATATCCACACCGTTGCCTTGTTCCGTTTGCTTCACGAGCTGTTCAATCGCTTGCTCAAGGCCCAATTCATACAAAACGGGGTTACCTATTTCCGACACCAAGGACCGTGTGGATTCAATTATCGAATTGAGGAGAGTAAGTACATCTCCAATAACCTCTGAGCCATTGGGAGAAATATCAGTATTCAAAAATTGAATTAGTTTCATCTTAACAAAGGCTAAATTCTGCCCTAAGTCATCATGGACTTTCGAAGCTATGCGTCTCCGTTCTTTTTCTTCTGCAAGTGATAGTTGAGATGCCATTGCCCTAAGCCTGTCTTTGTACAGATCCAGCTTTTGTTCAGCCAATTTCTTCTCGGTGACGTCTTTTGCAAACACGGCGAATTGTTTTACATTCCCATTGTTGTCAAACACCGGGTATACGCTATTGTCGAAAACCCTCCCCCGGCTCTCATCTGTTACACGCAAACCTTTTTTTGATTCGATTATTTTGCGGGCCACGGCCTTTCTCCGCCGTGCAACTTCAGGTTCAAGGAAATCGTATACATACTTTCCTGTGGCCTCGGTTATGCTCAATCCAAATCTGGTAGCAGCAGCCTGGTTCAGGGCCACTATATTTCCATCTGTATCGCATAACATTGCAAGTTCAGTTGTTGCATTTAAAAGTGCCGCTATGGTTCTTTCCCTTCGCCGCCTATCCGCAATAAGAGTTTGGTGTTTCCGCCGTTGCTGAATTATTGTACTAAGTTCTGTGGAAAGCATTTTGAGTCGCTGAGCTCTTTTGTCAGGAAAGGCCTTCCGGGTATCTGCATATATCATTATCCCACCCTCGATCTCACCTCCGACTTTAAGGGGTAGGGCCAGATTGGAACGATATCCCAACTCCATTGCGTAGTCTCTCCATGGCCGAAAGCCTTCATCATTCTCAAGATCAGAATAACCAAAACAACAATCATCTAAAATTGCACGGCTCATGGCACATTGAACATCAGGTGATTGTGACCTTTCAATATTGAGAACCAGATTATCCAAATATTTGTCTACCCGACCTGCAGATTTTATAGGCCTAATTTCATTGTCCGCATACCTCCCATACCATGCCATGCAGAGCGAGTATTCTCTCACAACAGTTTGAAGAAAAACTTCAATGAGGCTTTCTTCTGTTTCCTCGAGACTAACGCCTCTCACCGCCATAACGACGGCGTGAAAGGCAATATAATCTCTAAGTGCGACATCCATTCTTTTGTTGTTCATATAGCTTTATCCAAAGCCGGCTTTCGCATCCCTACAATCAAAATTTTTCGGAAGCGAAGTTCGACAGGCATCGAGGTAATTGGCGTCTTCTTTTCGCGATTCCCCGAGTATTAACGGTACGGCCATAATAGTTCGGTAATGTTGCAGACCATGGCTCGGTCGATACCCTTCTGCTCTGAGCAATATTGTACAAAGTTTCAAAGCAGCGTTATAAGCGATGCCAAATCGCCAATCCGCCGAGATAGAAGACTTCGCATCCTCCAAATCCCGTTCGACAATAGCCAGCAAGTTGGCAATCTCGGTGCTGCTAGTTGGCTCCACCTTGAGCCAGCCATTTTGTTTCCATTGCTCTAAAGTCATCTTCTGCACCTACAATATATATCTTCGGTCCCTTGAGAACCTGAGTGACAAAGTGATCGTGCGATTTCAGTCTTTTTCCATATTCTTCCTCTGTCATCACATGAGGATTGACGGGTCTGCCAACCTGGTCGGAAACCCCTGACAGCAGAGCCGTTAGTTTCCGTAGTCCGATTTTACCAATAACCATAAGGTCGATATCGCTCCCAGCGCTTTCCGTTCCGTTAGCTACGGAACCAAAGATAAAGGCAACCCGAATGTTTCCATCTTTCAAGACACTGGTCAATACATCCGCTAAACCTGTGGTCTTTAAAACGATCCGGTGAATCTCGCAGTAAAGAGGATGTGCATTATTTGCCCGATAGTAGGCACGATTGCCATCGCGACGTTCGTATACCAGATCGAGTCCTTTGAGTTTGCGCAGTTCTTGTCGAACTGTAGCTTCGTTGAGTCGGCAGCGTCTGGCAAGTTCCCGCACATGAAGTTCTGAGCGGGAGAGCCCAAAAAGATGTTGAAAAATGCCCGCCCGAACGCGGGATGACAGAAGTTGCGTTAATGTGTCCATATTGCGTGTTTATACCATGCAACTGCGGGCTTTTGCAACGCATTTTTACCAGTTTTTAGCTTCATTAACAGGACTCAAAACGCAAAAAAGGGCCGATTGTGGCGTCCCAGAATGGAAAAACCAGGCCTTTGTTACGCGATCCTGAGCAGAAAACCATTTCCAGCGGCAATACCCTCTTCAATCAAGCCCACAAAAATACGTAGTATTCCAAATTCATGCACCCTATACAGGCATATATATGCACTGTAAAATTGGTGTGATCTTCAAAAGCGAGTTTTCAAACCGTATCTTCGAAGGACAAACCACCGAATGACGCAATCTTTACTCAAGCCGCAAACTCGATGGTGCTGGATTGCAGCTATCAGTAATCTGAGCAGAAGTTGGCATGGATTGCCTGTACGAGAGTATTTTTGATTTTCACGGGAGAAATGGCTTAGATCTCTAAACGAAATAGCTGCTGGGATGATGCAGGCTATGTCTTTGCCAAACTTACGCAATCTTTACTCGAATTCCAAACTCCATGGAATGCAGATATATCGCAATTGCGAGCGTCGGCAAACTCGGAGAGAATCGGGCAAATATCGACACTGTGGTCCACTCCCACCTCCCGCTGCCATGACAACTCCTATTTGATATATCGATCTACAAATTCCTTGGGCCTCATGATGCGGATAGTCGATTCACCAGATATACTCAGCAGGTCTTTGTCTCCACTTATTATGACATCAGCGTCAACGACGAGCGCACAGGCGATAAACTTGTCGTCGCAAGGATCTCGACAAATCGGGTTTTCCAAGGCAGGGGCATCCACTATCAACGCTTGTGCCACCAGGAGGCTCAACAACTTTTCGAATTCTGGATTGGAACGCCTCCGGGAAAATTCCTCGCCCACACGTCTGTATTCCACGATAATCTCGGGAGAAAGAACCAACTGAAAGTCTCCCTGGATACAAGATCGCAGGATATAGAACGGCGGGCCAGTGAAAAACGCGCCCGAAATGAGCACGTTGGTGTCAAGCACGACCTTCAAGATCGGCTCCTGACTTTGGCAATCGCTTTGCCAACATCCTTCCGCTTCAGTCCCTTCTCTCGAGCCTGTTGCTGAAGCTCTTTCTGCAGGACCCTGAACTCGTCTAACGAAGGCGGTGATATGACTTTTAGCATTACGACATCATCGTGCCACATAACAACAAATTTTGATCCGGGCTTGAGTCCCATTTCGCTGCGAACAGATTCCGGAATCACAACCTGCCCGCGCGAAGACATTTTAGTGGTCGCGACATCTTGTGTCATGGCGTCCTCCTGTGGAACCGTTTAAGGTAGCACATTTCCCGCTCCGCGCCATAGGACCAACCCTATCAGTTCTATGGCGCGTCGGCGACTTGCGGCGGCTTTAGCGACCGCATATAAAATCAATACCACCATTGAACTGGTGATATGTTACCCCCCCTTAATGGGGTTTGCGCAAAACACGGTTGAAGATTTCTCGCGGCTTTTTGCGGGAAAGCTTCAATCTTACAAATAAGACGTTAACACTTTTAGTCTTTCGTGGCAAGCATTCTGATCAAGGATAGCCACAAAAGTAAACATTCTACGAATATGAGAGCTTCGATTTTTTAGAGTATTACCAGACGACCTTTGATTTTCGTGGGCAAGGAATGCCTTAGATTTCTGAAACACGCAATGGCACAGTCATGACATTGCCGCTGCCTGAATGCTGCTATCTTTACCCAGGCCCCGAGTCGAATACATTGCAGAGATCAGCGTCCTGGGCTTAGGTCAATGATATTAAAGTATGTCAGAGACATCGGTAGCGTAGAGTGTAATTAGTGGGCGGCTTTTTAGTCCGTGTGGGTCCAGGCACCTGTTGCCCCGCCTCAGGCCATTTTTCCGTCATTATTTGCAAATGATAGCACGTCCACACTTAGAAGACTTGACATATACAGACATTATATGTATAGTATTCCCATGCAAATAACCTGGGACCCCAAAAAGGCCGAAACCAACTTACGGAAACATAGGGTTCGATTTTCTGACGCTGAGACAGTTCTTTACGATCTGATGGCCTTGACGTTAAGGGAACAAGGAAGATCTGGCGAACAGAGATTCGTGACGGTTGGCTCAGATGCAATCGGCCGACTGGTCGTCGTAGTTTACACATCCACTGTGATAGCATTCGCTTGATATCAGCTCGGAGGGCCACTCCTTCCGAAAGGAGACAATATGAAGAAGGAATATAGTTTCAAAAAGGGAAAAAGAGGCCAGGTAATCTCTCAAAGAGGAAAGAAACGCGTCACCATGTATCTTGATACGGATATTCTGGACGAGTTTCGGTCTCGTGCGGATAAGGCTGGATACGGTTATCAAACAATGATCAATGAAGCTCTAAGAAAATATCTTAAGAAAACCGAAAAGCCAATTGACGAGACTCTTATTCGCCAAGTGATCAGAGAAGAACTTGAAAAAGTAGCTCCACTTTAGCATCCTCAGGGTTTCGTTTTATTTCGATCGAATTGTTAAGGCTTCTTGGGGAGTATTTTGCAGTACGACGCTGCAGCTGAGAAGAACAAGTTTACGAGCATCCTGATTTCAGCTGTGCTTTCGAGGAGAGGAGGATTCTTGGCACTACCGAACTGGTCGGTTGGATTCGCGAATGGAACCTTGGTTACCGACACTGGAATGGGCAGGCAACCAAGAATGATTCGAAATGTCAACCGAAAAATGACCCCTTGCGACAACCTAATTTTGACCCCCCTGTGATTTAAACATAACTCCACCTCTTGCCAATCAAGATATATAGTTTCTAAAGATGGCAGGAGCCGGAGGGAGCGTAGCGACCGTAGGCTCCTGCCATCCCGGGCTTCAATTTACCCTGGAACTTTGACGTTGCAGCAGCTCCAATGCTTTTTGTTGATTATTCCCGATATCGGATCGGGAGACATCGTCAATTAAAATGGGATAAGTATATCCGCTTTCCTGGATCAAAAGTCCGCCAAATGCATCCGCGATCCTGTAAATTTCACAATCTTCAATGTCGTCGAACCACGTAGTATTTTCTGGTGTAAACTCAAAACTGGCTGTTTCCAATCTGCCTTTCAAGGTATTGTATATGGTGATATCTTTCACTTGGGACTCCTCTTTAATGTTTCCTTCAGCCGGTAGCTATCCCAGTTGCAGTTGATCACATGGGCTTTATACGTGACGCGATCCAGCAGTGCTGCAGTCATACTGGGGTCCCCAAATATTTGGGTCCAATCTCCAAATCCCATATTGGTGGTTATGATGACCGGTTTTCTTTCATGACGTTCCGCCAGTATCTGGAATATCAGCTGGGCACCTTCCTTGGAAAAAGGAACATATCCCAACTCGTCAATAATGAGCAGTCCGTATCCAGCATATCGTTTGACCGCTCGTTGTAAGACTTTTTCATCTCTGGCCTCAATGAGTTCATTGGCAAGACCGCAGCCGGTAACAAATCGCGTCCTGATTCCATGCTTGCACGCTTCCATACCTAAAGCGGTAGCCAGGTGTGTTTTGCCGGTGCCGCTTTTGCCTACAAAGATGATGTTACGGTTTTTTTGAACATAATCACAATCTGAAAGTTCCTTCACGACACGAACATCGAGTTCCGGCGCTGCATCAAACTGGAAGGTCTCCATCGGCTTTAAAATAGGAAATTTGGCTTCCCGCAGTCTCCTTTTACGGCCGTTCTCCTGCCGGGTCTGGACTTCAGCCTCGCTTAAGTTTAAAAGAAACTCCTCATAACTCAGCTTCTCCTGCTTGGCCTGGCGGATCAGACTCTCCAGGTTGCGGATCATCGAGGACAGTCTCAATTTTTTGAGATTGTCCGTTAGCAGTGCTTTCATCCCTGCATTCATAGAGCACCTCCGATCTGTCCGTAAACGGACACATCAGGAGGCGGTAGGCTCTGCCAGTTATCCAGGGTTGAAAACGATTGCTCATCGGCGCTTTCTTTATGAATCAAAATATATTCGACCGCCTCACTGGAGCCTGCACCTGACGATAGTGCCGTCTCCACCGCCGACTCGATATCGCCGGCAGCATGGTCTTTGTAAAGCATTAAAACCGATATGAAGTCCTTGATGCCTTTGGTGTGGCCCTGCTTTTGGCAGAATTTTTCCAAAAGCCGTTCCAGGCAATAAGGCCAGTTCGGACGCCATTGTCTTATGACGCGGGCCGATTCAAAGGCCTGGGGGCGCTGGGCAATGAGTTCAAGATAGTGCTCCGGCAAAAGACTCCATTTATTATTGCCGTAAAGCCGATCATGCGTTGCAATCTTTTTGTTCCCATAAAATACCTCGACACGATCGACATGCAAAACAACATTGGCCTTAAAATAGGCATAGAGAGACGGCACCGAATACCGATTCTTGTCCACCACAACCGTAGCATATTTATCCACTTTAGCGCCGGCGGTCTCGATGTTGCTGAACGCAATGTCCGGCAGGGTTAAAAGATGCCCTTTTTCCTCTTCATAAAGCTCATTGACCGTCTTTTCTCTGCCGGCGATTCGATGGCTGCCATAGGCAAGACATTCCTGCAATAGCTTTTTGTTCAGGTCTTCCAATGAATCGGCGACCGGAACAGGAACCATGTAGTTACGCCGGGCATAACCGACCAGACCCTCAACACCGCCTTTTTCATGTCCTTGACCCCGGTTGCAAAAGCGGGGCACAAAATTGTGGTAGCCACGGAACTTGTCATACGATTCTTGAAGCACGCGATTTTTGCCACACAAAACCCTTTGTACCGCTGTGGTTAAATTGTCATAGATCAGGACCGGAAAAACACCGCCGAAAAATGCGAACCCGCGTATATGGCCGTCAAATAATGCCTGCTGCCGCTCGCAGGGATAACAGCGGACAAAATGCTTGCCGGAAAACTTAGATCGCATGCAAAATAGTTTAAGCCGGGTCTCGACACCTCCTAAAATCGCAATGCATTGCCCCCAGTCCACCTCGGCTTCAACACCGGCCTGGGGATCTGACGGAATAAATACCTGGGCACCACCAACACCCAACCTCAGTTTGGCCTCACGGACATATCGTCTTACGGTCGTCTCCGCACCTTGAAAATCATGCTCCTGTCTGAGACGGTTAAAAACCCGAACCGCCGTATGACGCTGCTTTTTGGGTCGTTCCTTATCGTCCTCCAGCCATTGGTCGATCATGTCGAGATAGGGACCTAAGGCTGGATACGGTTGTTCAATCCTTGGCTTATACCCGCTGTACTCTCCACGCAGCACCTTCTTAATTGTGTTCTTGGAATGTCCTGTCTCCCTGGCAATTTGCTTTATCTTTTTCCCATAAACCCGATGTGCTGTCCGGATGTAGCCGTATTGATCCACCTTGAGCATTCTCCTTTCTACCTCCAGTCATTGGATTGTCTGCCAATCCTCTATACCAGAGGCCCGCTCACGGGGGTCAATTTTGGGTTGTCGTTTGCCCCTTCAGGGGGTCAATTTTAGATTAGCGAAACTAGGAGTTAGCGCGCCTGGAATAAGAACCGAA
>Ga0207797_1001952_pt1 | contig 14634 bp, 15 predicted proteins | sample PRCRCaboRojoPR_6_FD_187275 | JGI IMG/M metagenome (GOLD analysis project Ga0207797, IMG submission 187275) | Marine sediment microbial community from Cabo Rojo, Puerto Rico - PR CR 10% Liquid 1 (SPAdes) | ecosystem: Environmental > Aquatic > Marine > Coastal > Sediment | place: Cabo Rojo, Puerto... | reverse complement strand
TATTACTTTCCTGAAGACCTGCAGGGCTTCCTCGATCTTCCCCGCCTGGAAAGACTTCTCCCCCTGCATAATCTCGTTCTTGTACGGATTTGCCATCTACTGATCTCCCTACCCGATTGCAATGAATTACGATCTAGATAAATTGTGCCAGACTCAATTTCCCTATTTGACTTGACGACATCAGCGCCGCCTGAAACGCATTCTGCGCGCTCTGGAGATTCACTACGGACTCCACCACGTCAATATCCTCCACATTCCCCAGTTGCTCTGTGTCTATGAGTTTCTGATCCTCATTAGTGGAACCGGATCTTTCAAGCGTGTTCTGCCGTGACCCCATGAGCGACAAATTGCTGTTTACCCTTGTCGCGGTGGAATCAATTTCCCCCATAACTCCCCGGATCCCACCCGTATCATTGTTCTCCAGGGCTGTAATAAACTCGTCTATGGTTTCGAAAATGTTTTTATCCTCGGCCGACTGGAAGACGGTATCACCGGTAACATTAATCTGCAGGGATACCCCATCATCAATATTGATCAGGATCTCTCCGTCCGAACCGGCGTACTGTCCTGCCCGGGTAAACGCCGGACCCAAAGTATCATGTCCGGCAAACACAGACCGGTCCCCGGACCTGGCATTGGCCAGAGAAAGCAGCTGATCCTTCAGTGTCCGTACCTCCTCAGCAGCCCCGGCACGGTGTTCCGCGGTATACTGATCACTGGAATGGGTCACCGCCAGCTCTTTCAACCGTATCAACAAGTCACTGCTCTCTGAAAGTGCGGCTTCGGTTGTCTGCATCCAGGTCTTCGCGTATGTATTGTTGCGCTGATACTGATCGGTTTTTGCCAGCCTGGTATGTAGCTGCTGCCCCCGCATAGCATTCAGGGGATTGTCCGACGGACTGTTGATTTTCTTTCCGCTGGACAGCTGTTCCTGATATTTGTGCACATCCTGGGCAGCGTTCTGCACACTGCGTTTTACAGCACGATAGAGTATGGAGTTTGTTATGCGCATTTTAAGACTGTGCAGTCAGAATTCAGCACGTGGAATAGTCAGAATATTTATAGCGTGAGACCACTCAATACGAACCAGGTCTTTCAAATTCCCCTATTCTGACTCCTTCTCCCTGACTTCTGACTCCTCCTTTCCTCCTTTATCCCTATTAAAAATCCCTTTTAACCCCTGTAACGCTTCCGATGTCGCTTTGCCGGCGGAACGGTTCTCCTCCATTATTGCCTGGTAGAGTTCCTGCCTGTATATCGGTACGTCTTTTGGCGCCTCAATACCTATCTTAACGGTGTCACCCTGGACTTCCAGTATCTTGACTGTAATTTCCTCCCGGATAACCACCGATTCCCCAATTTGTCTGCTCAGCACTAGCATGAATCTGCCGTTTTCTCTTGAGCTGCGGCTCTCCAGTCATAGCGTACCGGATAGTTCTCATTTTTCAGGATCACCTGAACGGCGTGCTGGTTCTGCACGTTTATTACAACCGGGCTCCGCAAGTTCACCGTGGGTGGTTGACCGGGTCGCGGCGTCGCAACACAGTACACTAACAGATCCTCGGCAACTTCGGCTTCCAGAATATCGACTGCATCATCGGGGATTTCCGGAGTATAGTCCTCAACAACGATAAAGGGGTCGAGCAACGGCAATGCCACCCCCTCTTCACGTTCGAGTATCAACCATTTCACCGGCTCATACTCTGGATTCGAAACCCAAAGTGCATAGTTCACATCCTCAAATCCCGGGATCCCCTTCGGAAGGGCAATCCGGTCTTCCGGACCGTATTCGATTTCACCCAGCGGTGTCCTCAGTGTTTGCCTTCCCATCGTTACCCTAATACATTTATAAGCGTTTTCATCATATCGTCCGCCACCGTAATTAACCGGGCGGCAGCGCCGTAACTATTCTGAAATTTGAGCATATCGGCGAGCTCTTCGTCAATAGAAACGCCGACAATAGATTCCCGGTAATTCTGCATCTGATCCATCAATCCCTGGTGACTGTCTTTATTATTCTTCGCATTTGCCGTGTCGAATCCTACCTGGGCATACAGATCCGTATAAGAATCACTCAGAGTGGCCGTCCGTCCGTTTAATAACGGGACATTCCGGATATTCGCGATTCTGCGCGCAATCGAGTTATCACCCGGACCGTTGGAGACGAATTCTCCCGCCACAGGATCAAAAGAGGTTCCTGCGGTGGCAATGCTATTCGGGCTGTCCCGGAGATCAACACTGACAGTAATGGATGCTGCCGTAGTTCCGCCGGAAATAAAAAACTCCTTGCCGGTGCTGCCATCCAGACCATAACCCCGTCCATGCAGGTTATTCACCTGCTTCACGATTGTACCGGCTATATCATCAAGCTTTTGCTTATAACCCGGGATTGTGGAGTCGTGTAGTGTCTTCAGCCCACCGAGTTCTCCTGTGGAGACATCAACCTCCTTGTTTCCAACAAACACAGTAGTGGTGTTGCTGGCATCTGACGCTGTGGAATCAGCCCGGAGATACTGTTTGGTGTTTCTCCCAAGAAGCAATCGCCCATTAAACGAAATTTTCGTAACACCGGTGTTGGTTTCAGTGGTCTGAATATTAATAATCTTCGAAAGGTCGTTGATGAGATTCTGACGCTGATCGCGAAGATCATTCGCCCGTCCTCCGTCAATCTCATGATGTTCAATGGTGGTATTTAAATCATCTATTTTATCAATAATTGAATTCACATTGTTTACAGCACTCCGAAATTCACTGGCGGTATTCTTTCGTACTTCAGACAAACTGTCGTCGATTGCATGAAATTTTGCGGTAAGTGCTTCGCTTTTATGTAGTAGCTGGTTGCGAAATTCCACACTTTCAGGATTACTGCTAAGATCTTCCCACGCATTGAAAAAATCATTCATAACAGTGTTCAGATCAGACTCACCTGCGCCTGAGAAAGCGATCTCCGCTTGCTCCAGAATACGCCGGGTCACGTCCCACTGCCCGAGCCTGGTATTTTCCTTCAGGATGCGCTTATCCGCAAAGACCGCCTGTCGCTGGCGTATGTCACCGGCGTCTACCCCGGTGCCGGATTCTCCCCGCAGAATGCCTGTTCCCGGCCGGTTGGAGAACATAATCTCCTGCTTGGAATACCCTTCGGTGTTGGCATTGGCAATATTATGCCCCACCACATTCATACCCGCCTGCTGAGCACTCAGGGCAGATCGCGCTATATTCAGCAGATTTCGAATACCGGACATCAGATTGCTCCGTCGATCAGGTGCCGCTCTCTGCTCTCCATTGACTGACCATTTGCCGCATAGGTCTGAGCCAGCTTCTCCGATCCCGTGTAGATATCCAGATTGGCATTCACGATCTCCAGAGAACGCTTTAAAAGCACCTGGTTTTTGTAATTCGTCACTGTGACATCCTTTACCAGCTGTGCCAGTCGTTGCTGCAAATCCCGCAGTTTTGCCGCTTCATTGTCACCAATCATGGTAATAATATCGGATAATTTCACAGAGTCTTGATTCCCCGGGAGGGAGAATCCCATTTCCTCCATCTTTTTGCTCAGAGAATCGAGGTACTCCATCCGCTTCTGTTCAAGCCGCTGGACTTTCTCCAGATGCTGCTCTTTACGTTCCACTATCCGGTGGAGATCATCCACTGCCCAGTCGATCAGGGCATCCTGCTCCTCCTCCAGCATCTCATACAGTTTGGTATACGCTTTCGACTCCGTCTCCAGTAAGTGCGTTAATCGATTCGATATACTGTTCATTGGTCCTCTTCCCCTTGTGTTGCCTTCGGATGATACTGAATATCCTGCTGTTTTCTTAACTGATACATCTTCTCATTGAGACCCGGGGTCACCTCGGCGGGCGATGATTCGGTTTCATTCGCCGCCCCAAACGAGGGGTGTTTCTCCAACCCCCGTGCAATTACTTCGGCCAGCCCGATCCCGCCGTTTTCGGCCAGCTGCTCCGCCATGGAGTCGGTAAACATCCCCTGATAGATTTTACCCTGATGGCTGTCGCCGAACAATCCGCCGGAAAGCATTGATTTATTCATCTGTTTGAGCAGCCGGCGCAGAAATATAGCTTCAAACTGTTCTGCAAACGCCTTTGGGCCTCCCGATTCGATCTCCCGCCGGATCTGCTGATGCTGATTGGGAGCGCTGAGTGACTGGCGTATATCTGAAAGTTTATCCATGGTATCCTTTACATGATCACCAGTTCCGCCTGTAGCGAACCGGCCTGTTTCAGTGCCTGAAAAATCGCGATCAAATCCCGCGGTTTTACACCCAGCGCATTTAGTGCCGTCGTCACTTCTCCCACTGTCGCGCTTTCTTCCAACAGCTGTACCGTTTCATCTCCACCATTCTCTTCCTGAACCTGCACCCGGGCATCGGGGACCACAGCGGTCTGCCCCTGGCTGAATGGGCCAGGCTGTGAAATCAATGGCCGTTGCTGGATTTCCACAGTAATATTTCCATGGGAAATTGCAGCCGCACTGAGACGAACATTCGTTCCGACGACAACAGTGCCGGTTCGCTCATTGATGATGACCCGCGCCGGCACGTCAACTTCAACTTCCAATTTTTCCAGTTCGGCCATAAACGCCACCGGATTACTGAACTCCCCCTGTTCCGGGATATTCACCTGTACAGTCGCCTGGTCAAGCGGTTCGGCAATCTCCTGTCCGAAATTCTGGTTGATCGTCTGCGAAATCTGCGTGGCCGTGGAAAAGTCAGGCTCCTGCAACGCCAGGGACAGCGCGTTCTCCCGGACATACTCAGCCCGACGGGAACGCACCATGGTCGCTCCGTTGCTGACCCGGCCGACCTGGGTGTGATTTTTCTTATACCGATCACCAAGCCCGCTTGACGCACTGAACCCACCGACAGTCACAGCGCCCTGGGCGTGCGCATACAAAGTCCCACCGGGAGAGGATAAGGGGGTCATCAAGAGAGTTCCTCCCTGAAGACTCGTGGCATCGCCCAGGCTTGAGACCGTAGCATCGATCTGGGCACCTTCCTGTACAAACGGAGGCACCTTCGCTGTGACCATGACTGCAGCAACATTGCGTAACCGCAATTGTTCGGAGGGCATAGTAATACCAAAACGTTCAAGCATATTTGTGACGGACTGCGAAGTCATCCTCGCGGTCCGGAGATTCCGGTCACCTGTACCATCCAATCCCACCACCAAACCGTAGCCAATAATCTGTTTCTCGGACATCCCCACTACTTTCGCCACATCTTTAATCCGTGATGGAGCTGCCCACACCGAAAGTGTGTAAGCACTTAGAATGAGCAGAATCAGTGAATATTTCAGTGCACGCATTTGTTCAGTTTACTCCGGTTAAAATATCCAGTTCAAAATCCGGCGGAGAATACCCGGCTTATGGGCTGCCGCCACGACACCCCTGCCCCGGTATGTGATCTCCGCATCCGCTATGAGGTAAGAATAGACCGTGTTATCCGGCTGAATATCCCGGGAGCGGACCACGCCATTCAATTCCATTATCTGTTTTTCTTTATTCGCGTCCACCACCCGTTTCCCGCTTATCTGATAATTGTTACCCCCCGGAAGGATAGAATCGATACGTACTGTGATTTTCCCACGGAGAGAACCTTCGCGCATACTCGATCCGGATCCGAAATAGTTATTTGAAACAGAAGCGTTGATATCCGCGCCTGGAAAGAAATCCAGGTAACCGGTCCCTTCTGATACCTGACCACCCACCTCATCACTGGATTCGGTCTCGGTCTGAGCCTCATTTTCCGCCTTCGCCGTTTCCATGATCAACACAGTTAACAGGTCGCCCGGCTGATGAGCCTTATGATCGGAGAACAGCGAAGAGGTCATCTGAGCTACACCGGTAGAAGCGAAAATCCAGACTACAATGAAAGCCAAAATGCTGTATTTCATAAATTCCCCAATGCTTCAATTCGGATTCTGCCTTCACCGATTACTCTCCCGGTTAACACTTTGCCACTGGATTTTTCCCGCACACGGACTTCTTCGGAAATTGCCCCGTTTTCAATTGCTCTGCCGACCCCTTCAACGCGGACACGTCCGTATTCGAGAACGAGTTTTACCTGGTCGCCAGATCTGATCAGATCACGCAGCTGCACCATGGTGGAGAGTACCACATCTCCCGCTCTGAGATTAGTCCTGGCTGTGTGTTCGCCCTCTCCAATACTTCGGAGTGCATATTTCCATTCTCGCAGATCCAGAAATCGGGTTGTCGGTTTCGTGTTTGCAGTAGTTATCGGCGCTCCCCGCTGAACATCCGTGGCGAGGATGTACACCTGATCGGCCAGTTTCAGATTCACCGGGACCAGCTTCGTCCATGAGTAATCACCACTGGTGACCTTCACCTGTAATGCCATCCGTCCCGGACGCAATTCGCCCTGATGGGTGACATGCAGTGCCGGTGAACTCCCCGGGAAGATCCTGATATTGGGTGTTCCGATAAACTCCCAGTGAACCTGTCCACCCATCTGCCCGGATCCTCCGTCAAAATAGGCGTCAATCCGATTCCGGAGAACTGACTCCGGCAGTGTATCGGTTCCGACTTTGAGCTGAACCGGGAAATCTCCTTTCAGTAGGACGATCTCCTCAACGCCGGCATCCCGGAGCTGCTGTTCAACCTGAAATTTCCGAAGTGTGAGCTGTTGGCCGGGCTCCCGAAAACGAACCAGGTGGATAGTCGCAAGCTTGGCCCGCATCGCATGATCCTCATTCGACAGGTGAAAGCCATCTCCGATCTTTGCAACAGGATCAGTCAGCTGCAGCGTTCCTTCCGATTTCGGAGTAAGTACGATGCTTTCACCGTTCTGTGCACCAGTGAGCGGTTGCTCAGGTATCAGTACGGCCAATACCAGAAGCATCAGAGACAGTATGGTGTACCGGTTTTGCACTTTAATTACCGTTTCAGATTATTAATGGTTGCCAGCATCTGTTCCGAGGTGGTGATCACCTTGGAGTTGATTTCGTAGGCCCGCTGCGCCATAATCATTTCCACCATCTCATTGACCACGTCCACATTGGCGGCTTCCAGAGATCCCTGCAGGATCTCACCGGTATTGTTCTCTCCGGGACTACTGACTTCCGGAGTACCTGAGGCCACCGTTTCCCGATACAGATTGCCGCCCAGGTTTTCCAGTCCTGCCGGATTGGTGAAGGTGGCAAGCGTGAGTTGTCCCAGCTCCACCGGCTGGGGATCACCCGCAACCAGCACACTGACCATACCGGTCTTCGAGATATTGATATTGGTTGCTTCCTGCGGTATCACGATATTCGGATCCACCTGATATCCCTCCGAGGTGACCAGGGTACCGTCACCTGATAGCTTCAAGCTCCCATCACGGGTGTATCCGTAAGTGCCATCCGGACGGACAACCTGGAGAAACCCCCGACCCTGGATAGCGATATCCAGAGGATTGTCCGTTTGTTGCAGTTCACCCTGAGCAAAACTCTTCTGGGTGGCGATAGGACGTGTACCATATCCTACCTGCAGTTGGGTCGGTGTATACCGTTGCAGATCATCGCTCACCCCCGTTGACCGAAGTGTTTCATACATTAAATCCTGAAATTCGATGGATGAGCGTTTATAAGCAGTGGTATTGACATTCGCCAGATTATTGGCAATAACGTCGATGTACAGCTTCTGTCCCGCCATGCCTGTACTGGCTGTTTTTAGGGCCCGAATCATTCTCTGTTCTCCCTGTTCTAGTTAAATCTTTCCGATTTCGTTGGCTGCAATTCGATTGATCTCGTCAAACGATTTCAGCATGCGCTGATTGGATTCAAAATCCCGCTGAAGTTCTACCATGCGCACCATGGATTCGACTGGTTCCACATTGCTCCGTTCCAGAGATCCCTGGACGATGTCACCTTTTTCTCCGTCCGGCGTAACCGTGAACAGGTATTCACTGTTGCCCCGTTTCAGGATTGGTTCATTCTGATCGGGCAGTACGAGCCTTAGTTCATCAATCAGCTTCCCATCCACTGTAATCCGTCCACCTTTGGAAATCCGGATTTCCCCCGGGGGCAGCTGAATCCTGCCTCCCTGTCCGAGGACCCGTTTGCCCGAGTTTGCAATGAGATAGCCTTCCCTATCCAGATGGAAATCTCCGTTTCGAGTATACACCTCATCCTGCGCGTCATCTTCCACCACGAAAAACCCCTGACCATTAATGCCCAGATCCAGTGGATTACCAGTCTGGTCCAGTGGGCCCTGGGACAGATCGACTCTGGATTGTTCTCCCAGCATCATTCCACTTTCAAATATGTACGCTCCCCCTTCCACAGTCTGAATCTCCTCAAGGATATCGGCGAAGTATCGATCCCGCTTATATCCCGGCGTATTCACGTTGGACAGATTATTTGCGGTGATTTCCAGTTCCCGGATCCTGGCCAGCATATTTGAGGTGGCTGCCAGAATTTTCTCCATGTGCGAGTCCTTTCTCCAGTTCCGGATTGAATCGATTTTCTTTCCGTGCACTGTTCTTTTACACAAGAACAATGCCAAATCAGCGGTCGGAATCCCTTCCGGTTTGAATGCCTGTGTTATCGGGGATTCCTGGGGAATCCCGTCATCAACGGCTGCCGGAACACTCTTGTAGTAACAGGAAATAATTTCACTTCACCCCCGTTGAGGGGAGGAATTTTCCGTCCCGCAGGTAACGGCGGGGTGGAGGAGATCGGCCCTTTTGGGGAGTTAGGGAGGAGGGTGCGGAGGAGAAATAGGGTGTGAGGTCTAGGGGCTAGGGTATAAGGTATAAGGGGTATGGGGTCAGGGGTCAGGGGTACAATTTGGAGTGTTTTGGATTGTGGGATATTGGGATCGCAGGACCCTGGCAGAGTCCGACACCCTGCCAGGGTCGTTTTAGACATAATTCATCACCATGTTCTATCACCATGCTGCGAGGGCTGAGGTAGCCCCAATGGGACCAGGCAAACATACGACTGTGCCTCCTCAGTGAACAGCAGGCCGCTGACAGGATCCTGCTTAAACAGAATAAGTGTATGATTATGATTAAGATTAGGATGAAGAACCACCCGATACCCTCCCGGTGAGATGGGCAGGGGACACACAACCCGTGGCACCCGGCACACGACTTAAAAACCACTCCGGGTATCCGGACCGCTACTGCTGTAAATATCTCAATGCCGCATGAAAATCGGAATATATTTCAACGTTCTCGGTCTCATGAAACGACTGAAGCGTGGCATTTACACGATCCGATGTGCTCACAATACACAATCGTATCCCGTACCGTGTCTGATAATTGCAGATCCGCCCGAGATACTCCACCTCTTCAAAAGAGATCACATCAATCGCACGCAGGTCCAGGAGAAACCGCTTATGTCCCTCACGGCTCAGAGAAATGATGCGAATGGTCACCTCCCGACCCGCCAGCGGATTCTTGACCGGCTTCCGGCGCAACACCACTACGGAATCCCTGCTCTGCTCTTCCAGCAGATTCACCCCGAACTGCTCATTTAATATATCCACCAGCTCCCTGTCCGGCTGCGGATACGTAATCATTTCCTCGAACCCGGACTTCTTAAAACTCGGATACCACACCTTGCTCTTCCGGGTATTATTGAACAGATAGTACGGGATATTCATTCCACTGACCGCATTCTGACACCGCTGTAGAATACCAAACGTATCTTCTTCATAATCAGTATAATTCAGAACCACAAAATCCGGCTGCCAGCTAAGTATATCACCGATTAAATCGGTACTGTTGCCCACGGCCTTCACCTGATACCGGTCTTCAACCTCCTCACGAAACCAATCGATAAACTCCCCGGAATTGGCCATGAGCAGCAGCCGATACCGCGAGTCATCTATATCCTGTTGATCCAGATGTGCTGCTTTCCCGTTTCGGCGGGCCTTCCAAAGCCGACGCATCGTCTTTAACAGATCCCGTTCGATAGTATTATAGGAGAGGGCGGTAGAGAATTTGTTACCCCGCTCTTCAAGCCCGATTAACGGAATTTTCTTCCACTGCTCGTGCTGGCGGACCTTTGCTGCAAATTCAATCCCGCTGAAGATTTTCAGTGCTTCATCAACGATAATCAGATCCGGTGTACTGGATCCCAGCAGACGCAACCCCTCGATAGCTCCCCGGGCATGGAGGACCCGGATTTCATGCTGCCGGAGCAGCAGGCGAATCTGATGTTCCAGCTGATCGTCATGGGTAACCACCATAACAATCTCTGGCAATTCCGGCTGGTAAACCCTGCCGGAAGCATTCTCTGACGAATCCACCGAACCATCACCGTACATCAGAACCTCTTCCACCTTTTCCTGAACGCTCCTCAGCCGAAACGGTTTGAGGATATAATCCACGGCTCCGAGATCCAGTGCTTCCTTGACCCGATCTTCCTCGGAAATTGCCGAGAACATGATCACCGGAATATTCCGCCAGGAGGCATGATCCTTTATTTTCCGCAATACCTCAAATCCATCCACAGTCGGCATCATGATATCAAGAAGGATCAGCTGCGGATTACGTTTCTCGAGAAAACTGAGTCCGTCTAATCCGCTGGGGACCTCGACACTGGTGTATCCCATATTTTCGATCGCCTTCCGGGTGAGCTGCCGGACGGCCGGATCGTCATCAATTGTGAGTATAACGGGTTTGGCGGCCATTAGTCAGGTATTCCTGGAGTTTAGTTGCGAGCTTGCGAGTATTGATAGGTTTCTCAATAAATCCGTCACAGCCGGACTCGAACGCGCGGGATTTATCTTCATTACGCACGTTTGCGGAGATGGCAACAAGGGGTATATCAGAGAATTCATCCGCTGCCCGGACACGGCGCACAAAATCATAACCACTGATTCCGGGGAGCTGCAAATCGACCAGAATAATCTCCGGCTGAACGGATTCCATCTTGGAAAGGGCCTGTTCGGCATGGGTAAACAGTGTTACCTCCATTCCGGCGGCTTCCAGGACTTTCTGCGCAAGACGGGAGTTCATTTCGTTGTCTTCAATCAGCATAACTTTAGCTTCCATCAATGATCTCCTCCGCTACAGCGCTTTCCGCCTGTGGTTCCTCCATCGGCAGAACAAAATGAAATTTTGTTCCCACCCCAACTTCACTCTCGATCCATATCTTTCCATTGTGCAATTCGACTAACTTTTTCGCAATGGGAAGGCCGAGCCCCGTCCCCTCATATTCCCTGCTATTGGAGCCGTCCACCTGCCGGAATTCATCGAAGATGAGCTCCTGATGCTCCTGGTCAATCCCGATTCCCGTATCCGAAACCGTGAACTGGACCAGGGATTGGTCCGCCTGATCCACAGGAAACACCTCCACACTGATCTCTCCTTCCTCATCAGTAAATTTGCTGGCATTACTCAGCAGGTTCAGCAGTACCTGCTTTATTTTCTTCTTGTCAATCACCAATGGAGGCAGCTCGGAATGGATTTCCCTCACAAATTCCTGGTTTTTGCTTCGTATCATACCGGACATGGTCTGACTTATTTCCCGGATCAGGGATTCACAATCCACTTCCTCGAGGTTCAAATCCATCTGACCCGACCGGATTTTCGACATATCCAGAATCTCGTTAATTAGGGAAAGCAGGTGCTGTCCACTTCCAAGGATATTATTAATGAATTCCTCCTGTTCCTCGTTAATATCCCCGGCAAGCCCATCTATGAGAACTTCGCTAAATCCGATAATAGAATTCAACGGGGTTCTGAGCTCGTGACTCATATTTGCCAGAAATTCATCCTTGAACTTATTCATCCTTGCAAGTTCCGCATACGATTCCTCCAGAGCCTGCTTCGAAGCATTCAGGTCCTCGATCTGTGTGACATGATTAATCCCGATCGCCATCTGGTTGGTCAGTGCCTCAATCGTTCGGAATTCCTGTTCGGTCAGGGTGGAAGTATCCTGTTTTACACAAAGCAATACGCCCAGCACCTTCTCGTTCAGCGAAATCGGCATGGACAGCCAGGTCCCTTCTCTGGAAAACTTCCAGTATCCGTTCTGCTGATCATGGCGAAGGAAAGTATCGAGATCCTTGGTCACTACGGCCTGTTCCCGAATTACCGATTGACTCAGGAGATGAAAGTCGGATTCGTTTACGGGTAACGTCCGAAAATGATGAAGCCAGTTTGGATCAAGTCCCTGACCATATCCGTACCGCAGCTCCTGGTCCGATTCGTCATAGAGATAAATTGCTGTCGCGTCAACCTCCAACACCTGTATGGCGTTGGAAATCAGATGCTCCAACACCTTCTCCAGCCGGGTTTCGGACAGGATAACTTTATTAATCCGGTTCTTCACTTCCAGTTCACGGTTCACCTGCTTCAGTGAAAGTTCCAGCCGACGCTTTTCTGTAATATCTTCGATGAGCCCTTCATATACCACCCCTTCACGGAATTCGTCCTGGACTCTCTGTACATTTACCAGTACAACAATCTCTTCACCGTCTACCCGAGTAAGCACCACTTCGGCATCACTCACTACAGAGTGCTGCTCAAGCCGCCGGAATATGTCCTCCAGGCCTGCGGGATCCTTGAACAGTGATTTCACATTCTCAATCTTATACACTTCCTTTTCCGTTTCGAATCCAAGGATTTCCACAAACCGTGGATTGACAGTGGTAAATCGCCCCTCCTCAGTAATGCGGAAAATGCCAATCAGAGAATTGTCCACGAGCGTCCGGTACTTTTTCTCGGATTCACGGAGCTCCATCTCCAGTTTCTTGCGTTCTGTAATATCATGGAGAATGTGGAAACACCCACCTGCTTCACTGTATTCTGCAGTCACAGGTTGACTGCTCACCAGAGCTTTCACCTGGCTGCCATCTTCGGTTATAAATGTCAGTTCGGTCTGACTAGCTTTACCCTGCTGGAGAGAGTTTACGGAGATATCAAAGTATTTTTTCCGGCTGTCCTCATCCATGAACTTATAAATTGGAGCACCCATCAGATCTTCAGTCGGATATCGTAACATCTCTAGCAGAGAGGGATTCACATCCCGGGTCTTATCTTCATCATCCACCACCCACAATGCATCAACCATATTTTCCAGATACTGATCCCGCCGGCGCAGCTCATTATTGAGCCGTTGCATCTCTTCATTCGCACTGGTGAGCTCCTCAACTCTTCCCTGGAGCTTCTTTACCAGCTCTTCACTGTATTTCTTAAAATATTCACTCCGGCGCTCTTCCGTGGTCTCCTCCGTTTTCCCCGAAAGATATTCCCGGATCTGGTCCGGAAGAGCAAACAGATCAATGGGTTTAGGAATAAACCCTTTGCAGCCTGCCGCCAGTGTTTTTTCGCGCTCCTCGGCAGAGTTATTTCCGGTCACGGCAATGATCGGAACATCCCGCAGCTCATCAAACGACCGGATGCGGGTGGTTGCTTCATATCCGCTCATATTCGGCAGCTGCAAATCCATCAGGATAAGATCCGGCTGAAATGTCTGGGCCTTTTTAATACCATCCAATCCGGTGGAAGCTCCTTCAACAACAAACTCCTCTTCCAATACCTGGATTACCAGCTTCCGGATACTCTGCTCATCCTCAATATGAAGAATCTTCGGCTTTGTCATGTCTTATCATACGGCGGATCAAGAATCAACATCCGAATGTCCTTGGTATAGGATTCTGTCACCACCTGTTTAACATTAAAGAGTTTTTCCACCACCATCTGAATACGATCCACCTGCTCTTCCACCACGTCGAATTGCTTTTTAATATCGGCGACTTCCGTATCCCCTTTAACCTCTGCGAGCTCCTCTTCAATCAGCTGGAGAGTCCCGGTAATTATAGTCAGCGGATTATTAATTTCATGGCTCAGCCGTACCGCCATCTGGCCGATTGTCGCCAGCTTTTCAGATTCAATCAGTTTATCCTGCGCCCGTTTCAACTCGTCATTCACTTCCTCCAACTCGATGTTTTTCTCCATGAGCTGTATCGTGGCCCTGGCATGTTCGATAATGCCGGCGATCTGACTGGCAATAATCTGCAAATTCATCAGATCCTCTTCCTGGTAGGCATGGCGCTCGTAATGGCCGCAATTGAGCACCCCCACCAGAGATTCATTTAAAAGCAGCGGGACACTCAGAAAACTCCGGATAATCTCCTCATCCTCCATGGCGTTTGGATGCAGATTTCCCAAGATAATTGGACGTTTGGCCTCCGCAGTCCAGCCGGAAAGCCCTTTCCCTTTTCCGAGACTGAAGAGATCGGCCAGGTTAATCGCACCTCCGAGAGTGGTCACCAACTCCAGCTCATCTGTCCGGCTGTCGTACAGATACAATGTGCTCTTTTGAAAGGGGATAATCTGCCGGGTCAGCTCCAGGACATTGGTAAATACTTTCTCAGGTTCCTGATCTACCTGCAGGAGCTTCGATATATTAAACAGTACTGATTGAAATACCTGTTGAGTCTTATCCATATCTTACTCTCGTGACTTCAGTAATGCCTCGCTAATCAATCGTGAAACCGCACGCAGTATAATATCATCTTCCGCTGTCGCCTCCTTTTGCCACCGGACCTCTATCGCCTGATCGGATTTAGCAGCCATTTGCTGCCCCATATCCCGCAGAAATCGCATCTGTCGGATTGTAAGACATCCTCATGACGAACGGATTTCCTTCCGTGTTGTCT
>Ga0207797_1001951_pt1 | contig 14634 bp, 12 predicted proteins | sample PRCRCaboRojoPR_6_FD_187275 | JGI IMG/M metagenome (GOLD analysis project Ga0207797, IMG submission 187275) | Marine sediment microbial community from Cabo Rojo, Puerto Rico - PR CR 10% Liquid 1 (SPAdes) | ecosystem: Environmental > Aquatic > Marine > Coastal > Sediment | place: Cabo Rojo, Puerto... | reverse complement strand
TGGGGTGTGCGTGGATGGAACGCGCCACATCGTAAATGGTGCTCTCAATTTGCATGAAAGCCGTGGCCTCTGCAATCATATCGGTTGCATTGGGGGCAATGATCTGAACACCCAACACCTCACCATACTTACTTTCTGAGAGCATACGGATATTCCCGTCTTTAAAGCCTTCAATCAATGCTTTGCCGTTGGCTGAAAGAGGAAATTCGCTTACCTTGTAACTGACGCCCTGTTCCTGGAGCTCCTGTTCCGTAAGGCCAATCTGCGCAATCTCAGGATTGGAATAGATGTTCAGGGGATAATTGTGTAGGTTGATCTCTCCTTTCACGCCCTTGATCTTGTTGATGACGAACAATCCCTGGGCCGATCCGGCATGAGCCAGATAGCTTCGACCGTTCACATCACCCACGGCATACACATTATCGTGATTGGTTTTCAGGAACTGGTTGGTTTGTATGAATCCATTTTCGTTCAATTCCAGGTCGATGTCCGATTCAGGCAAAACGGCTCCCCTGAAGCTGGCATTAAGCACCTTATCACATTCAACTTCTTTATTGCCAACCTTCAGCTTACCGTTTTCATAACCATTAATCTTATCCTCAAAGATAAGTTCGATGCCATCTTTCTTCAGCCTGTTATAGATATAATCGTTAAGATATTGATCGGCCTGGGGAAGAAGGTTCTTTACCGGTGAAACCAGGGTTACCTTCTTACCTATCATCTGGAAAAACTGAGCCATCTCAACAGCAACTCCACCTTCTCCATAAACGGCAACACTATCGGGCAGGTCATCTTCTTCATACAAACTTTCCAGCTCCAGAATCCGGTCTTTAGGGATATTTTCATTCAGTGAATTGGGATAAGAACCTGTGGCAATCAGAATATTTTTGGTATCAATATGCCGGTTTTCCACGGTAACTGAATTCTCTGAGGTGATCTTAGCTTCACCCTGGATGATGTCCACACCATTTTTATTCAGCAGGTATTCCACGCCACCGGTAAGTTTTTTTGCTATGCGCAGAGCCCTGTTTTTTGCATTGCCCCAGTTGAAGCTTATCTTCTGCATATCGATGCCATCGACACCGAAATCATCGGCTTGTTTCAGCCTGTCATAGTACTTGGCACTTTCTATGATGGCTTTGGAAGGTATACAGCCCCAGTTCAGGCACATGCCACCAATATCTTTCTTCTCCACCAGGGCAGTCCTCAATCCAACCTGTCCGGCACGGATAGCAGCAACGTAGCCGGCAGGTCCCGATCCTATTATTAAAACATCGTATTTCATAGTTATTGATATCTCTTGGTTAATAAATTGTTCAACATTATGGATTATTCCATGATCAGCGTTACCGGATCTCCCAGGTATTCCATCAGCGTGTTGAGGAACCTGGACACTTCGCCGCCATCAACAATCCTGTGATCTACCGACATGGAAAGCGGAAGCATATGTCCCGGTACAACCTCATCGTTTTCATTAACTACCGGCTTTTTCACAATGCGCCCGATTCCAAGGATACCTGCCTGCGGGTAATTGATTACCGGAACGGCAAACTGTCCGCCTATGGATCCGTAGCTGGTAACGGTAAAGGTTCCACCCTTCATATCTTCCATGGTTAATTCACCATCTCTTGCTTTGCGGGCAATTTCACTGGTCTTTTGAGCCAATTCATAAACAGAAAGCCTGTCAACGTGCTTGATTACCGGCACAACCAGACCTTTATCCGTGTCTACGGCAATACCAATATTGTAATAATACCTGTATAGGATACGATCGTTGTCCAAATCGAGTTCAGAATTAAGCTGACGATGTTTCTTCAGAGCGAGTGCCGTGGCTTTAAGAATGAATGGCAGATAATTCAGCCTAATTCCCTGATCCTTGTACTTTTCCTTGTATTTATTTCTAATCCTGACCAGCTCGGAAACCTCAACTTCATCCATCACCGACATATGGGCGGCATTCTGTTTGGAACGGCTCATATTTTTTGCGATGGTCTTTCTGATCTGGGTCAGGTCTTCATATTCCACCGTTTCTTCAACTTCTTTGCCAGGTGCAGGTTCGGAGGGTCTTTCCGGTTTTTTCTGCTCAACATAATTGTAAATATCATCCTTCATTACCCGGCCACCGGGTCCTGTACCCTTTATGTTATTGATATCCACACCAAGGTCTTTAGCCAGTGCCCGGGCCACTGGTGTAGCAATTGCTTTTTTCTTCGGCTTCTCTTCTTTTTCAGCTTCTTCTGGCTGTTCAACGCCTTCCTGGCTGGAAGGCAGATAACCTCCTTCTCCTGCAACTTCAATGGTACCAACAACGCCTGCGCCTTCTTCTTCCTCAACACTTTCTTCTGAAGGGCCCGCCGGTTGCTGTTCTTCCTCCTTAACAGCTTCTTCGCCCTCAACTCCTTCAATTTCAATTTCAGCCAGGGGGTCTCCTACATTGATGGTTTCCCCTTCGCTGCCGTAGAGAGCCGCTATTGTTCCTGTCTTTGGGGAGGGAATATCTGTAGTAACCTTGTCGGTCTCCACCTGGACCAATGACTGGCCTGATTCCACCTGTTGTCCTTTTTTAACATACCATTCTACTATGGTACCTTCTTCCAGGCCCTCTCCTATATCGGGAAATTTAAATACATGCCTCATAATATCTTAAAATTTGACGGTTTTTTCTATTTCATAATAAATTTTCTCCGGTGTAGGTATATAGTGATGTTCGCCCTGTGGAAGGGGGAAAATGGTATCAAAACCGGTTACCCTTTTCGGAGGCGCTTCAAGATGGAGGAATGCTTCTTCATTTGCTATAGCCATCAGTTCACCACCGGGACCGAAAGTCTTTGGAGCTTCAGTCACACTGACCAACCGGCCGGTTTTCTTAACAGAATTGGCAATGGTCTGACGATCCAGTGGATAAATTGTTCTCAGGTCTATCAGCTCAACCGATATTCCTGCTTTCTTTGCCAGTGCAATGGCTTTTTGCGTATCGCGCATCATGGCACCATAGGTAACAACAGTTACGTCCGTTCCCTGCTGAACCACATTAGCACTGCCTATCTTAACCTTAAATTTTTCGTCCGAAACCTCTTGTTTGACGGCCCTGTAAATTCTTTTGGGCTCCATGTAAATTACAGGGTCTTCACTTTCTATGGCAGAAATTAAAAGACCTTTTGCATCATGGGGCGTGGAGGGTATAACGACCTTAAGTCCCGGTATATGGCCATACAAGGCTTCCATGCTTTCAGAGTGGTGCTCCAGGGCTTTAATCCCTCCACCATAAGGCATGCGTATCACAAGTGAAGAAGTATATTTGCCCCGGCTTCGGTTACGCATTCTCGATACATGCGAAATCATCTGATTGAATCCGGGATAAGCAAACCCGGAGAATTGCATTTCAATGACCGGTTTTAAACCGGCCACAGCCATACCCACAGCAGTACCTACAATCCCTGACTCGGCAAGGGGGGAATCGAAAACGCGGTGTTTTCCATACTTTTCCTGCAAACCCTGTGTTACACGGAATACGCCACCTTCATAGCCTACATCTTCGCCATATACTACCACTTTTTCATTTTCATTCAGTTCAATATCCAGGGCATTATTAATTGCCTTAACAAGCGTCATTACACTCATTTATTTACCCTCCTTCCATTTTAAATATTTCTCATGATCATATAATTGTTTTCTAAGATCATCAGGCATTTCAGAATACTGGTAATTGAATACGTCCTCCAGGGGATATTCTCCGTAATTTTCGGCTTCATCAAAAACTCTTTCCACTTCTTTTTTATATTGCTGGCTGATTTCTTCTTCCTGATCATCATCCCATAATTCTTTAGCTGAGAGATATCCTTTCAAACGTTTTAAGGGATCTTTTACTTCCCATTTTTCTTCTTCTTCTTTAGTACGGTATTTAGAAGGGTCGTCCGAGGTAGTATGTGCCCCTTTGCGGTAAGTTACTGCCTCTATCAAAACAGGACCGCTTTCCTTGGCGTATTGTGCTGCATAGTCAGCCACCTTAGTCATGGCAAAGAAGTCGTTGCCATCTACCTGTATGCCCTTGATACCATAGGCATATGATTTAACCGCCAGGTTATGAGAGGCAGTTTGATCCTGAACACCAAAAGATATGGCATAGTGGTTGTTCTGAATTATAAAAACAACAGGAACATTCCATACCCCTGCAAAGTTCAGCGCTTCATGAAAATCTCCTTCTGAAGTTCCACCGTCTCCCACAAAAGTAAATACCACTTCATCTTTTTCATGATACTTAATTTCATAACCTATGCCAACTGCATGGGGCAATTGCGAGGCAATAGGTATGGATATGGGAAGCAGGCGGCGGGCCTTTTCGAATTTAGAACCATCTTCATAGCCCATAAAATAAAGAAAAGACTCTTTCAGGGTAGCTCCCTTGGCAAGCCACAGACCCAGTTCCCTGAAGGCAGGCACAACCCAGTCATCTTCACGGATAATTTCGGCAACTCCCCTGGAAATGGCTTCCTGCCCATAATTAGGCGGATAGGTGTATATTCTGCCCTGACGTTGATAATTCACAGTCATCAGATCGGCAGTACGGGCAAAAAGCATGTCTTTGTATGCCTGTAACACATTATTATCGGTGATATCAGGCATCCATTTTTCATTGACGATCTTGCCCTCATTGTCCATTACACTGAACATCTCATTATTCAATGGATCGTACTCTTTAAACATTAGTTCCTCCTTTAGTATTTGACATTTCAATTAAAATCATAAATTTTAACAAAACAGGCATATTATTGTTTAAATGTTGCATCAAATAGTGCCTTGAGAACTTAAACAACTTACCCAAACCTACAAGTTCCGGTAGAAATGGAGATTGAAAGAAGGCATGCATCCGTTCTGTAACTGCAAAATCAGAAGGGCAAATCAGATGGTCGCGGTACATTTTGTTTTATTTTTTCATTACAAAATTCAACAGTCATAGCTGTAAAAAAAATCAATCAATTAACCATCAGGCTCTTTTTTGCAGGTTTCTTTTAAATTTACTCCTTGGTATCATTCGACCGTGGCCCGGGAAAAATCTCTCACAACCCGAATCCAGCAACTTTCTCCAGGTTTGCATCAACGTGGTCTGATCATTTGCAAACGGTGGGTAAATTCCAAAACCAGCTATATTAAAGGCAACATCCCCGATAAATGCATCATTGTTCTTCAATATAAGGGTTATAGAACCTGATGTATGACCAGGAGTATTTAAAATATAGGCAGGCAGATTGTGAGGGGTGAGGTCATATTGATCGTCAACTAAAATATCAGGTTTTACGGGTTCATACCTGGCTACACCTTTCATCAAATTCTTTCCCAAAGCTACAATGATTTTGCTAAACAGTTTCGTGCCTTTTGGCAATGGTGTATACCCACTGCCGAGATTATCCGCTTCATTTCGGTGTACCAGGACCTTTGCACCTGTAGCATCCTTAAGGGCTTTCAGACTTCCGGCGTGATCATAATGCGTATGGGTCATAACAATCAGGTGAATGTCTTCCGGTTTTAGACCGTACATCTCAAGAGCTTTCAGAATTTTCCGTTCACTCCCTTTTTCTCCGGCATCAACCAAAACAGATGAATTGCCGTTTCTTATCAAATACACGTTGGTATTTCCTGCAGGAATCTTAACGATAGGATTATCAGTAGAATTCATGACATTAAAGGTTTATATGAAATGCTAATTATTTCAGATTATGATCAATTGTTCCGTCAGGCAACATGTTATCGGAATGGGGAATATTGTGCTCCTCCATCCTGTAACGCTCACAAGACTCCCAATCACCTTTGCAGTACCGGTCAATCCAGTCTTTGGATAATTTACCCTGGTCGTAAAAATATTTGACAGGACATACCTCATGCCATTTGCAGGTCTGGGTCACCACCTTCAGCTTCTGGTAATTTTTCTCCAGTTTTTGGAAGTTGGCACTTTGATGCACCACGGTTGCAGGGTGACGAAGAGGCAGGATCTTATACCTGCCAGCAACCATGAGTTTTCCGAAAAGATCGGGAAAATGATTGCGATTGGGAATTTCCAGGTTAAACTTCTTTAACAGATGCTTTGTAGGATGATAACCAAGTGGCACAAGGATTTCCGGGTTGACATGTTCTATTTCCTGATCGATGTAAACGTTACAGGTATCAATCTCATCCTGGCGGGGTTTACGGCAGTTGGGAAGAAAACATTTCAGCATATTGGTCATGTACACATCTTCCCTTTTCAGGCCTATGCTGGCAAAAAGCCGGTTCAGCACATCACCGGAGGGACCCACGAACATCTTTCCCTGTTGATTTTCTTCCCTTCCCGGAGCCTGCGCAATAATCATGATGCGTGCATCAGGGCTTCCCTCGGGTGGAACAGCCCGGATCCTGGTTTCAGAAAGCCGGCAAAGGCGACATGTCTGAACCTTTTTTTTCAGTTCCTGAAGCTTATCTTCTACCGTTTCCAAAATGATTGGATTTATTTATCAAATTTACTAAGAAATCAATAGCAACAATCAACATATTTTATATTTTTATCCGCCAATCAGTATAAATTATTCGCCATTATTTAGAATGACTTATGTTAAAACAGTTCAGAACATTTTTCAATAAAACCATCTGGGGCATCCCTCTGGAAAAAATATCCGGGAGGCAAAAAATATGGCTCAGATTATTGCGGACAATTTCGCTGGCAATTCGAGGTTTCAGGGAGGACAAAATCGGGTTGAGGGCCTCTGCTCTTACGGTATATACTTTACTGGCAGTGGTTCCGGTAGTTGCACTTGCATTTGGTATTGCCAAAGGCTTTGGATTGAAAGAATACCTGGAAAGACAACTTCTCGCCAACTTTAAAGGGCAGGAAGAGGTTCTCGACTGGATCATCCGGTTTGCAAACTCGTTCCTGGAACACACCAGCGGAGGAATTATCGCGGGAATAGGTCTTATAATCCTGCTATGGTCAGTTTTAAAAGTCTTTGCCAACATCGAAGGCTCATTCAATGCCATCTGGCAAATACGGAGATCAAGGAGCTGGTTCAGGAAATTCAGCGACTATCTTTCTCTGATGCTCATCGCTCCTGTTGTAGTAATCATATCGAGCAGCTCAGCGGTATTCATTACCACACAGATTGAACAAATAGCATCTGAAATAGAATTCCTGGGCTTCATCGACCAAATAGTCTTTTTCCTGGTTAAACTGATACCATACATATTGATCTGGGTTCTGTTCACCTTCTTATACATGTTTATGCCGAACACCAAAGTGCAGTTCAGATCTGCCCTAATCGGGGGTGTGGTTGCAGGAACCATATTTGTAGTCATTCAATGGTTATACATCAACTCACAGATAGGGGTATCCAGGTACAATGCCATATACGGAAGCTTTGCCGCACTGCCCCTATTTATCATATGGCTTCAGATCAGTTGGCTGATCGTCCTTTTTGGAGCTGAAATTGCATTTTCCGACCAAAACATGCAACAATATGAATTCGAATCGGATGTTGAGAACATCAGCACCTACAGCAAAAACATACTGGCGCTTATGATCGCTCACCTGCTGGTAAAAAATTTCATGAAAGCAGAAACTCCATTAACAGCAGAACAAATAAGCAGCCGGCTGAGAATACCCATACGTCTGGTAAGGAAAATTCTTTATGAACTGGCAGAATGCCGAATCGTATCGGAAAGTGTCAGCCCCAACACGAAAGAACGGGCTTACCAGCCGGGTCAGGATATAGATAACCTCTCTATAGCTTATATCCTGGAGCGACTGGAACATATAGGGAAAGACAAGATCATGTCGGTTAACGGTTCTTCCCAGGAGAGGATAAAAAGCATTGTAGACGAATTCAAGGCCACGATCAACAACACGGAAGCCACAACACTGCTGAAGAAAATCTAATCCTGGTTATTCTTGCAGCAGCTAAAGCTAAAATAAGGATCATCAAGGTTAATTTTACCTGACCTTTTGCTTGTCGTAGTAAGCCTCTGCGGTTTCCTCAAGTTCTTTATACCAGTCTTCGCCATATCTGCGGATCAAAGCATCTTTCACGAAGCGGTATACGGGAACCCCTTGTTTCCGGCCATAACGAACTGCGGAACGGCAAATATCCCACTCATGATAGTTAAGTGCCTCCAGGTTGTCCATCTCTTTGATGCGGATGGGATACAGATGGCATGATATGGGTTTTCGGAAATCTACCTGGTTTTCAAAATAAGCCTTTTCAATAGCACATTTGGCAATTCCGTCCTCAAAAATGGCATAGGCACATTCTTCATTGTTTACCAATGGTGTAACAAGATCCCCGTCGTTATCAGTTACAACAGGTCCTTGCTCCTCTATGGCCTGCCAGCCTTCCGGCCGAAGATATGGTTTTATTTTCGGTATAATGCGGGCCATTATCCCGGATTCTTCCTTCTCTACAGGCGCACCGGCAACACCTTCCACACAGCACATTCCCTTGCATTTTGAGGGATTGCACAGAAACTTCTGTTCAAATAGATCGATGCTTACCAGGGCGTTGCCAATAAGAACCATAGTTGTGTGAATTAAGGGTTTTCGTTTATATAAATTAATGATTGAATGATAGAATGCTTAAATGATAAAATGAGTGAATGAATGATTTGAATGGTTACATTGTTAAAATGTCAAATTGTTAGATTGTCGGTTAAATTATTTCACCTTATTTTCAATCCAACAATGTAACTAATGTGACCCATTCTATCATTTTATCATTCTATCATTTTATCATTCATGCATTTCTTCATTCAACAAGACATTTGCCACTCATCTCCTCCGGCTGAGGTATGTTCATTAGCTTAAGAAGAGAAGGAGCTACATCAGCCAGGATCCCTTCCTTAACCGAATGATAATTCTTCGAAACCAATACAATCGGCACGGGATTGGTGGAATGTGCCGTATTGGGGCTGCCGTCCTTGTTTACTGCATTGTCTGCATTCCCGTGGTCCGCTATAATAATGGCTTCATATCCGTTTTCCTTGGCGGTTTCTACAACATCCCTCAGGCAACTATCCACAGCTTCAATGGCTTTGCGTATGGCTTCATAATCCCCTGTATGACCCACCATATCGCCATTGGCAAAATTCAGGCAAATAAAATCCGGTTCCTGTTTTTGCATTTCTTTTACAACGGCATCCTTGACCTCATAGGCGCTCATCTCAGGCTTTTGGTCATAGGTTTTTACCTCCTGGGGTGAATTGATCAGTATGCGCTTTTCATTTTCAAATTTTTCTTCTCTTCCTCCTGAGAAGAAAAAGGTAACATGGGCGTATTTTTCCGTTTCAGCAATTCTCAGTTGTTTTAAGTTGTTTTTGGCCACAATCTCACCCATGGTATTGACAATGTCCTGCTTTTCATAAATTACCTTTACTCCTTTAAAAGTCTTGTCATAATTGGTCATGGTGAGGTAATACAGTGGCATGGTCTGCATACCGTGTTCCGGCATATCCTGCTGGGTAAGTACGTGAGTAATCTCCCGCAGACGATCGGTACGAAAATTGAAACAGATCACCACATCGTTTTCCTGAATTTTTCCAACCGGCTGGTCATTTTCATCGGTCACAACCACCGGTTCGATGAATTCATCGGTTACTCCATCGTCATAGGATTCCTGGATGGCCTGGATCACATCCCTGGTTTGTTTGCCTTTTCCATGAACAAGAAGATCATAGGCCTGCTTGATCCGGTCCCATCTTTTATCGCGGTCCATGCCGTAAAACCTTCCAACCAGGGAAGCAATCTGCCCGTTGGATTGACCGAGGTGATCCTGCAGATCCTGTACATAGCCTTTTCCACTATATGGATCGGTATCCCGGCCGTCAGTAAGGGCATGTATGTATACCTTATCAAGACCATAATCGCCGGTCATATCGGCAAGCTTATACAGGTGTTTGTGGGAACTGTGCACTCCGCCGTCCGATACGAGGCCAATAAAATGCACGCCGGCATTGTTTTCTTTGGCATACTTGAAAGCATTGTTGAGCACTTTGTTCTGATCAAAGGTACCATCCTCGATGGCCTTGTTGATGCGCACGAGATCCTGGTAAACGATTCTGCCGGCACCGATATTCAGATGGCCAACCTCCGAATTGCCCATCTGGCCTTCGGGCAGTCCGACATTTTCACCGGAGGCATGCAACTTTGAATTGGGGTAATTCTCCATAAGACTGTCCATATAAGGCGTATTGGCCTCATGGATCACGTTCCGTTCACTTTCTTCTCCTAATCCCCAGCCGTCAAGAATGATCAGTATAGATTTATTGTTATTTGCCATAATGCATCAAGTTTAGTAAATAATTAAACACTTGGTAACTATAAAGGTTTTTCCAAAGTTTGAATAAAACCCCAAAAGTACAAAAAATCATCAGGAATGGAATAACAAAAAAATCACCGGCCAAAGTTTTGACCGGTGATTTAAATAAAACAAGGTTTTCTTGATATTTTACTTCATTTCTTCAGGCATCCAGCTTTCTACAAGTACCTTATGGTCGTTATACCATCCCTGAGCAGCTGTAAGCTCATCTTCGCCTTTTTCAATGGCATCCATCAGATTATACAGCTGAGTTTCTTCCAGGTTGAATTTGGAGAAAAACTCCTGAAGAACAGGAAAATCCTGCGTGAATCCCTGACGGCTTACAATAGCGCAAACGTCCTTCGGATAGACTCCCTTCGGATCTTCAAGGTATTTCAGATCGAAATCGGCCCACATGTGATGGGGCTTCCAACCTGTAATGATGATCGGTTCCTGGTCGTTGTATGCCTTTCTCAGACTAGCCATCATTGCTGGACCACTGGATGTTACCTGCTTGTAGTCAAGATCATATTTTTTAATGGCTTCTTCTGTATTACCGTGGATACCTGCACCACTTCCAATACCGATGATTTTGCCATCAAATGTTTCTACGTTATCATTCAATTCAGTAATAGAATTGACCTGTACGTATTGAGGAACAACCAGGCCGGTAGTACCACCGCTGAATGATTCCCCTATCTTATTAATCTGATCGCCATACTCTTCCCAGTAATTGCTATGGGTATGAGGCAACCATGCATCAAGCATCAGGTCGGCATCGCCTTTGGCCAGTGTGGCATAAATCGGACCCGGTTCAAGTGGAGTGATCTTCACATCATAACCCTTGTCTTCAAGAGCAGCCTTTGCAAGATTGGTAAATGCAATACCTTCTGCCCAGTTCGGATACAGGATATGAAGCTGCTCTGCTTTATTTGCAGCTCCTTCTTCACCTTCAGCGGCCTCTTTCTGACCACCTTGTTTACATGAAGAAAAACTTAATACTGCTGCAGCCATCATGACTGCAAAAATGGTTTTTAGACTGAATTTTACGTTTTGCATAGTTAACTTCTCCTTTTTTGGTTTATTCAATAAACTTAAAATTTTAATATTAATTCTGGTAATTACTCTTCTTCAGAAACCTGTTTCCTGGAAATTCCGAGTGCCTGGGTAACCCTGTCAAGGAATATGGCCAGGATTACAATTCCCAGTCCGGCTTCAAATCCAAGTCCCATGTCAGCCTGGAGAATACCTCTATAAACAGATTGTCCCAAACCTCCGGCTCCGACCATGGAAGCTATAACCACCATGGAAAGTGCCAGCATAATAACCTGGTTTACACCAGCCAGAATGGTTGGTTTTGCCAGGGGTATCTGAACCTTAAAAAGCAACTGTCTTTTTGTACAACCAAACGCTTTTGAGGCTTCTACCACATCCTGCTGTACGTTTCGTATACCTAAATTAGTAAGACGTACTGCAGGGGGTAAAGCAAAAACAATGGTCGCTACCACACCGGGAACATTACCCACACTAAAAAAGATAATGGCCGGAATCAGGTAGACAAAAGGTGGCAATGTCTGCATGAAGTCAAGTATAGGCCGAATAATGTGATCGACAGCGTTATTCCGTGATGCCCATACTCCTAAAGGAATACCAATAGCCAGGGCAATGATGGCCGAAACCAATATCAAGGCAATGGTTTGCATGGTTTCTTCCCAATAACCCATCATATGAAGCAAGAGCAGACCCAAAACAGTAAATATGGCGATACCGCCTCCTGCTTTCCAGGCTGCTTTGGTAAAAACCTTGCGCCCTTTGCTGTTCATTAAATAGGCAATTACAGCTAAAATAATAATGGTGAGGTAATCGGGTGGAAACAGCAGAACGGTCTCCAATGAGGTTACCATTGAATCGATTCCAACAGTAATGCCGTTAAAAAAACCGGATGCATTTTCAGAAAGCCAGTCTACTCCGCTTTCTACCCAATCACCTAATGGAATATCTATCATAGGTCAATTCCTCCTTCTTCTCTTATTTGTTTAACTTCATCTCTTTCTTTACCAATCATCTCTGCTATAACAGATGAATGGACCACCACGCCAACCAGTTTTCTGTTCTCATCCACAACAGCGAGGTTAAGATCGGTATCTAAAAACAGGGGCAACAGATCTGCTACAGGTGTATCAGCTGTAACAGCCGTCACTTCTTCCTTGCTATACATATACTCTTCAATATCTCTCAAGCCTTTGTCCTCCATTTCCTTCATATCGGTATCCTTGACAAAACCGATAAATTTGCCATTCTCTCCTACAACCGGCATGGAAGTTACACCCTGGTTGCTCATCTTTCTGAGCGCAGCCCTGGGTCCATCCTGCTTGATTCTGACGGCATTGGGATTTTTAAACATTACTGAGCCGGCGGTTACAATGCCACCACGGTCAACATTCTCAACGAATGCCCGCACGTAATCAGTAGCAGGATTGGTCAAAATCTCCTCGGGTGTACCGGTTTGAACCATATACCCATCTTTCATGATGGCAATGCGGTCTCCGAGTTTCAAGGCTTCATCCAGATCGTGAGTAATAAACAGTATTGTTTTCTGCACTTTTTCCTGCAGCTGCAATAATTCTTCCTGCATCTGTGTGCGAATCAAAGGGTCAAGAGCACTAAAGGCCTCATCCATAAGAAGAATTTCAGGATCCGTAGCCAGGGCTCTTGCTAACCCGACACGCTGCTGCATACCTCCGCTAAGCTGTCCGGTCATCTTTTCCTCGTAACCTTCCAGACCAACTGTTTTAATTACATCGTAGGCTTTCTTAATCCGTGTGTCCTCATCAATTCCCTGTATCTCAAGACCAAAAGCTACATTTGAACTGACGCTGCGGTGAGGCAACAAACCAAAATGCTGAAAAACCATGGTCATTTTGGTTCTTCGAAATTCTCTGAGAGCATGCTCGTTTATCTTGGTGATATCGTTACCATCCACTACTACTCTTCCTGCAGTAGGATCTATTAAACGGTTGAAACAACGCAAAAGAGTGGACTTTCCGCTACCGGACAATCCCATAACTACAAATACTTCCCCTTCCTGAATTTCCAGGTTGGCATCGCTCACTCCAACCGTACATCCAGTCTGGTTAAGTATTTCCACCTTACTCTTTCCTTGTTTCTGTAGTTCCTGTGCCTCTTTGACTCTTTTACCAAAAATGACACTGAGATTTTCAACTTGTATTTTACTCATAAGGCTTTATAATAATGTAATATCAATTAGCCAAAAATATGGAAAAAAATCATGAATAAAAAAATTTGGCTAATAAATCTTCTGTAGAAACAATATTATAGAAGCTCTCCATTCCTTAAACACAGGATGGAGAGCTTTTATTATATGACTGTATTGCTTAAAAATAATAGCCAATATTGATGTTGAACCGCTTATTCCATCCTGGATCCTCAACACCGGTTCCAAGTCCTTTTCCAAATGAACTTGTCAGCCAGGGTTGATTCTTGCCCATGGCATAGTCAACATACGTATAGATACCGCCTGCAGTGATCAGCATTCCGGGAACAAGATGCTGTGTATCGTAGAAGTTCTCATTGGACTTATCAATCAAAGTATAGTCAATATAGGGCTGAATGCTTGAGATCGGACCCCAGTCAACAGGTATAGAATAAGCCAGACCTGCTACATACATATTTGCTTCTGCAGCAACACCGCCAGAGTAATAATCTTGTTCAGTAGGTTCTAAACCACTTCCCCAATATTCATATCCATAAGCGCCCATCTGAATCACATCCAAATCATTGCCATTGTCTCCTTTAGCATTGTAATCGTATGTTATGTATTCAGCTTTCAGATTGAAATTACCAAAATTGCCAACCACATGTCCTGCAAAAGCTGTTGATGTTTCAATCTCGTCTAAGATTTGATTGTAAATTCCGCCTACCTGGGCAGAAACACCAAGTTCCCATCCTTCTGCGACATCGTAAGCCAATCGGCCGTTAAATTGATTTAACTCACTTAATTTGGCTGCTTCTTCGACAAACTGATCACCTTCCCAATAACCTCCTGTGCCTGGCACAACGTCATAGGAATAACGACCTGAACCTGAAGCTCCAAAAGTTACGTCGCCTCCAAATTTGGGTCCTTCGGGCTCCTGCTGACGGAAATAGGAAAAAGACAGCTTCAGCTTATCACTGGGCGTGTAATCAAAATTAACACCCATATCGTAATCGTCTTCAAGCCCTACATAATAAGGACCCTGGAACCACCATGAGTGAGAGGCATAAGTGGTAATACCAAAAGGAACCTGTGTTACACCCAATTCCA
>Ga0207797_1001950_pt1 | contig 14645 bp, 8 predicted proteins | sample PRCRCaboRojoPR_6_FD_187275 | JGI IMG/M metagenome (GOLD analysis project Ga0207797, IMG submission 187275) | Marine sediment microbial community from Cabo Rojo, Puerto Rico - PR CR 10% Liquid 1 (SPAdes) | ecosystem: Environmental > Aquatic > Marine > Coastal > Sediment | place: Cabo Rojo, Puerto... | reverse complement strand
CAGCGCCGCAGGACAATCGCGAGCGTGTGCAGGTCGGCGAGGGGGCGGAAGGGGGGAATGGCGCCTTCCGGCCGGTTCACCAGCCGCTTGTGGGCCGCCGGGTTCTCCGCCGTAATCGTCGCGTAGCTGTAGGGCACCGGGTCCGCCTCGTGCCACGCTCGAATCTGCCGGAAGCCCTGCTCGACGAGGCCTCGCCCCCGATACTCCGGATCCACGCGCATCTGACTCAGGTACTCGACGCGCCGGGGCTCGCCGTCAACGAACGCCTCGCGCAGCGTGCGGCAGCCGAGGGCCACGACCCGTTCCGGATCGTCGGTCGGACGGCCCACCGTGACCTGCGTCTCCTTGCCCATCGGTTTGAGGCTGCGGAAGAAGCTCGGCTCCCGTTCGTAGCCGATCGTCACGTCGCCCGGCATCGGGGTGCGCCGCAGTAGCCGACGGATGGCCGCGTCGTCTTCGGGTGTGGCCGCCTCGAAGCGGATATCGGTCGTGGTGTCCGGAGTGACAGGCGAAGGGGGCATGGGTCAGGTCGTACAGTAAAGGGCAATCCGTTGAAGTAGGGACGACCTACTGTGACACTGCGAGATGACCCGCTGCACGTCGGTTTCTCTCTCGCTAGGGCAAGTACCTATTCCATAGGATTCAGCCTGCGTCCTGGAACTCGGTGTTCATTTTTCGCTAGATCGAAAAACGAACCAAAAAGATCACAGCTGTGAAGAAAATGCCTGACGACGGCTCCGGCTGCGCTGAAATTCTTCAAACTCCCTCGCGCTGCTCGGTCAGGCAGTGAAGAATTTCCGAGCGCTTCGCCTCCGCCCTCGTCCGAGCGGCATTTTCTTCAAGGCTGGAAAGGTCGTTTCCACAGCGAGGCAGTTCCCCCGAACTCTGAAAGAGATATCGGAGTGTCTTGCGATTTATCTCAAAAAACTACAGCCGGTCGTCTTTACTACGGTGCGTTACGCCGCGATGGGCGTGGGATCGAAGGGTTCGGTGTGGTTGGCTGTTAGCAGGTCGTCCTCGTAGCCTTCGTCACCGAGGGGGAAGAAGTCGCGCTGCTCCACCTCGTGGCGCAGCATGCTGTTGATGAAGAAGAAATTCCGCCACATGAACCGGTCGTCGGCGTCGAAGAGGGAGCCGCGGTTCACCGGGTCCACGCTGCGGCGGGCGATGGAGGGCACGCTGTAGAACTCGGCCCGGGCGTCCACGCAGGCGCGCTGCACCTCCTCCGGGCTCATCTTCTTGGGCTGGAAGGGGACCATGTTGTAGCGGTAGTCGTCGTCGAGCCACCAGCGGTCGTAGAGGAGGCGGTCCTCGTTTTCCAGTCGCTCGTACAGGGGCGTGCCGGGGAAGGGGGTGAGGTGGTTGAAGGCGGCCATGTAGAGCCGGTGCTTCTTTGCAAAGGCGACGGCCTCCTCGATCGTCTGGCGCGTGTCCTTGTCGTAGCCGAGGATGAACGTGCCGTAGATGCGGATGTCGTGCTCGCGGAAGTTGGCGAGGGCCTGTTCGTAGCCCCCGCGCATCGTGTTGAACTGCTTGTTCATCTGCTCCAGGTTGTCGGGGTCGAGGGTCTCGAACCCCACGAGCACGCCCTGGCAGCCGCTCGCCTCCAGCAGCTCCAGAAATTCCTCGTCGTGCGCGGCGTTGATGCTGGCCTGGCTCACCCAGCGCACGTCCAGGTCCACGAGGCGGCGGAAGAGGGCCTTCGCCTCGTTCATGCGCGAGGTGATGTTGTCGTCGACGAAGAAGTAGAGGTCCTTGTCCATCTCCTTCATCTCCGCGACGATGTCGTCGATGGGGCGGCGCGTCTGCGTGCTGTCGAAGTAGGCCTGAATCGCGCAGAAGTCGCACTGAAAGTGGCAGCCGCGCCCTGCTTCGATGAGCCCGATGGGCAGGTAGTTTTTCCCCTCAAAGATGGAGCGGTCGGGCCGCACGCGATCAAGCGACGGACGCTCCTCCTGGCTGTAGACGCGCTTCAGTGTGCCGCGGTCGGCGTCGCGGAGCACCTGATGCCAGAGCCCTTCCGCCTCCCCCAGCACGAGTGCCTCGCAAAACTGACTCACTTCCTCCGGCACGAGCGTCGCGTGGAAGCCGCCCATCACCACCGGCACGCCCCGCCGCCGGTACTGCGAGGCGATCTGGTAGGCCCGCTTGGCGGTGTACGTCTCCACGCTAATGGCGACGAGGTCCGTCGGCTCGTCGTACGGGATGGGCTCCATCCGGTCGTCGTAGAACTGAACGTCGACCTCGTCGGGGGTGAGGCCCGCGATGGTGGCCGGGGGGAGGGGCTCCATCTCCCAGGCTTTGATGTAGGGCTCGCCGACGCGGCGTCCGATGCAGGGGTGGACGAGGGTCAATCGCATGGGGGCGGGTGTCGAATTGGGAGAGGGGACAGCAGAGTGGAGCGTTTAGAGGTCGTTGGATGGGGGCTCATTGTTCATTTGGTCATTGGCATTCTGTGGCGAGTCTCGTTTTGAACAGGTGACGTCGAATGCCAGGTAATTGGCGGGAGGTCGCATCAAATTCGGGGGAGGTCGTTGACGAGGGTCTCGAAGGTGCGGAGGGCACGGTCCTGGTCAGTAAGACTGCCGGTGAAGTTAAGGTGGTTGAGAATCCGACCGTCGTCGTGGAGCAGCACGTACATCGACCCCACGGCGCGGACCAGGTCGGGACCGAGCGTGCGGGGCAGGAAAAAGACGACCTGCGTGCGGGTGTGGCCCTCCGGTGTGGGACGGCCGGTGAACAGCACGTAGAACCGCACCGGCTGCTCGACGGCGGTCCAGGCGAGGTGCCCGCCAATGGTGGTGAAGGAGGCGCGGAGGGGCCGATCGTGTGTGCCGGTGAGCCACCGGAGCCAAGTGCTTTCCGGGCGGCCCTGGAGCGTGACCTGCACCCGGTGCGGCGGCTCAACCGTGAGCTCCGGCTCCTCTGTCATCTCCATGCCGTGGAGCGCCGTGAAGTGGTGCGTGTCGAGTCCATTGCCGATCACGAGGTGCGGGTGGCACTCGATGGTCTGCTGCGGCGGGCGGAGCGTCCACCACTTTGTGTCGTCGGGGGGACCCGGCACGTCGAACGCGGGGGAGCCGCCCAGGTACGCCCACACGAGGCCGTGTTTTTCCTGGACGGGGTAGCTGCGGGTGCGGCGCTCCGGCGTCTCGTCGTGGCCGGGCGCGTGGCGGCACCAGCCGTCCGGCCCGAACTGCCAGTGGTGGAACGGGCACTGGAGGCGGCTACCGTCCACTTTGCCTTGTCCGAGGTTGGCACCGAGGTGGGGGCAGCGAGCGTCGAGCGCGCAGAGAGTGCCGTCGGCGGTACGGTAGACGGCCAGCCGGCGCGGTCCCACAGTCGCGGTCTGGACCGTCCCTGCGGTCACTTCGTCCGAGCGGCCCACGACGAACCAGGAGGCGGTCCCCACGTCCGGATTGGCGAAGGCAGGCGGTCGGTCGGTAGTGGCCGGGGGGGTGGAATGGAGAAGGCGATCATTGGGCATTTTCTCATTGGGTCATTTCGTAGGGGAGGGGTCCTGTTTGGAAATGCTAGATGGGTTCGCGGCAGTTGTAGTAGCGGTCCAGGCGGTTGGCGTAGAAGCGGTAGCCGAGGTTGGAGGCGATCGACAGCATCGGGCGGGTGCGCGAGCGGAAGAGCCGCTGCGCGATCGACGTAATTTTGTACGTGTCCTCCCATGCCTGTCGGGTGCCCTCCTGCAGCGCCTCCGCCGACATCCCCTCCGGCTCGTAGACGACGTGCTGCCCGTCGTACTTCGTCCAGTCCTCGGTGCGGATGCGGCCCTGCTCCTTAAGGCGACGGAAGAGGGGCGTGCCGGGGAAGGGCGTGAGCACGGCATAGCGCGGCAGGTCGATGCCCACCTCGTTTACAAAGTCGACCGTCTCCTCGAAGACGCCGGGCGTGTCGTTGTCGAAGCCGAAGACGAAGCAGCCCATGATGGCGATGCCGGCGTCGTGCAGCCGGTCCACGACGGTGCGGTACTCTTCGAGCGTGTTGAACTGCTTGCGCGTCTCGGCCAGCGAGTCGGGATTCAGCGATTCGAGGCCAATCAGCAACCCCGCGCAGCCGCTGCGGGCGGCAAGGTCGATCAGCTCGTCGTCCTGCGCGATGAGTGTTGTGGCGAGGCCGCCCCACTGCAGGTCCAGCGGAATGAGGGCGCGGAAGAGCTCCTTCGCGTACTCGATGTCGCCCAGCAGGTTGAGGTCGAGGAAGACGAGCGTGTCCGGGTCCATCTGCCGGACATCGTCGATCACCTCCGCGACCGGCTTCTGCATAGGGCCGCCCCAGGCGGAGGGCACGACGCAGAAGTCGCATCGATGCTGGCACCCGCGCGTGGCCTCGATCGTGTGCGGCGTCGTGAAACGGTCCTCCGGCAGCAGGTCGCGGCGGGGGCGGGGCGTGCCGGACAGGTCCAGGTCCGGGTCCTGGTCGTAGCGGCGCTGCATGCCGCCGTTCGTGAAGTCGTAGAGGAGCTGCGGCCACGTCTCCTCCGCGTAGCCGGTCACCACACTGTCGGCGTGGGCCATCGCCTCTTCGGGCCGCAGCGTCGGGTGCACGCCGCCGAGCACGACCGGCACGTCTTGCGACCGAAATTCCTCGGCAATCTCGTAGGCGCGTGGGGCCGTGCCCGTGATCGCGCTGATGCCCACGAGGTCGGCGTCGAGGTCCGTATCCACCTCCTCGATCCCCTCGTCGACGAGCGTCACCTCGGCGTTTAGCGCGTCGGGGATGAGGGCGGCCAACGTCGTGAGCGTAAGCGGAGCATAGCGGAGGGACTTCTTCCAGATGCCCCCGTTGTGGCGGTAGAGCGGGCCGCGGGGCGAAATGAGGACAATGTGGGGACCAGTCATCGCGGGAGAAAGACGCTCGTGGCTGGGATGCTGAAGAACCTGTTTGTCGGACTGTCTACGGCCTGCGACTTCGTGGATCTCGCCCACTATGTCTCGGCTTCGCATCCATCCATCAAACAGGTTTTGAATTTCCGAACACTAAAACGAAATCAACGCGGAGGATCGTTTCTCCCGGTCGGCGCTGAACGCCGCGGCGTATCCTCGGTTGCGTTCTCCCCGCCGATGCTCGACGTTCAGAATAGAGGGGGAGATCCCGAAATTCCGGACGGAGATCCGGACAGATTGGCCATGGCCGGCCTCTCGGGCCGCAATGTCCGGATGTTCGAGGGGCGCATGTTCATGCTTTCGTGTGAGATCAGACTGCGGACTGTCCCGAAAAGGGGACGTCGACCCCCGCGCCCGGTGCTTCTGTGCTCACCTGTCGACCGTCATGTCCTCTGATCGCGACACCAACTCGTGGTCCCGGCGCCTCGCCGAGGGGCTCTATGCCTACCGGCGATGGGCCCTCGCTGTGGGGCTGGTCCTCGCCGGACTTGCGGTGGGCCCCATCGGGGGCATCGAGGTGGACAACACGCTGCGGCGGTACATGGTCGAAGAGGATCCTGCGCTGGAATCATATCGCAAATTCCAGACCACCTACGGCAACGACGAGACCGTGCTGGTCGGCCTGCAACGCCCGTCCGGCCTCCTGACTTCGGACGGCCTCGCGCTGCTGCGGACGGCCACTGAAAGGGTGCGCGGGATCGGCGGCGTGGTGGAGGTGCAGTCGCTCACCACACAGGTGCAGATACAGCCGACCCTCGCAGGGCCGCAGGTCCGTCCCCTCGTCCCGCCCGGCTCCCTCTCCGCCGAGCAGGCTGCCGCCCTGCGACGACACGTCCGGGGCGACTCGGCCCTCGCCCGCTTCGTGAGCGACGACGGGACGATGGCCACGCTCGCGGCCCGCATGCCCCCGGCCGACCGCCTCAAGGGCCGTCGCGGCGCGATCCTCGACTCGATTCGCCACCGACTGCAGCCGCTCGACGCGTCGGTGCACCTGGCGGGGATCGGCGTCATTCTCGAGGCCCTCAACAAGGCCACCACGCAGGACTCGGCCCTTGTCCTCCTCGCAGCCCTCGTGGTGATCGTTCTGCTCCTTGGCGTCTTCTTCCGGCGGATCGGGCCGGTGCTCGTCACAGTCGGGGTCGTGTGCACGGCGACCCTCTGGCTGATGGGCCTCTACGGCGCGGCGGGCAAAGCCATCAACACGGTGACGCTCATCGTACCAACGCTCATTCTGGTCGTGGGCACGGCCGACTGCGTGCACCTGCTCGTTCACGCCGCCCACCTCCCCGACGCGCTGTCCGGGCGCGAGCGGACGATTCGGACGATCTCATACCTACTCTTTCCGTGTGCCGTCACCTCCCTCACCACCGCCGCGGGCTTTGCGGTCCTCACCACGAGTGCCATCCCCATCGTGCAGGACCTCGGGCTCTTCAGCGCGATTGGCGCGCTCGGCGCCTTCGCCGCCGCGCTGATCGGGGGCACGAACGCGCTGCCTCATGCGTGGAGCACACCGTGTCGGCCGGGCGATGGAGGGCTCGATGCACTCCTGGAGAAAACGGTAGAGACGGGGTTTCGCTACGGGCGGGTCGTCCTTGCGGGGGCGGTCGTGGTGACGGGGTTGGCCGTGCTCGGAATCACCCAGTTGACCGTCGACACCAACTCGGTTGGCTACCTCTATCCCGACCACCCGGTGCGGCAGGACTCGCGCCTGATCGAAGAAAAACTGGGGCCGTACGCACCGCTCGAATTTGTCGTCCGGGCCGACTCGACGGTTTTACGTCCCGATCTGATGCGGGCGGTGCGGGCCTGGACACAGCGCGTCGAAAACACAGACAAAGTAGGTTGGCACCGGTCGGCGGCGGACGTGCTTCATCGCATGCAGACGGCGCTCGGGGGCGTCCGGCGGGTGGAGACGCCCCAGCAACTGAAGGGGCTCCTGACCCTCGGCGCATCCCACAGCCGGCGGCTCCGGGAGCTCAGGGTCCACCCCGGCCGGCTTCGCGTCACGTTTGGCATTCCCATTCAGTCGGCGCGAGCTGTGCGGGCTACGATTGCCACCGTAAAGGAAGCGGCCGTCGCGCTGCCGCCGGATGTCACCGTCGAGGAAACGGGGTATCTGCCCCTCTACGTGCGCATGACGCACCTCATCGTGGACGCGCAACTCCGCTCCTTCGGGTGGGCGCTGCTCGTCATTCCCGCCACGATTGCGCTGCTCTTTGGCGGCCTCTGGGCGGCGGGGTGGTCCCTTGTACCGAACCTGCTTCCGGTCCTGCTCACGCTCGGGACGATGGGCACGCTCGGCATCCCGCTCGACATCGTGACGGTTGTCATCGCCGTGATTGTGTTTGGCCTCGTAGTGGACGACACGGTGCATCTGCTCTACCGCTACGCCAATGCCCGAACGTCATGGAGCCGGACAGAGGCCTTGCGCGAGGCCGCCCGGCGAGCCGGACGCATGATGTGCATCACGACAGCGGTGCTGGCCGGTGGCTTTCTCGTGCTCGCTCTCGCCCACAACCGGTCGGTGGTGTGGTTTGGCCTTCTCGTGTCGGGGGCGCTCGTCGCAGCGCTGGTGGTGGACCTTCTCGTCCTGCCCGCTCTCCTTGCCAGTGTAGAGAAGACGGAAGACCGCTCGGCGGAGGACGGGTAATGGGTTGGCTCAAAGCCCCAGAAGGACGGCGAGCTCAAGCGGCACGCGCATCTCGCCGAGGAGGAGGTACGTGCCGGCAGCAATCGTACCGCCAAGCAGCGGGCCCACGACGGGGATCCAGGCGTAGCCCCAGTCGCTGTCGCCCTTGCCCGAAATCGGCAGGAGGGCGTGCATGAGACGCGGGGAGAGGTCACGCGCCGGGTTGATGGCGTAGCCGGTGGTGCCGCCCAGGGCGAGGCCGATGGCCAAGACGAGGAGCCCCACGGGCAAAGCGTCGAGCGCACCGAGGCCCCCGGTCGTACCTGCGGGTCCGGCGACGGTCGGCGCGGCTAGGTAGAGGACGGCGAACACGAGAACAAACGTCCCGGTGATCTCAGAGATCAGGTTGTCAATCGTGCTATAGATGGCCGGGCCCGTGGCAAAGACCGCCAGCTTCGCATCCGGATCGTCGGTGACCGCGAAATGCGGACGGTAGTGCAGCCACATCAGGAAGGCCCCGAGTGCCGCCCCGATCATCTGCGCGGCAATGTACGCGGGCACTTTCACCCACGGAAATTTTCCGGCCACCGCCAGCCCGATCGTCACGGCCGGGTTGATGTGGGCCCCGCTGGCCGCGGCCACGGCAAACACTGCTACGAACACGGCCATGCCCCACCCGAAGGTGATCACGATCCATCCCGAATTTTGGCCCTTCGTGCCGTGAAGCACGACGTTGGCGACCACTCCATCGCCCAAGAGAAGAAGGAGTGCGGTTCCGACGAGTTCTGCGACGAAGGGAGACATGGCATCGGAGGGGTGAAATGAAGAGACGCGCTGCCGGGAGACGGGCCAGTCGGTCGGCGCAGTCGTTCGATGAGGTGTTCGTGATCAAGTCGCTGAGCTCACGGCTTAGGGGCATGGCTCAGAAGCAGATTCCGTGACGGGCCTACGAGACCAGTCGCTCGGGAGTTGCAAGACCCGTCGATGTGCGACTTCATCGTGCGGGCGTTATGTTTTTGGTGTCGGCTCCTTGCACGACTGCACGGTCGGAAACGTGCGGAGCGCCGGTTCCCGGTAGGGTCGCAGGCACCTGTGGCGCGGCAGCAAGTGATGGATGCGGCACTCGGTGCTGACGGCGAAAGAGAGGGAGGCTGTGGCAGGCGCGGCTCCGTTCGGCTCGCGGGCCGCTCGTCCCACCTCTGGACTGTCAGTGCTCGCTTTCATGAAATTGCCCGATCCCTTCCTCTCTCAGCGTTCGCTGACTACGCCCGTCGCGCTATCTGTTCTCACGGCGCTCGGGGCCGTCCTGGTCGGGATCGTTCTGTTCGACGTCTACCAGGACTGGGTGCTGGAGGGGAATCGGCTGTGGACGACGCTGGCGGAGAACCTACTCCCCCTCGCTCTTGCCCTCAGCGTTCCTATTCTCGGCTGGCGGTGGGCCCGGTCGGGGCAGGGGGAGACATATGCGGCGGAGACGGCGAAATGGGCCCTCGCCGGGGGGACGTACACAATCGTCGTCTGCGCAGTGGTCCTTGGCTTTCAGGTCGTGCAGGGCGAGGTGAAGCCACTCATCATCCTCGTGCAGTTGACCATCGTCGGGGTGGCCGGGGGACTGTTCGTCGGCTACGTGCTCGCACGGGTCAAGACAATCCGGAACGAGTACCGCGAAAAGGAAGCTCGCCTGCGGGGGTTGGCCGACACCATTCCGGGTGTGGTATACCAGCTGTCCGTTCACGCGAACGGCACGCGCGAGGTGCGCTTCGTGGGCGACCACGCCGAGGGTCTGCTCGGGATTTCCGCCGAGCCGGAGGGCTTCTACGAGCGATTCATGGAGCACGTCCCCGAGCCCGACCGAGAGCCGTTCCGAACGGCCGTCGAACGGGCCCTCGACGAGGGGCGAGAGTGGAAGCTCGAAGTGCCCTTCCAGCGGCCCGACGGCGAGCGCCTCTGGCTCCTTGACCGGTCCGCCGTAGAACGGCAAAACGGCGGATACCTCTTTAGCGGCGTGGTGCTCGACGTCACCGAGCGGAAGGAGAGCGAACGGGAGCTCGAAACGTATCGTGAGTATTCAGGGGACCTGATCGACGCGGTAGACGACGTGTTTTTTGTCTACGACGCGGAGGGGCGGCTCCGGCGCTGGAACGAGAGCTTCATGGAGGTGACGGGCTATTCGAGCGATGAACTCGACACCATGCATGGGACCGACTTTGTGCCGCCGGCGGCCCGGGAGCGGGCGGCGGCCCGGATCGCGGACGTCTTCGAGACCGGACACGCTCGGTTGGAGGCCCCTGTCCTGCGGAAAGATGGGACCACGGTGCCCTACGAGTTTGTGGCCAGCCGGGTGGAGCACCCGGACGGGGGGGCGCGGCTGGTAGGCGTGGGCCGCGACATCTCGGAGCGCATGGAGAAAGAGCAGGCACTCCGCCGCAGTGAGCGTCAGTTTGAGGCGCTGTTTCACGACCCGAACATCCTCGTTACCCTCCTCGATCCGGACGGCACGGTGCTCGACGTCAACGAAACGGCCATGCGCTACGTCGACCAACCTCTGGACGACATCGAGGGGACGCCGCTCTGGAGCACTCTCTGGTTTGCCGGGGACGAGGCGCTGGGGCGCGACGTTCGCCGATGGATCGACGAGGCGGCCGCGGGCGAATACGTGGAGTTCGAGGCCAATCTGTCCATGACGATCGGCGACGAGATGACCGTCGAAGGCGTCTTTCGCCCGGTGCGGAACGAGGCCGGAGACGTGGCGTCGCTGCTCGTTTCTTGTCGGGACGTAACCAAACGCCGGCGTCGCCGCGAACGGCTGTTGCTCCACGACCGGATGCTCAATGAGGTTGGGCAGGCCGTCATCGCCACCGATCCCGAGGGCGACATTACCTTTTGGAATCGGGCGGCGGAGCGGGTTTACGGGTGGCCTGAGGAGGAGGCCCTGGGCCGGAACGTCCTGGACCTGACCGTGCCGGGTGGGGCCCAGGTCGAGGCGCGCGACATCATGACAACTCTCTCGAACGGAAACAGCTGGTCCGGCGAGTTCGAGGCACGGCGGAAGGACGGATCGACCTTCCCGGTCCTCGTGACGGACACGCCCGTCTTCAACGACGACAGCGAGCTGGCCGGCGTGATCGGCGTCACCACCGACATTACCGACCGCAAGGTACGGGAGCAGGAGCTAAAAGCGGCCAAAGAGGAGGCCGAGCGGATGAGCCAATTGAAGAGCGCCTTCCTCGCCAACATGAGCCACGAGATCCGTACGCCGCTTACTGCGATCATCGGGTTCGCCGAGGTCATCGGGGAGCAGGTGGGGGAGGACGAGAAGGGGCCGGTTCCCCGGTTCACGCGCCTCATCGAGCGCAGCGGACATCGTCTCTTGAAGACGCTCAATGGAGTGCTGAACCTGTCGAAGCTTGAGGCGGGGGAGATTGATCTTCAGCTGGAGCCGATCAATCTGGCCGCGGAGGTCGCCGAGGTCGCCGAGGAATTTCGGGCGCAAGCCAAGACCGCCGAGATCGACCTGCGGGTGCGTACGGGCAGTGCGACCTGGGCGCGGGCCGACGCGGGATTCGTGCAAATTGTACTCCGCAACCTTGTAAGCAACGCGGTCAAGTACACTAGGGCGGGCGGCACCGTACAGGTTCGTGTCGCAGAGGACGAGGAGGCTGCCACGTTGGAAGTAGAGGACACCGGGATTGGGATGGATCCGGCGCGGGCCGAGGAGCTGTTTGAACCGTTCCGGCAGGCGTCGGAAGGACTGGAGCGGGAATACGAGGGGACTGGGCTGGGCCTGGCGGTCACGAAAGAGGCAGTCGACCAGATGGATGGGACCATCGAGGTGGAGACCCAGAAGGGAGAAGGGAGTCGGTTCACCGTGCGACTCCCACAGGCGGAGAATCCCGACGAGAAGGTGTCGTCGTAGCTGCGGCGGGTCTGTCCCCAGACGCGCGGAGTGTGAACATCGCCGGTGCTTGTGCGTCTCCCTCCCATCGAAAGCGACCGCCACCCAGCTTTCTGAATCCACTCATCTCCTGAGAGGCATGCCCTCCAATTCCCACTTCCTCTCCGAACCCACCGGATGGTCCCGGCGCGAGGCCCTGAAGGCCCTGGGCGCAGCCGGACTGGCGAGCGTGGTGCCCGGGCTGTCGTCCTCCGCGCGCGCCGGCGATCGTCCATCTGCCCCCGATCAGCCCAATATCCTCTTCATCGTCACCGACGATCACGCCGTCGGGGGGCTCTGTGGCTACGGGGGGCGGCTTCTGGACACCCCACACCTCGACCGCATTGCCGACGGGGGGATCGAGTTCAAGAACGCATTCGTCACCAACGCAGTCTGCGGCCCAAGCCGCGCGTCGATGCTGACGGGCAAGTATAGCCACAAGCACGGCGTCCGGAAAAACGTCTTCTTTGCCCGTCAGAAGTCGTTTGACGGGTCTCAGATGACGTTTCCCAAGCGGCTCCAGGAGGTCGGGTACACGACCCTGCACGTGGGGAAGTGGCACCTCGGCAGCCGCCCAACCGGGTTCGACTACTGGAAAAAACTGACGGCTCAGGGCCGCTACAAGAACCCGAAGTTCCGCGAAAGGACTGCGCCGGGGAAGAAGCCCCGAACGGTCAGGGAATCTGGCTACGTCACCGACATTATCACGCGGGACACGATTCGAGCCATCGAAGAGCGCACGGACGACGGGCCGTTTTGTGCGTTCTGCTGGCATAAGGCCCCGCACCGCAGCTGGATTCCCGCCGAGCGGCACGAAGATCTCTTCGCCGAGGCGCCACTGCCGCCCCCGGCCACCTTTGGGGACGACTATCACAGCCGGTCCAGTGCGGCGAAGCACGCCAAAATGCGCGTCGCCGGCATGTCTGACTGGAGGAAGGAGCAGCCGAATGGGCTCACCGAGACCGAGCGGAAGCACTGGAACTACCAGCGCTACGCGAAAAATTACATACGGACCGTCAAGGCCGTCGACGAGGGGGTGGGGCGGCTGCTCGACTACCTCGACGACGCCGGACTGGCCGACAACACGCTCGTTGTCTATACGAGCGACAACGGCATGTTTGTCGGCGAGCACGGGTTCTACGACAAGCGGTTCATGTACGAGGAGTCCATCCGGATGCCGCTGCTGATGCGGTATCCGCCCCTGATTGAGGCCGGCACGGTGGAGGAGCGGGTCGTCCGCAACATCGACTTTGCGCCGACCTTTCTCGACCTGGCGGGTCTGGAAATTCCGGAGGGCGTGCAGGGCCGGAGCCTGCGGCCCCTCCTGGAGCAGCAGGACGATCCGAATTGGGACGAGCCGCTCTACTACCACTACTACGAGTACCCGCGGCCCCATCGCGTGCGCCGCCACTACGGCGTCCGCACCGACCGGTACAAACTCATTTACTACTACGGGATCAAGGAGTGGGAGCTCTTCGATCTGAAGCGCGATCCCCACGAGCTCCGAAACGTCGTGAATGCCGACCGCTACCAGGGGATCTTTCAGGAGTTGAAGGATGAGCTGCGGGCGCAGCGGGCCAAATACGGGGACCAGACGGGAAAGCCTGTGCCGAAGTAATTCCGTCGTCATTGCCCAGCTGCGGTTCCTCATTTTCATTTCACGCCGGGAGGGGTTTTCGATGAAAGGATCGGGGCGGTATATTGGTTTTGTCGCTCCGACGAGGTTCTGCGAACCAATCTCGCCTGTTGCCCGGGCGTTGACCATCCCTTATGCCCGATCAGATTGATGAGCTCCGCGAGCAGATCGAGGCCGAATCGATCGACAGCGAAGAGGAGGCCGAGGCCTTCCGCATCAAATACCTCGGTCGCAACCAGGGCGCCATCCCGGATCTGTTCGACCAGATTGGCGATCTGCCCCCCGAGGAGCGGCCCGAGTTCGGGAAGCGGCTCAACGCGCTGAAGGAGCGCGCGCAGGAGCGGCTCGACGAAGCGAAGGCGCGTCTCAAACGAGAAGAACAGGCGGGCGGGCCGGATATTGACCTCACGCTGCCGGGCCGGCGCGGCTTTCGCGGCTCCACGCACCCCCTCACGCAGACGCTCGACGAGATCCTGCGCATCTTGCAGGGGCTCGGCTTCTCCACCTACGAGGGGCCAGAGATCGAGACGGACTGGCACAACTTCACGGCCCTCAACTTCCCGCCCGACCACCCGGCGCGGGACATGCAGGACACCTTCTTCCTGAAGGACCCACCGGAGGATGAAGAGCCGCGGGTTCTCCGTACCCACACCTCGCCCGGTCAGATCCGGATCATGGAGAACCACGCCCCCCCGATCCGGGTGGCGGTGCCGGGACGCGTGTACCGCAACGAGGCGATCTCGTACAAGTCGTTCTGCCTCTTCCACCAGGTGGAGCTGCTGTACGTAGACGAGGGGGTGACGATGGCGCAACTCAAGCAGGTGCTCTACAGTCTCGCCCGCGCCCTCTTCGGCGACGACGTGACGCTCCGCTTCCGCCCCAGCTACTTCCCGTTCACGGAGCCGAGCGCGGAGGTGGACGTGTGGTGGGCGGACGAGGAGAGCGACGACGGCGGACAGTGGATGGAGATCCTCGGCTGCGGCATGGTGCACCCCAATGTCTTCGACGCTGTGGACGTGGACCCGGAGCGGCACACCGGCTACGCGGTGGGGATGGGCGTGGAGCGCATGGCGATGCTCCGCCACGGCATCGACGACATCCGCATCTTCTACGAGAACGACGTCCGCTTCCTGGACCAGTTCTGACAATTTCGAAGTGCGAATGTCGAAGTGCGAGTGAGGCACCGTCGTTCGATCCAGCTATTCGCGATTCCGGGCCGTTTTCTTCGACGCAACGATCATAGATGCCAGTTGGTGGGCCTCATCCCGCAAGGCAGACACCTTCTGAGGGGGGCCCACATCGAGCTCACCGAGTAGCTCGAGCCAGAATTGCGACTCGTCTGCCTCTTCCTCCACGAGAGCCAGCTTCGCGATGAAGTCCTTGCGCGACCGGGCGTGACAGGCTGCTCGGTAATTTGCCCCGACGGACGTTGCGGATCGGAGAAGCTGTTTTCGAATGACGCGACACTCCGACGTATCAGGAAGCGTCTTGCAGAGGTGAATCACATTGAGCGCAAAACGCTTGGTCCGGGCCCGAAGATCTGACATG
>Ga0207797_1001949_pt1 | contig 14648 bp, 12 predicted proteins | sample PRCRCaboRojoPR_6_FD_187275 | JGI IMG/M metagenome (GOLD analysis project Ga0207797, IMG submission 187275) | Marine sediment microbial community from Cabo Rojo, Puerto Rico - PR CR 10% Liquid 1 (SPAdes) | ecosystem: Environmental > Aquatic > Marine > Coastal > Sediment | place: Cabo Rojo, Puerto... | reverse complement strand
CTCTCTGCAACCAAATCAGACTTCGAGCCCTATTCAATATCTTTAACAATCAACGAGGCAGATCAAAAAAAAGATATTGAAATGACCAGTAGTACTGCTTCGACAAGCTTGTTTGGTTATATCACTGATTTTGAAACCGGACAACCCTTATCTGATGCAGAGGTTTCTGTGGCTGGTAATACTGATTATACCGATGCAGATGGTCGTTATCAATTGCCTAATGTGCCTCAGGGTGAACAGGAAGTTGTTGCCTTACACACAGATTACGACCAGTTTACAGGGAAAACTTACATCTATTCATCTGACAAACGGTATGATATTGAAATGACTTGGAAGTTGCCACGAATTGAAAGTTTAGATTTTGAGTTGAAAGAATTAGGCAATAGTACCATTACAGCATCAGAAGACTATTATGTTTGTGATATTGTCAAGGGTAGTTTTAAGGATTATTCATTGGAGTTTAACGCTGAAATAAAGGATGCACGCGGTATCAATAAGGTAGAAATATTTTATTGCCGAAGAGGAGCCGACTTTTATATAGTCAATTCCGGATGTTATGTTGACGGCAAAATGGTTTCAGGTGATATATTAACCTTTTACCGGCTCAATCATTATACTGTGGAGCAGGTAAAGGCTTCCGCATCCGGTAATACATATACCCTTAACCAGGATGTTTCGGTTGTAGTTCCGGTTATTGAACCCTATGAAACCAATATCTATTATTTCTATTACCCCAATACAGGATATCCCAAAATGAAGATAACCGACAGCGATGGCAATGTTATTGAAAGGGAATTGTGATAATTCTGTATTAAAAAATTACCCAAAAAAACTGAACAATCATAACTTTATATATTTTACCTATGATAATGTTGATCTTACTGAAGTATATATTTAAAGTTACATGTCAGGTTAAAATATATATTGGAATTTTAGCATGTTAATATTGAATGCTCTCCGAGATCAGCTCCGCAACCCACACCAACCGATATTTAATGATGATTTATGTTTTCAGATTATATATTCTTTTGATTATACCCTTTGGACAGTAGTTTTCTCAGCCTGTTCAGCCAGTTAGACCTTCTTATATAACTGTAAACTTCTTGTAAAATATATACCAGCAGCAGGCAGTTATATTCAAAAAGGCTTGTTATGGCTTTGCCGCGGATTTTGTATTATCACTTCAAACTCAACCGCAACCTGCGGAAAGACAGAGGTTCCATTCTAGAGTTACAGCAGAAGAGATTCCGCAGGCTTCTGAAACATGTCTGCCGTCATTCTGATTTTTACCGGAAATATTATTCGGATCATGGGATAAACATCGGCGACCCGGACGATATCGATATAGATCGTCTACCCGTGATCGACAAAAAGCTCATGATGGACCATTTTGATGATTGGGTGGTTCCGGATGAGATAACGAGAAAGCGGGTGGAAGATTTTCTGGAGTCCTCGCCGGCACCCGATACCGCCTTAAACAACACATACCGTGTGATCCATACCTCCGGCACCACCGGAGAGATTGGCTATTTCCTTTATAACCGGTGCGAATGGGATTTCGTCAAAGCCATTTCTTTACGGATCTTTCCGCGTTTTGGGCTCAGGCCCCATTCGTATGTATTTGTTGGCGCGGCTGATGGACACTATGCAGGTGTTTCACTTTTCCTGAGCCCCGTTCATTCCACGGAAGGGTTTGTTTACCGGGATTACCGGGTACTGGATGTCAATTATCCTCTGTTGGAGCATGTGGATGCATTGAACCGGCTCCGCCCGGATGTGATCACAGGATATCCCACCGGAATAGGGATGCTGGCCGAACTGCAAAAAGCCGGGAGGCTGTCCGTTTATCCACAGGCTGTGGTTTGCGGGGGGGAACCTTTGACTCCAGAAACAGAGAAGCAGATCCATGAGGTATGGGGGTGCAGCCCCATCAACTATTATGCCGCCTCGGAATCACTCATACTGGGTGTGGAGCGCAATGACCCCGAAGGGTTTTACCTGTTTGATGATGTCAACTGCATTGAATTCAGAGAGGATCATATCCTTCTGACCAACCTGTATAATTATACCCAGCCTTTGATTCGCTACCGTATGAATGATGTGTTGACTCCCACAGAAGAAGAGGGTAGCTGGCCCTTCACCAGGATCCACCGCATCATCGGGCGTCAGGAGGAGATGCTTTGGTTCATCAATCAAAGGGGTGAATTCGATTTTATCCATCCCATCGTGATTGCAGAATTATACGTCAAAGGCTTGAAGAAATACCAGCTCGTAAAAACCGGAAACACATCTTTTACCTTTAAAGCCGTTATGTCTGAGCAGACCGATCATGAACATGCAGTCAAAAGAATTGATGAGCGGTTGAAGGATATATTGCACAAGAAAGAGATGGACCATGTCCAATACCGGATCGTGGTGGTCAATGATATTGGGGTTGATCCGGAAAGCGGAAAATTTAAACTGATCGTCAACGGCTGATTCGACCTGAAATCTCGTAAAACACCTCCTGCCTCTCCGGGCAAAAAGCAGAAACTTATCTGATAACTGATCCTTTCAGCCCATAAGAGTCTCATGAGGAACTCAACATGTTCCTATATGTTAAATGTGAAGTTGTGTTATAAAACAATTTGCAGGGCAAAAAACCAGACCTTAGGAATGGAGAGGGTTAAACAGTATCCCTCGGTTGCTGACAAGCTTTGCCTGTAACATACCCGGTTTATTTCTTGTAAAATCGATTGAATTATATTTTATTTGTGAAGTGGTACTTAATTTTCTCCATTGAAGATTGAAGGCAATGCTCAGAATGGGAGACAGAATAAGAAAAAGGCGTGAATACCTCAATATTTACACCAGTGATCTCGCCAGTTCCATTGGCGTATCATCAAGTTTTATCTCCCAGATAGAGCGGGATAAAGCATCCCCTTCCATTCTTACCCTAAAAAAGATTGCCGATGTCTTACAAACTACCGTGGGAGAGTTGATTGGCGAATATGAAACCTTAGGGGCCAATCCCTTACTCAAAGCAAAGGACCGTAAGTTTGTGAAAAAAAATGATCAGGGGACCAGTTTGTATCTCTTATCTCATCACGATCCTAAAAAGGGAATGGAGACCTTCATCATTCATTTTGACAAAAATACCGATTCAACCGGCATAATGACCAGCAATCATCCCAGGCAGGAATTCTGTTATATTTTGAAGGGTGATTTCAAGGCTATTCTGAATAAAAAGGAATACACGTTAGAGTCAGGTGATAGTTTTTATTTCAACTCCAGCCAGTACCATCTTTTCAGCAATATCGGAGAGGACGGTGGGCAAGTTCTATGGGTTGTCAATCATAACAGCCCGTAAAGATTTTAATGAATGATAAATGGTTTATACAAGTACATACGTTAATGGTAATGAAAAAGGTTTATATTATCCATACAACCAACGGCAGCCATACTGCCCCGGGTTGATTTAGCTTTTCGAACGCCTTAAAATTTTACGCTATGCATGAGAAAACAGATGTAATAAAGCAGAAGAAATATCCGGATTTTAAAGAATCGGTGAGCAATACCCTAAAACATTATAAGTTTCCGGATGAGATCCTTTCCTCGGTTGAAAAAGAAAATCTACTGCCGGAAGGATTGCTTCACAGGTTGCATGTGAATTATCCTTCCTATTCAGGTATTATCAAAGATAAAGAGGTCATATTTGATTTCAGAAAGCAGTATGCCGGTTTAAAGGGTTTCAGGGAAATTGTTTCCATATTGAAGGAACATGGGATTGATATTGGATATATTGAGGAAAGGGAGCTTTTTATCAAGATCTATCGTTTTATGGCCACAGGCCATGTGTTGAATTCCATCAACTGGGATGATTTTGATAATGATTCCTTATTTCAGCTTGTTTTTCCCCAACCCGGCATGATCAAAGAAGAGACGGTAGCCGCCTATAAGGCAGCCAAAACCGAGGAAGAAAGGAAAAAACTGGTTAGTGACTATATCCGAAGCAACACCAACCCGCATGACGGGAAGCAACAACTGAACAAGCCCTGGTACGAAGATGAAAACGGGGAACTGGTCATTCTTGAAGGAAGCCAGCACAAATACCCCCAATGTCAGCTGATTTTCGATAAAACCACCCAGAGTTGCTTTGCTTTCTGCACCTATTGCTTCCGTCATGCCCAGGTAAGAGGGGATGAAGACATGTTCTGTCAGATGGATATCACTCCCGTGCTTGAATATTTGAAAGAACACAAAGAGGTCACGGATCTTCTCCTTACAGGCGGAGATGCAGGACTGATGCCCTACAACAGGTTGCATGATTACCTCATGCCGATTGTAGAGGATGAAGAACTTTCCCACATCAAGACCATAAGGATTGGTTCCCGGGCTTTGACCTATTACCCCGAGATGATTTTGAAGAAGGATTACAACAAATACCTGGATTTGTTTCAGCATTTGATCGACAATGGGATCCAGGTTGCCTGGATGGCCCATTTTTCAACACCCCGGGAAATTCTTAACCTGCCCTCAATAGCCGCCACAAAAAGATTGAAAACATACGGTGTGACGCTTAAAAGTCAGAGCCCCATCATGAATCATATCAGCCTTTTTAAAGATGATGAGGGCAATGTGGATGTAGACAGGTCGGCTCAAAACTGGATCGATCTTGCGAACATCTTCGCCATGCTGCGTATTGGTTTTCACTCGATGTACCTGGCCCGTCCGACAGGCGAACATCACTACTTTACCGTCCCCGTCGCCGAAATCGATAAAGTATTCAGCAAGATCTACCGTTCGCTTCCGTCCATTAACCGCCCGTCACGTTATATCACTCAAACTTCTTCGGCCGGGAAAATATCCATTATTGGAACTACTGAGGTCAAAGGAGAAAAGGTCTTTGTCCTTAAATTCAATGAAGCGCGAAACATGGAATGGATGGATGAGGTATTCCTGGCCAAATACGATGAACACCAAAATACAGTGGAAAACCTGGAACCGCTTGAGGGAGAAAAGCATTTCTTCGAGGATGAACTGGAGGAGATCGAAAAAGAAAAAACAGAAAAGCTTTCCAGGCGAATGAAACAGCAAAATCAACAGCCATGATCGACAAGCAGTTACCATCCCTTGCCGAGGCAGTCGAAGATGTGAAGGATGGCTCAGTGGTCATGATCAGCGGGTTTGGCGAGGCGGGCAGTCCGATTGAGCTTATTCATGCATTGATCGACCAGGGCGCCAGGGACCTTACCATCGTGAGCAACAACACCGGGAGCGGACATGTGGGAATAGCCTCTCTGATCGACCACAGACGGGTCAGAAAAATGATCTGTTCTTTTCCCCGGACCACCAATTCCATTGTTTTCCCCGAGCTCTATGCCAATGGCGAAATTGAGCTGGAGCTGGTACCCCAGGGCACCCTGGCCGAACGAATACGGGCGGGGGGAGCCGGCATTCCAGCTTTTTATACCCCCACCTCGGTTGGTACGCCTCTTGAGGAGGGCAAAGAAAAAAGAGAGTTTGATGGCAGGGCGTATGTTATGGAGTATGGCATCAAAGCTGATTTTTCTCTTGTGAAATGCGAAGCTGCTGATCGCTATGGTAACCTGGTGTATAATAAGACCGCCAGGAACTTTGGGCCGATCATGTGCACGGCAGCAGAAACCACAATCGTTCAGGCAAAAAGAATGGCAGACCTGGGTGGCCTGGATCCCGAAGCAGTCGTGACCCCCGGTATTTTCGTTCAAAGAATCGTCGAGATCAACCATCCGCTGGATGAATCAAAACTTGTATCTGAAGATTGGAGGTATCCATGGGAGTAAATAAAAACAAAGCAGGTTGGACCAAGGAAGAAATGGCCCATCATGTAGCCGTGGACATTCCCGACGGCGCTTACGTCAACCTTGGAATTGGCATGCCGGAACTGGTTGCCGGCTTTGTTCCAGAGGGACGCGAGGTAATCTATCACACCGAGAACGGGTTGCTGGGCATGGGGCCTGAACCGCAAGAAGGACAAGAGGACCCTGAACTGATCAATGCCGGCAAAAAGTATGTGACGGCCATCCAGGGGGCGTGTTATTTTCATCATGCCGAAAGCTTCACGATGATCCGGGGAAGGCACATCGATATTTGTGTGCTGGGGGCTTATGAGGTATCTGAAGCCGGCGATCTGGCCAACTGGTCGACCGGCAAGCCGGGAGCCGTACCGGCAGTCGGTGGTGCCATGGACCTGGTGGCCGGTGTCCGGAACATCTTTGTCATCACCAAGCATGTCACCAAACAAGGAAATCCCAAGATTGTTGAGAACTGTCAGCTTCCTCTTACGGGCAAAGGGGTGGTAAAACGTATCTATACCAACCTGGCCACCCTGGAGGTTACTCCGGAAGGCCTTGTTGTAAAAGAAATGGCCAAGGGTATCGGTTTTGACGAATTACAGGAGCATACTGAGGCCCAATTGAAAATGCCTTCACAGTAAAAATTATCTGTCTGATGCGTGAACAATCCCATTCCAAACAAACCAGATACAAAAGCGAGGAGCTGTATAAGGAAGCCCGGAACCTGATACCCGGCGGAGTTAGCAGGAACACAGTCTTTCACAAACCCTTTCCCCATTATGTAAAACATGCCTCGGGGTGTTATGTGACGGATGTGGAGGGTATTGAGCGAATTGATTTTGCCAACAACATGGCTTCCCTGATCCATGGGCACGCTTTTCCTCCCATTGTTGATGGTGTTACCGACCAGATACGAAAAGGCACGGCTTTTACGATAGCTACCGAAGCCGAATTGGATTTTGCCCGGTTGCTTTGCAACAGAGTGCCCGGATTTGAGAAGATACGGTTTGTCAATTCGGGTACGGAGGCCGTGATGGCCATGATCAAAGCTTCTCGTGCCTATACGGGCCGCCCCAAGATTGCCAAGGCGGAAGGCGCCTACCATGGAACCTACGATTTTGCCGAAGTAAGCCAAAAGGCCAAACCGGATAACTGGGGCGATATCAACAAACCCAACAGCGTTCCGGTGGCAGCCGGTACCCCTCAGAAGGTGCTTGACGATGTCATTGTTTTTCCCTATAATGATATTGAACGCACCCTTGCCATACTCGACCGGCATGCCGATGAAATCGCCTGCGTGTTGATCGATCCTGTTCCGCACCGGGTAGGACTGGTTCAGGGAAAAGATGAGTTTGTAGAAGCCCTGTATAAATGGACCAGAGACAACGGTGCCCTGCTGGCATTTGATGAAGTGGTAACGTTTCGTGTGGCCTACGCCGGCGCCCAGGAAAGATATTCCGTCAAGCCCGACCTTACGGCATTGGGAAAGATCATAGGTGGTGGTTTTCCGGTTGGTGCCTTTACCGGTCGCTCCGATGTCATGAAGATACTGGACCCCGGTGAAAAGAATTGGTTGTTCCCACATTCGGGAACTTTCTCGGCGAATCCTGTATCCATGGTGGCCGGGCGTATTGCCATGGAGCATTATGACCCCCAGGCCATTCAACAAATCAATGCGCTGACGCAGAAAGCCGTTGATCAGGTAGCGGAGGCCATTCGGATTGCCGGTGTACCGGTTTGCATAACAGGGGCGGGGAGTATGTTTCGTCTCCATTTAATGGCGGAACCCCCAACCACCTATCGGGAGGCCTATCAAACCCAAGAAACCGCTGCTTTAATCACGAAGATGCTGGATTATCTTTTTTATGAGGAAAAGCTGATGATGATCAACACCCTGGCGTGCATGTTTTCAACCGTGATGTCACAGAAGGAGGTGGATGGCTTATCCAATGCCATGCTCAATATGTTCAGGCAGTTCAAACCGGAAATAGAGCAGATACAACAACAGAAATTTTAAAGTTCTTATTATGAAGGATGTATATCTATGTGATGCCATCAGAACACCGGTAGGCAAATACGGTCGCGCCCTGTCTCCGGTCAGGACCGACGATCTTGCAGCCCTGGTTTTGGAAACCATCGTGAACAGGAATCCGGGTATGAACCCCGATGAGATAGACGATGTGTTTATGGGATGTTCCAACCAGGCCGGAGAAGACAACCGCAATGTATCCCGTATGGCTTTGTTGCTTGCCGGATATGGGGAACACATCCCGGGCATGACCATCAACAGGCTTTGCGGCTCGGGTATGGATGCGGTAGGCACGGCTGCCAGGGCCATCAAGGCAGGAGAAGCCGAGCTGATCATTGCCGGCGGTGTAGAAAGCATGTCGCGCGCTCCTTTTGTCATGGGCAAGGCAACCAAAGGCTTTGACCGAAAACATGCCCTCGAGGACACCACCATTGGCTGGCGGTTTGTCAATCCCAAGATGGAAAAGCAATTTGGCACCGAATCCATGATTGAGACGGCCGAAAACATAGCCAACGAATATCATATCCGCCGGGAAGACCAGGATGTTTTTGCCCTGGCCAGTCAGCAGAAAACAATAAAAGCCCAGGATTCCGGGCTTATGGGAGAAGAGATCATTCCCGTTACCATCCCCCAGCGCAAAGGCGACCCCATCGTCGTAGAGCAGGATGAACATCCCCGAAGGGATACCTCGCTTGAAAAGCTGGCCGCGTTAAAGCCGGTGACTCATCCGGAAGGTACGGTAACGGCTGGCAATGCCTCAGGGGTTAATGACGGGGCTGCTGCTTTGATCGTGGCCTCGGAAGAGGCGGTCAAAAAACACGGGCTGACACCCAGAGCAAAGATACATGGGATGAGCACAGCGGGTGTTCCGCCCAGGATCATGGGAATGGGACCTGTGCCGTCAACAAACAAGCTGATGAAAAAGCTGGATACGAGCCTGGATCAAATGGATTTGATCGAACTGAACGAGGCTTTTGCCTCCCAATCGCTGGCCTGCATGCGCGAGTTAGGCCTTGAAGATGATGACCCCCGGGTCAATCCGCAGGGAGGGGCCATTGCCCTGGGCCATCCCTTGGGAATGAGCGGTGCCAGGATTGTGACAACGGCATTTCACCAGCTGCAGCGTGGGAATAAGAGAAAGGCTCTTTGCACCATGTGTATTGGAGTGGGCCAGGGAATTGCAATGGTCCTGGAAAAAGTCTAGCATCATTGGAGAGATAGAAGGGGTGGAAAATTTTTGAAACCAAACAGCGGCCCTCTTTTGATCCGTTGATCGTGCATATTAGCGAGGTAACTCAGGCAGATATACTTTATCGCGACAGGGATGAACGGGTTTTTAAGCTGGCCGAAAAATTTTGGCCGGGCCCGTTGACCGTGGTATTGCCGAAGAAAGACTCGGTGCCGGATATAGTAACTTCGGGGCTTGACACGGTTGCCGTGCGTATGCCGGCCAATCCCATAGCCCGGGACCTTATCAGGCAGGCCAAAACACCCATTGCAGCGCCCAGTGCGAACAAGTTCGGGATGATCAGCCCGACTGAGGCCGCTCATGTCAAAAAGCAGTTTCCGGATGTTTTCACCATTGACGGAGGCAAGACCCAGGTAGGTGTTGAATCTACAGTTATTACCCTTCATGAGGACGGGTTCGAAATCTTAAGACCGGGTGTGATCACTGAAGATGACCTGAGAAAGATTGTCCCGCACTCGAAACGCAAGGGAGACAATACGCCACATTCATCACCCGGCTTGTTGAAATCGCACTACAGTCCCGACAAACCGATGTACATTGCCAGTGATCCCTGCACCGATTTTAGGGGTCCGGAGAAAGGAGGCCTCATATCTTTTGGCCCTCCCGGCAAAGACTGTCGCTTTGCGAGGATCGAGGTTTTATCCGAGTCAAAAGACCTGAAAGAAACCGCCGTCAACCTGTTAAGTGCCATGCACCGGATGGACGAATCCGATGTCGAATACATCGTAGCGGAAGCCTTGCCTGAAGAAGCCGTGGGAATAGCCATCATGAACCGGTTGAAGAAAGCCGCGTATAAGGAATAGCGGCCTTGATGTTGTTCCTGCTCAGCCTGAAAAACATTCAAAGGAGATGGCTCATCCCCGTCAATAGCATAGCTGATTTTCCGGTTACCGGTAGGGTATATGCCCCTTGTGGGTCATCTCCAGCTTATAGACAGCATCGGGCGAAGTCATGTAAAGAGTTTTCCAGTCCTTACCACCCCAGGCCAGGTTGGTCAGCCGCTGGGTTTGCACTTGTTGGAGCAGCTCACCTTCCGGGGAGAAAATCCACAATCCGCCGGGGCCGGTAGAGTATACATTTCCTTCCACATCCACTTTCATTCCATCGGCTGATCCCTGAGCATCTGATTCCATGGTAGCAAACAACCGTCCGTTTTCAATCTTACCGTCCCGGGTGATATCAAAAACCCGGATGTGGTTGTGGCGGCTGTCGTTCACATACAGTCGGGTCTCATCGGGAGAGAGGGCAATGCCGTTGGGCAGGTCAAAATCATCGCTCAACAGGTGCAGGCCCTCTGCCTCAGAATACCTGTATACACCATGTATTTCCAGTTCCTTGTCTTCTTCCGATACTCCAAAGGGAGGATCGGTGAAGTAGATCGACCCGTTGGAATGGATGGTCAGGTCGTTGGGACTGTTGAGCCTTTTGCCGTTATAGGAATCTACAAGGGTTTCAATGCCTTTATTTTCGGTATAACTTGCCAGGGCACCATCGTGCTGAGCCAGGACCAGGCGGCCCTGGTGGTCGAACGACAGGCCGTTGGAATGACCGCTGGGGCTGAGGTATGTTTCCGCATCGGATCCGGGCGTCCATTTGTAGATGGTATTGGCGGGTATGTCGCTAAAAAGCAAATATCCGGAAGGATGCCAAACGGGTCCTTCCGTAAATTGATAGCCGCTGGTGATCTTCTCGGGCTCAGCATTTCCCTGTATCATTTGCTGGGCTGGTGCCATCCCTGCCTGCAGCAGCAGAACGGATGCAATGGCAACGGAGGTTTTAATCGATGTGTTCATAGTAGAGTGTTTTTTTGGTTAATAACATCTGACAAATGAGAATGTTTAGAACTCCTTATGCTTCACTCGGGCAAATGACTTCATGGTGAGGACGTGTTTCGTGTAATATCCTGGTGGCTGTAATGAGCGCGGGTTTTGTTTTTGCTGAATAGTTTGCTATTTTCGCCAGCTGATTTTTTTAGCGGAATAGCCGGTTATTGCATGAGATCAGGTAATGGCCGGATGTTTCCCACTATTGCTTACGATCAGCAAGTTACAATAAGAATTTAACCTATAATTGAGCAGGAGGAATTCTCTTGACACCACGAATCAATTATTTCCTCAGGTACAATTTGAGCTTACTGGCTTTTGGTCTTTTATTGGCCTTTTTTTCCAGTTTCGGCCAGACGTTTTTGCTGTCGCTCTATGTGCCTTCAATAGAGGAACTGCTGGATATCAGCAATGCAGAGTTTGGAACCATCTACGCTGTAGCCACCGTCGGCAGCGCCCTAACCCTGCCCTGGATAGGCGGCTATTTTGATACGATCGAGGCTAAACGATATACCCTGATGGTCATTGCCGGTTTGATGGTTGCCCTGTTGCTGCTTTCCTTTTCTTATCATGTGATCCTGGTGATTATAGGGTTTTACGGTCTGCGTCTTTTTGGTCAGGGATTGATGACCCATACCTCGGTATCGAGCATGGCCCGTTATTTCGGTGCTAACCGGGGCAAAGCCATCGGAGCGGCCAGCCTGGGCCATCCTGCCGGTGAGGCTTCTCTTCCGATTTTGATCACCCTTTTGATGGGCGTCATAGGCTGGCGCGGAGCCCTGCAGGTCTCGGCCATTACCTGTGCCCTGGTGGTTGCGCCACTGGCTTTGTTTCTTTTGAGCCGCTCAAAAACGCGGATACGGGCCTATCGAATGCAGCACCAAGCGGCCCGAAATCAGACCAGGAAAGTTGATATAAGGGATGTCTTGCGCGACAGGCGCTTCTGGATTATAGTCCCGGTGGTCTTTATGATTGGCTTTACCAACACGGCCATCTTCTTTTTCCAACTCAAACTCGGAGAGGCAAAAGGATGGAGCCCGGAGTGGGTAGCCGGCTCCCTCTCGGCTTTTGCCGTGGCCGGTGCCATTGGAATGACTGGCATCGGATCCCTGGTGGATCGTTTTACTGCCCGCCGACTGTTCCCTTTTCATATGATACCCTACCTGCTGGGATTGCTCGCCCTGATCCTGTTCAACCATCGTCTGGTCTACCCCGTGGCGCTGATCCTCATCGGGCTGGGACATGGAACCGGCCGCACCATCAAAGATGCTATGCTGGCTGAGCTTTATGGTGCCGACATCATCGGTCAGATCCGCAGCCTTTTTATTACCGTGATGGTAGTGAGCACCGCCGTTGGACCTGTGGTTTTTGGAATACTTCTGGACCTGAAAGTTTCCTATACGTTGATCTTTAGCGGTGTTCTGGTGGCAACTTTGCTGTCTTTCCTGAACGGACTCAGGAAGATCGGAAAGACATAGGATTTGCTCCCGAATCTTCGGGTTATTTAAACATTCTACCCCTATGTTTTGTATTTTTGGAGATCAAAAAATTATGGGAATGAACAGGATCTATTTTACGATCTTCTCAGGAAAAATATTATTACTCTATGTGGCAATGATGTTTATGGCCGCTTCTGTTGCTTTACCACGTGAGAATGACAGCAGACAGGATACCAGCGTCAATCAGGTTTCCAATGGCCGGTTGGCTGTATTCCTGGATCTTCAGTGGGGTGTAGACCGTGATTATATCCGCCAGGAGATCCCTGTTGTCGATTATGTGCGTGATAAGGAGCTGGCTGACGTTCATATCATTATTTCTCGGCATGAGGCGGGTCAGGCAGGCACCAACTATGAGATATCGCTGATTGGCAGGGGAAGTTTCCGAAAGATGGACAATACCCTCCGGTACTGGTCGCCGGCTTCCCAAACCGACCATGAGTCCCGGGAAGGTTATACAAAGATGATTAAGATTGGGCTGGCGCCCTATATTGCCAGTCTGGAAAGCATGCCCGGTAAGATTTCCCTGCATTATGAGGTAGATAGTACCTCAGAAATGGATCAGATCACAACCCGGGTTGAAGATCCCTGGAGAAGCTGGGTGTTTGAGATATACGGAGGCGGGTACTTTGATTCGGAGCAAACGCGCAATTCAACCCATATCCGCTATGGTTTTTATGCCGACAAGGTCACCAAAGACTGGAAGATACGGGCCAGACCCTATTTCAACTACAACGAGGATAATTATGAGGTAGACGACACCCTAATAACCAATATCCGGCACCGGGATGGTTTTGACGGGTATCTGATCAAAAGCCTCTCCGACCATTGGTCTGCCGGGGTATTTACACAGATGTTATCCAGCACCTATCATAATTTTGATTTCCAGGTGGAAGTGTCTCCGGCTATCGAATACAGCCTTTTTCCTTATGAAGAGGCCACCAGAAGAGCCATTACTGTGGCCTATAAGCTGGATTATTCTTACAACGACTATGAACAAAAGACCATATACGGGAAAAGAAATGAAGTCTTGTGGGGTCATTCCCTGGTTGTGGCGGCCGACTTTCGCCAAACCTGGGGTACCATCCGTGCGGGTATAACCGGATCCCAGCATTTTTACGATTTGAGCTCAAACCGGGCTGAACTGTTCACCCGGATGGATGTCCGGATTTTCAAAGGTTTCTCCTTAACCCTTCGGGGGGATATTAATTTTATTAATGACCTGGTTGCCATTCCGATGGCAGAGATGACCACCGAAGAGATCCTGCTGGAAAGGCGCAGACGTTCTACCAATTATGAGCTCGATGGTCATATCGGCTTCACCTATACGTTTGGTTCGGAACTATCCAAAGCCTATAACCCCAGGCTGTGATCAGAACATCTGCTCGATCCCTTTGTATTCTGTTTCTCTGTCTCCCCTTTTCTTTCTGCCGTTCTCATAGTTGTTGATCGTATAGCTGAGGCTGAAAGTGATCACCGGTGACTCCCGCTGGCGAAGGATATAGTTCTCAAAGCCGGAACCCGAGAGCATCATTTCTCTTTTCCTTCCCTGGAAAAGATCCATGCCGTTCACGGTAAGGGAAAGTTTTTCTTTGATCAGCGATTGTTTTACGGCGGCACCGGCCATGAAGAATCCTTCTCTTTCTCCCTGCGGGGTGATGGTTGGTCCCCGGTAATTGCCGGTTAGCTGAATCCTGATACCGGTTGGAAGTTTGAACGTGCTATTATACCTGGCATTCCAGTGATTGCCCGATTGGAGCACATCCGCTTCCACCACGTCCCCGCTGATGGAATACCGGTAGAAATTGCCCGTGAGTGTGATGTTCCACCATTTATAGATGGGGGTGTTCAGGGAAAATTCCAAGCCGGTTGACTGCACCCTTTGGATGTTCTCAACGGTATGAATCATCAGGTCATCCTCAGCCGGCTGCTGGGTGCGGGTTATTCCATTTGCGGTATTCCGGTAATAAGCCTGCATGGTAGCCGCTGTTTTGCCGATGATTTTCTTGTAACCCATCTCCCAGGAATCCGTGTATTCGGGTTCCAACCCCGGGTTTCCCGTCCGGGCGTTGTATTGGTCCCGAAACCTTTTGAACGGGTCGAGATACCAGCTTCCGGGCCGGTTGATCCTTCTGCTGTAACTGGCAAAAAGTTGGTCCTTTGGGGAGAATCGTTTGGTCAGATGCGCGGAGGGGAACAGGTTGAAGCGACGGATCCGGTACTGCTCATTAAGGG
>Ga0207797_1001948_pt1 | contig 14656 bp, 15 predicted proteins | sample PRCRCaboRojoPR_6_FD_187275 | JGI IMG/M metagenome (GOLD analysis project Ga0207797, IMG submission 187275) | Marine sediment microbial community from Cabo Rojo, Puerto Rico - PR CR 10% Liquid 1 (SPAdes) | ecosystem: Environmental > Aquatic > Marine > Coastal > Sediment | place: Cabo Rojo, Puerto... | reverse complement strand
AGCGAGAACGTGGCCGCGGTCATCGCCGGCGCGAGCGTCGTGTACTTGCGGCCGACGCGGTAGTTCGTGACCGCGTGCAGCGTCGCCGTCAGGAACAGCCACGGGATGAGGATCGCCGTCTCGACCGGGTCCCACGCCCAGATGCCGCCCCACCCGAGCACCGTGTACGACCACAGCGCGCCGAGCGAGACTGCGCCCGTGAGAAAGAGCCACGAGACGCGGAGCCAGCGCGTGACGCTCCCGATCCACTCCGAGTAGATCCCCTCGCCGGTCCGGAACAGCGAGACGAAGTGCGCGGCACCGATGGCGAAAGGCACCGTCAGGAGCGCGTAGGAGACGAACATGACCGGCGGGTGGATGGCCATGTACGGGTCCACGAGCAGCGGGTTGAGGCCCTGCCCGCTCGACGGCGTGAAGCCCGGCGGCGAGTTCGGGAACTGCGAACTGATCGGCGCGAACGGCGACTGCACGACGAGCATCCCGCCGAAGTACGTGACGACCCCCATCGCGAGCGTGAGCACGAGTTTCGTCGTGTCGTCGTCGACGCCGCGGACCACCACGACGAAGGCGGCCACGACGGACGCGAGCGCCGCCCACAGGAGGATGGATCCGGCGTTCGCGGCGTAGACGCCCGTCACGCGGTAGAGCACCGGGAGGTAGTCGGCGGTGTTCTCCCAGACGTAGGCGTTCGAGTAGTCCGTGGTGACGAACTGGAAGGTCAGGTACGCGAGCGCCGCCACGAGCAGGGTCGCCGTGGCGCTGATCAGTCTGGACGCGTAACTGCTGAACTGGTCGTCGTCGGCGAGGTAGTCGCGGCCGAGGGCGACCGTCGCCCCGCCGCCCGCTATCGCGGCCGCGACGACGAGAATCTGTCCAAGGTTCATGTTCGGGATGTCAGGTCAGGAGCGTTCACTGTTCGTAACGCGTCTGTGCGCGGTCGAGGTAGGTGGCGAAGTCGTCCCCGGCGTAGCCGTTGATCCGGACCAGCTCTCGCCCGTCCGGCGTGACGGCCACGTGTATCGGTGGGTAGTTCGCCTCGTACTGCTGTTTGAGTCGCGAGGCCTCTCGGCTGTCGTCGTCGAGATTCACGGCGACGAGTACGAACTCGTCGAGGCGGTCCTGCACCGCCGGGTCGGAGTACACCTGCTGGTCGTAGTCCTCGCAGTAGGTACACCACGTCGTCCAGAAGTAGATGAGTAACGGCTTCTCCTCGGTCGCGGCGATCTGCTGGGCCTGGTCGTAGTCGGTGTACCACTGCGTCTCGCCGTGGTAGGAGTAAGTCTGGTCACTCACGACCGGCGCGGCGTTCATCGAGTAGTAACCGATGCCGAGAACGAGTACGAAGAACACGAGCGTGAGCGCTTTGCGCGGCGTCATGGACGGATCGAACTCCGATAGTGACGAGTCATACTGTGCCTGGTACCGTGGCCTAGTGGAACTGATTCACGGACATAAGTCGCACGTTCTCGACCGCGTTCGCACGATGTCGAGATCCAGATAAACAGCCAAAATTGCCGATGAAATCGACAGACGGCGCAAATATTGCGGCTACCTCGGGTCGAAAACTTTTATGCGCGAGGTACCAGAAACGCTCAAACACACGAGCTCAGGAACTATGAACAAACTTATCAGAATCGTGGCTAGTACGTCGACCGAAACAGGAGGGTGCCACAGGTGAGACTGCGGAAACAGCTCACCTTCCTGGCGCTGGCTCTGTCCATCACGCTCGCCGGATGCGCGGCGCCGACGATGAACAACCAGCCCGAACCCGGCGCCTCCGGTGCGGCCTCGACCGGCCCGACGGAACTCCCTGGTGACTGGCAGGGCTACAAGTGGTACGAACAGGACCTTCGCGAGCAGGACTTCCAGTACCGCAACGCGACTGCGGGCCAGCAGGTCCAGTTCAAGCCCAAGCCGATGAACAACAGCACCCTGCCCGACAATCCGTACCGCCGTGAACTCGTCCGGTACGGGCGAGAACTGATGGCCAACACCTCGGGCATGATGAACACGGGCAACGACCTCTCGTGTGCGAACTGCCACGGCGGCGGTGACCTGCCGACGACCACCGGCATGGTCGGGCAGGACATCAACCTGATTCCGCTCGTCGGTACGGCCGCGGGCTACCCCGAGTGGACGAACCGGACCAGCCGGATGCGCGACATGCGCCAGCGCATCATGGGCTGTTTCCTCCGGTCGATGAACACCGACCCGGAGAACATCCCCGAGTACGACAGCCGGGAGATCCAGGCCATGGAGGCCTACATGATCTGGCTCGCCAAGGGCACGCCGGTGCAGACGAAGCCGTACTGGCGGCACCTCGAGAAGCCCGAGGGCGACGAGAAGGTTCCCATCCCCGAGGTCAACCCGGTCCGCGGTGCGCAGCTCTACCTCGAGAACTGCGCCTCGTGTCACGGTAAGGACGGACTGGGCATCGAAGGGCAGTACCCGCCGGTCTGGGGTAACGGCTCCTACAACGACGGCGCCGGGATGGGCCGGATCTACACCTCCGCGGCGTTCATCCGCGAGGCGATGCCGTACGGCACGCCTCACACGCTGACCGACTGGGAGGACGTCCAGGACATCGCCGGCTACATCAACGGGCACGACCGGCCGCACCTCGAACGCCAGCCGAAAGACTGGTCCGAGACCGGCGCGCCGGACGAGGCCGTCTACTACGAACGGGTCCAGGAGCGCTTCGGGTACGACATGAACCCGATGCGCAAGAAGCTCATGATCGCGGGCATCCCGACGGGCACCGAACCGCTCGAGGAGAGCATGATCCCCGACGACGTCGAGCGCTACGACCAGCCGCTCCGGAACGTCTCCGTCGACGGCTCGTCCAGCGACCTCTCGCAGGCGGACACCGCCGACAGTTCGTCCGACCGCGAGCAGGTCGAGGACGCGTTCGGTAGCTGACGACGACTCGCTTCACTTTTCTTTCGCACTCACGTAGCCCGAGCCGATGCTCTCGGCACCGAGCCTGGTCACCGTCTTCGTCGCGGGCCTGTTCACCGTGCTGACGCCCTGCTGTCTCCCCATGCTCCCGCCGCTGCTGGCGGGGGGCGTCGGCCACCGCTTCCGGCCGCTACTCGTCGTCGCCGGCAGCGTCGTCTCCTTCACCGCACTCGGCGTCGTCACCGCGACGGTCGGCGGCCTCACGCCCGGGTCGCTCCGACTGCCCTTCATGGTCCTCGTCATCGCGTTCGGCGCGGTGATGGCCGACGACGACATCCACGCGGTGTACTCGAAACACGCCTCGCGACTCGCCGGGCGGGCGACCGAGGCGACCACCGCCGTCGACGAGACGAACCATCCCGTCGCCGGCCCGCTCGTGCTCGGACTGCTGCTCGGGGTCGTCTGGCTGCCCTGCGTCGGCCCAATCCTCGGGGCGGTGCTGGCGTACGTCGGCTCGACGGGCGACGTCGTCCGGAGCGCGACGCTGCTTTTCACCTACGGCGTCGGCTTCGGCCTCCCGCTGCTCGGAGTCGCGTACGGCGGCAAGCGCGTCGGCACCCGCCTGCAGGACCACGTGGACCGCGCGGGCGGTCCGGAGACGGTTCGTCGCCTCGCGGGCTACGCGCTCGTGGCGACCGGCGTCGCCTTCCTCTTCGAACTGGACAAGCTGGCGATCCGCGCGTTCCTCTGAATCGGTGCCGCCGTCTCTCCGGCGCCGACGCCGCGAAACGGTTAACTTAAATCGCCGACGGACCTGTTCGTGAGTACGACATGCCAAGGCTCTCACGGGTCCTCGGACGGTTGACCCGCGTGTTGCACACGGTGATGCGGAGTCGGGTGGTGAAGTGGGGGACGCTGGTCTCCGGCGTCGCCTCGCTCGTGCTCGTCTTCGGGTTCGCGTCCGAGGCCATGTACGGGGTCAGAAACGGGGCGAACCTCATCGCGTACTGGCACATCTCGGTGGCGTGGTCGAGCGCCGTGGCGCTGTCGGCGACGTTCGTGGGAAGCGCGCTCTATCTCCGGTACGGCGGCCGGTTCTGGAACCGGCTCGCTCACAGCGCGGGCGAACTCGGCTTCCTCTTTGCGACGATGACGCTCATCACCGGGAGCATCTGGGGGAAGGTGATCTGGAACTCGTGGTGGGAGTGGAGCGACGTCCGACTGGTGACGTTCCTGATCGTCTGGTTCATCTACGCCGGCTATCTGGCCGTCTACGCCGCGACCGAGAACTCGAGCGACGAGAAGTACGCCTCGGTCTACGGCGTCGTCGGCTTCGTGACGGTGCCGGTCTCGTACATGGCGACCCGACTGTGGACGCCGACCTTCCACACGACGACGGTCGGCAACCCGGAGGTCGAGGCGAACATCGACCCCCTCGCGCTGGTCGTCTCCATCGTCGCGGTCATGCTCCTGTACGCGTATCTGATGTCGGTCCGCATCGAGTTACACGAGCTAGAGGACAAGGTACTTCTTGCCCAGGAGGCTAGGCGGAGACACTGATGGAACCGCTGTTGCTCCTCGGTTACACCGCGATATTCGTCCTGCTGTTCGCGTACGTCGTCCGCCTCCAGCGGCGACTGGCGCAACTCCGCAAGCAGGTCGACGATCTGAACGGGTAGGTGGCCCACCCGACGACGGTCACCGAACCGCGTCGCGGCGTCGTGCGATTCTCCGAGTCGCCCCGTCGACGCGCTCCGCAAACGTGTAATTTCGTGGAGACGAAACGGAGGGGGCAGCCGATCACTTCTCGACGTCGAGCAGCGCCACTCGTTCGTGAACGACGTCGGCGAGGTCGCCTGCCGTCGCGTCGAGTTCCCGCTGGCTCACGTCGAAGAAATCCCCGACTGCGTCGGCATCGAACGCGCCGAGGACGTCGGCCGGGTCGAGCAGGTCGGCGACCGCCGACGCAGCCCGGCGCTCGCGCGCGTCGTCGTCGCGCTCCGCCGGGCCGTCGTGACTGTCCGGCGGCGTCCGCTCTTCTGCGTCGACCAGCACGACCACGGGCAGGTCGCCCTCGCGGACGCCCATCGCGAGCGCGTCGTCGATCTGCCGGCGGCCGGCCGCGTACAGCAGGATCTCGACCCCCCGGTCGCGGGCGACGTTCTCGCCGCGCGCGATGGCCCTGTCGGCGCGTTCGAGCGCGCGTTCGAGGTGGTCGCGGTCGACGACGTAGCGGGCGTCGAACGCCTGCACCGTGCAGTCCTCGCGGTCGCCGATCTCGTCGAGTCGCGCCACGAACTCGCCGACATCTTCGACGTGGGCGACCCCCTCGACCAACCTCATCCGAAATCACCGAGCCGCGCCTGACTCTCCGGGTCGTCCGTCGCGTTCGCGGATTCGTCTCCGGTCGCGTCGGTCGCGTCGTCACGGGCGGTTTCGTCCTCGTCGACGCGCTCCATCGACGGGTCGCGGCGACCGACGTTCTCCAGAATCCGCTCTGCGGTCTTGCGGCGTCCGCGGAGTGCGCCGAGGATCGTGGCCTTCTCCGCCTCGCGGAGGTCTGCTCGGCTCTCGATGCCGGCCTCGTACAGTCGGCGGGCGCGCTTGCGACCGATCCCGCGGACGCCCGCCAGATCGAGCAGTTCCTCGCGGACGCCGTACTCGACGCGCTTTTTCGCCTCCCGGATCGCGACGTTCGTGCCGAGGTCGAGTTCGCCCGCCAGTTGCTCGGCGGCGTTGAGCAGCCACTGGGCGGTCTCGACTTTCCCGCGGATGTCGCCGGGGCCGACGCCGTAGCGGTCGGTGAGCCGGTCCTCGTCTCTCTCTTTCGCCCAGTCTTCGAGCAGTCGGGCGGTCTTCAGCGCGGCGAGCCACTCCTCGAACTCGACGTCCGAGAACTCCGAGGGGACCCGTCCGAGGAACTCGTCTTCGCGCTCGTAGCACTCCTCGGTGTAGGTCTCGCGGTCGCCCGACTTCAGGTAGAGCTGGTACATGTCGGGCGTCCGGGCGACGAGGTGATACAGGCCCAGCGGCGTCGGGTCGCCCTCGGCCGCCCGGAGTCCGTCGACGATTTCGGCCGCGCTCATCGGGTCGACGTAGAGCCGCGAGACGGTGTGACCGATCCCGGTCGCGGTGATCGCGTCGCCATCGCGATCGAGGAAGCCGTTCCGGTCGAGATACGCGAGCACCTCGTCGGTCACCGTCGCCATGCGCTCGCGCCCGTCGCTCTGGACCGCCGCGAGCGTCCGGTCGAGGAAGTCCAGCAGTCCCTCGCGCGTGTTGGCGAAGCCGGAGGCGACGGTGGCCAGCACGTGCGTCCGGAGCGCGTTCTGGGCGACGAGCTTCGACCGGACCGGCTCCGGGTCGGCCCAGACGTACCGCTCGAACAGCTCGTCCATGGTCTCGGCGTCGCTCGCGAGCAACACGGCCTCGCCGTAGGGGTCGAGGCCGGGACGGCCCGCCCGGCCCATCATCTGGTGGACCTCCAGCGCGTCCAGGGGCTTCATGCCGCCGAACTCGCCGTCGTAGCGCCGCCAGTCGCGGACGATCACGCGGCGGCTCGGCGTGTTGACGCCGGCGGCCAGCGTCGGCGTCGCGCAGACGCACTTGATCAGGCGGTCGCGGAAGGCGTCCTCGACGAGCGAGCGGTGTTCGGCCGCGAGGCCGGCGTGGTGGAAGGCGGCCCCCTGCTCGACCACGTCCGCGAGGTCGTCGCTGGTGTCGGTGTCCGAGACGCCGCGTATCTCCTCGGCCAGTTCGGCCAGTCGACTCCGTTCCTCGCCGGAGAGCGCCCGCCCCGTGACGTCGGCGAGGCGCTTTGCGGCCCCCTCGGCGTTGCGCCGCGAGTTGACGAACACGAGCGTCGACCCGCCTTCCTCGAGCGTGTCGGCGACGAGCGCCGCCTCCTGCCTTCGGCTCCCCTCGACGGGCACCTCGCGCTGGCTCCCGTCGGCGAAGTTGATCGCGTTGCCGTAGTGGACGCCCGCCCGGAGGTCGATGGGTCGCCAGTCGGAGGCGACGAGTTCGGCGTCGAGCCAGTCGGCCACCTCGTCGGCGTTGCCGACGGTCGCCGAGAGCGCGACGACCTGTAGCCCGGGGTTGAGCGTGCGCAGTTTCGCGAGCGTCACTTCGAGCGTCGGGCCCCGATGTGCGTCGTCCACGAGGTGGACCTCGTCGGCGACGACGCAGGTGAGGTCTTCTATCCACGGCGCGTCGTTGCGGACCAGCGAGTCCACCTTCTCGCTGGTGGCGACGATGATATCCGACGACGAGAGCCACTCGCCGCTTTCCTGGTAGTTGCCCGTCGAGACGCCGACGTCGACCCCGAACTCCTCCCAGCGCTCGAACTCGGCCCTTTTCTCGCTGGCGAGCGCCCGGAGCGGGACGATGTAGAGCGCCTTCCCGCCGCGCTGGACGCTCGACAGCATCGCGAGTTCCGCGATCAGGGTCTTGCCGCTGGCGGTCGGGACGCTCGCGACGAGGCTCTCCCCGTCGGTGACGCCCGCCTCGACGGCCTCGGCCTGCGGCGGATAGAGCTCCTCGACGCCCTCCTCGCGGAGGCGTTCGGGGACGCCCGCCGGCAGGCCCGTCAGGTCCGCGGGTTCCATCGAGACGGGATTGGCGAGTGTTACGGTTTAAACTGTCGGGTGCGGGCGGTGACCGCCTCCGAGGGGGTCGGCGACGGTCGTCACGCGACGTCGATGCGGACCGAGAAGAACTCGTCGGAGGTCACCCCGTCCGGGTCGAACACGACCGTGAACTCCCCACGGAGGGTGAAATCCGAATCCAGTTGTCCCCCGGACAGCACGAGGCTAGCTATCTCCGTGCCCCCGGCCGAGACAGTGAGTCCGTCCGTGGCTCCGACGCTTGCACCGTTCACCGTAACGCCCGACACGGTCACGTCGTCGACTGCGCCGTCTCTGGCTTTCGCCATGACGGCGACCGCGCCGTCGTCCATACCGAACCCGTCGAACGTCTCGATCGTCGCGGTGTTCCCGCCCTGCGTGACGGTGTAGGTGAACTCGCCGGCGTCGCTGTCGTACTGCAGCTCGAAGTCGTACGTGACGCCCGACTGGACTGATATGGCCGTCTTCTCCCGCACGACCTCCGTCCCTCCGGACGGTTCGCGGACCTGTACGTTGTCCGGGCTCTGGCCGACGACGCGGAAGTGACCGGAAACGTCGTCGACCCCGTCCGTGTTCCGGAGCGCCTGATTGCCCCACGTTCCCGCTTCCACGCCGTGATTCGTTCCCGAGAACGTCGCCATCGCGGGCGCGTCGACGGTCTCCTTGGCGAGCACGTACGAGCTATCGCTCTCTTCGCCCGTCCAGACCAGTTCGACGTCCTGTTTCCCGCTGACGGTCAGGGCCGCCGACTCCCCTGCTCGGATCTCTCCGGTGTCCCCGGTTCGGTCGGCCCACGTCTCGCTCGTGCCGTCGGCTTCGATCGTCAGTTGCGACGCGTCGATCGCATCACCTGCCTGGTGGGTGATGGTGAGCGCGTTGCCGTTCTGAGTGAACTCGAACGACGCCTGCGGGGCCGGTTCTTTCACGTCGGAGGCGACGTCTAGACCGAGACTGAAGACGCCGACGCTGATGACCAGGACGATGGCGACGAGCAGGACCGTGGCGACGACCGTCGAGACGCCACGGGGGGACCGCGTAGGCATGTGTACCACGTAGCCGAATCGAACACAAAAGGTGTAGAGACCGTTTTCAGTGATAGAGAACGGCTCTGCGGATTTCAGCTCGCAGACACGAGCGCGGCGATCGGGGTGTCGGCGACCCGCCCCCCGCCAAGGATTAGTACGCCCTCGTCTAACTCCGGACCATGCGAGTCGTGTTCGACCGGGACACCTGTATCGGCATGTACCAGTGCGTCGACGAGTGGGCGGCGTTCGAGGAGAACCGCGACGACGGCAAGGCCGACCTCGTCGGTGCCGAGGAGACCGACGACGACGTCTTCGAACTGGAGGTCCCCGAGGGCGAGGAGTTCGAGGCGGAGTTCGCCGCCCGCGTCTGCCCGGTCGACGCGATCGAGGTCTACGACGACGACGGCGAGCAGATCGTCTGACTCTCGTTCGGGGGACGGCCCCAATCGTTATATCGGAGGCCGAAGATCCAACACAACGAGATGGACGAGCCGAGTGACCACCTCAAAGAGTGGGCAGAGCTCGTCGGCGACTCCATCCCCGAAGTCGTTTCCGAGGACGACCGCCGCCCGTGCGACGAGGCGTTCGGGGCGGAGCCGTCGACGCGGACCACGCGGACGCACCAGAACTGACCGCTGGGGCGTGGCGCGCTCGCGGCGTCTCCCGTTCACTTTCACCGCGGTTCGCGAACGCTTATCCGGAACGACGCCGAATCGTGCGTAATGGCGGCTACGGACGACGCTGCGTACGTCGAACACCCCCTCCTGACGCCTTCGTTGATCGAGCGGCGACTCTACCAGCTGCAGCTCGCGGGTACCGCCCGGGAGAACCACACGCTCGTCTCGCTGCCCACCGGACTCGGCAAGACCACGGTGAGCCTGCTGGTCACCGCCGAACGCCTCCACGAGGTCGGCGGCAAGGCGCTCTTTCTCGCGCCGACGAAGCCGCTGGTCCAGCAACACGCCGACTTCTACCGCGAGGCCCTGACGATCCCCGACGACGAGATCGTCGTCTTCACCGGCGACGTCCGGCCCGACGACCGGGCCGACCTCTGGCAGGACGCGCGAATCGTCATCGCCACCCCGCAGGTCGTCGAGAACGACCTCATCGGCGACCGGGTGCGCCTCGACGACGTGACCCACCTCACCTTCGACGAGTGCCACCGCGCGACCGGCGAGTACGCCTACGTCTACATCGCCGAGCGCTACCACCAGGACGCCGACGATCCCCTCGTGACGGGCATGAGCGCGTCCCCCGGCGGCGACAAGGAGTCCATCCTGGAGGTGAGCGAGAACCTCGGCATCCGGGAGGTCGAGGTGATGACAGAAGAGGACGCCGACGTCGCCGAGTACACCCACGACACCGACGTCGAGTGGGAGACCATCGAACTGCCAGACGAAGTGCTGGAGATCCGGGATCTCTTGAACGAGGTCATCTCCGACCGGCTGGAACGGCTCAAGGAGATGGGCGTCTCGAACACGACCCAGCCCGACGTCTCCCAGAAGCAGTTGAACGAGATCCGCGGACAGCTCCAGCGACTCATCGACAACGACAAGTCCGAGGGCTATCAGGGGATGTCGGTCCACGCCGAGGTGATGAAGCTCCGGCGGGCGGTCGAACTCGTCGAGACCCAGAGCGTCGAGTCCGTGCGCCGGTACTTCGAGCGCCAGCGCAACGCCGCCCGCTCGTCGGGGGCCTCCAAGGCGAGCCAGCGGCTCGTCTCCGAGCCCAACGTCAGGCGGGCGATGCGGAAAGCCGAGCAGTTCGACGACCTCCACCCCAAGTTCTCGCGGACGCGCATCCTGCTGGCCCAGACGCTCGGCATCGAGGAGGGCGAGCGGGTCATCGTCTTCACGGAGTCCCGGGACACCGCCGAGGCGTTGACGGATTTCCTCGCCGAGAGCTTCCACGTCCGGCGGTTCGTCGGCCAGGGCGACCGCGAGGGCTCCGACGGGATGACCCAGAACGAACAGCAGGAGACCCTCGACGCGTTCCGCGCCGGCGAGTTCGAGGTGCTGGTCTCGACGTCCGTCGCCGAGGAGGGACTGGACGTCCCCGAGGTGGACCTGGTGCTCTTCTTCGAGCCGGTGCCGACGGCCATCCGTTCCATCCAGCGCAAGGGGCGGACCGGTCGGCAGGCCGAGGGGCGCGTGGTCGTCCTGATGGCCGAAGACACCCGCGACGAGGCGTACTTCTGGATCTCGCGCCGCCGCGAGCAGGAGATGGAGGACGAACTCAGAGAGCTCAAGGGCGTCGCCGACGAGGTCGAGGCCGAACTCGACGCCGCCGACCAGGCCGCGCTCGACGCTTACGACGCGACCGCCGACGGGGCCGGTGGGAGCGACGGGAGCGGCGACGGCGCGGAACCCGCCGGGAGGACCGCGGCCGCGAACGGCGGGACTCCGACGGCGCTTTCGGACTTCGGGACTGCGGGCGGCGAGGACGGCGCCGACGCGGACGACGATGGCGGCGAGAACGAGTCCGACGCGGACGCCGACACCGACGAGTCCGACGCGGACGACGACTCCGGCGTCGTCGCCACCGCCGAGAGCGACCCCGAGGAGGAACTCGCCGAGATCGTCGTCGACCAGCGCGAACTCGACTCGACCATCGCCCGCGATCTCTCGACTCGCGAGGGCGTCCGCACCCGGCTGGAGACGCTGGCGGTTGGCGACTACGTCCTCTCGGACCGCGTGGCAGTCGAGCGCAAGTCGGTCGCGGACTTCCTGGACACGCTCGTCGGCGAGGACCGTTCGCTGTTCGAGCAGGCGCGCGCGCTCTCGCGACACTACGCTCGCCCGGTCGTGATCCTCGAGGGCGACGACCTCTACGGGTCGCGCAACATCCACCCCGGTGCGATCCGGGGAGCGCTCGCCAGCCTCGCGGTCGACTACGGCATGAGCGTCCTGCGAACCGAAGACGAGGACGACACCGCCGAGATGCTCGCTGTCGTCGCCCGCCGCGAGCAGGAACGGCGCGACCGCTCCGTGAGCGTCCACGGGAAAAAGAGCGCCAAGACCCTGCCCGAACAGCAGGAGTACGTCGTCTCCGCCATCGCCGACATCGGTCCGGTGACCGCTCGGTCGCTGCTCGAGACCTTCGGCTCCGTCGAGGGCGTGATGACCGCCCGGGAGGAGGATCTGCTGGAAGTCGACGGCGTCGGCGAAGTCACCGCAGAGCGCGTCCGCGAGGTCGTCGGCAGCGACTACGGCGCGACCACTGACGTCGACGACGTCGACGACGCGTAGGCCGTCGCACCGACGCTCACGGAACGACGGTGACGCCGACGGAGGCGTCTTTCAGCACCGCTCTGGTCGCGCTGCCGAACATCAGTTCGTCGATCATCCCGTCGCCGTGGTGGCCCATGACCACGTGGTCGTAGTTCTCCGCCGTGGCGAGTTCGACGATGGCCTCGCCGGCCCGTCGTGCGGGTCTGATGCGGACGTCCTCGATCAGGACCTCCGTCTTCGCCTCCACGTCGGCCGCCTCGACGACCTCGCGGGCCCACTCGAGGATGGCGTCGGTCGCCTCCGTCTCGGCGTCGGAGAAGTGAACGACGTCGAGCGTCGCGTCGAATCGCTTGGCGAATCCGCAGGCGAACTCCAGCGCGCGACGGCTGCAGTCCGAGCCGTCGACCGCGACGAGCACGTTCATATCGAGAGAGGGGACGAGCGGGAGTTAACCGTTTTCACTGGTCGAGCGCGGCGAGCGCCTCGGCGGCCTCGCGGACGACGGCGAGGTGGTCCCGGGCGCGCCGCGGGTCCTCGGCGCGCTCTGCGGCCTCGGCGTGTCGGGTGAGCGTGCGCCGGATCGAGGCGCGGGCGGCGTCGAGGTCGCCCTCGCCGCGTCCCCCGGCGGACGGTTCGCTCCGGGCGGGCTGTTCGGCCCGTGCCGGCGGCTCCGGCGTCGTCGGCGGCTGCTCGGGTTCGCGCTCGGAGACGGCGTCGGCCGTCGGAGCCGCGGCGGTGCCGGTCGCCGGCGGCTGACTCGCCGCGGTCTCCCCGTCTGCCGCCGGCTGTGACGACTCGGCCGCGCCCGCCGTCTCCGCGGTCCCCGCTGTCTCGTCGGCCGCCTCGCTCTCGGCCGCCTCGCTCTCGGCCGCCTCGCCGCCGGCCGCGTCGCAGGTGGGACAGAACTCCTGGCCCTCGTAGCGGAAGATGGGGTCGCCACAGACGTCGCAGTGCCTGTTGGTCATCGTGGCGCCTTTCAGGAGCAGTTCGCTCATCCGCTGGGTCGCCTCGCGCTTCTCCTGGTCTCGCTCGTACTTCTCGCGAAGCTTCTCGCGCTCTTTCTCCTTGTCGAACTCGCTCATGTGCGGAGACAGGACGCTGACGCGGAAAAAGTCAGCGGGCTCGCTCGTTTCGCCGCCCGGCGGCCGTCTGCTCCCCGTCGGCCGTCCGCCAGTCGGGTTTCGACGAACGACGAATATCGATCACGTCACGAGCGCCGGATACACGCCCGTTCCGAAGCGTTTAATCGGAATCCGGGGCCTGTTTTACGTGGTATGACGAAAGTTAGCGTGGTAGGCGCCGCCGGCACCGTCGGCGCCGCGGCAGGGTACAACATCGCACTCCGCGACGTCGCGGACGAACTCGTCTTCGTCGACATCCCGGACAAGGAAGACGAGACCGTCGGGCAGGCCGCCGACGCGAACCACGGGGTCGCCTACGACTCGAACACGACGATCCGGCAGGGGAGCTACGAGGACACCGCCGGCTCCGACGTCGTGGTCATCACGGCGGGCATCCCCCGCCAGCCGGGACAGACGCGCATCGATCTCGCGGGCGACAACGCGCCCATCATGGAGGACATCGGCTCCTCGCTGGCCGAGTACAACGACGACTTCGTCTCGATCACGACGTCGAACCCGGTCGACCTGCTGAACCGCCACCTCTACGAGGCGGGCGACCGCGACCGTCACCAGGTCATCGGCTTCGGCGGCCGACTGGACAGCGCCCGCTTCCGGTACGTCATCGCCGAGCAGTTCGACGCGCCGGTCCAGAACGTCGAGGCGACGATCCTCGGCGAACACGGCGACGCGCAGGTGCCGGTCTTCTCGAAGGTCCGCGTCGACGGCCGCGACCCCTCCTTCGACGACGAGGAGAAGGAGTCGCTGCTCTCGGACCTGCAGGAGTCGGCGATGAACGTCATCGAGCGCAAGGGCGCGACCGAGTGGGGCCCGGCGACCGGCGTCGGCCACATGGTCGAGGCCGTTCTGCGCGACACCGGCGAAGTCCTCCCCGGGTCGATCGCCCTCGAGGGCGAGTACGGCTACGAGGACACCGCCTTCGGCGTCCCCGTGAAACTCGGCTCGAACGGCGTCGAGGAGGTCGTCGAGTGGGAACTCGACGCGTACGAAACGGACCTGATGGACGACGCCGCCGAGAAGCTCTCGGACCAGTACGACGAGATCGCGTAGACCTCAGTAGGGGCGGTCGGTGACGCTCAGTACGCCGTCGCCGGCCGCGACGCTCAGGGCGTCGACGGACGACTCGAACTGCACTCGTTTTCGCGTCCCGCGGGGCGTCCGCACCTCGACCTCCCAGTCGCCGCCGAGCGCCGGTATCTCGTCGCTGACCAGCGTGCCGGCCCGGAGCCGGTAGGTCCGCTCGAAGCGAGTTCGGCCGTCGGCGTCGGCCAGGACGACCGCGAGCGTGGCCGACCGGTGGACGTCGAAGTTCCTGACGTGGAGGGTGCTCGTCTCGCCGGCGTCGGGTGCGGCGTCGACGCCGCGACGGGGAGCGGGGACGGTGCTCATACAACTCTTCACCGTCTCTCGGGATAAGTGCCTTCTCTACGGACAAGTGGCCGTTTGAGTCATCCGCGGCGCGACACTCGACGGCGACGTGCGGCCGACGGTCACAGCCGCCGTTTCAACTCGGCCGCCGTCCGCTCGCCGACGCCCGGCACGTCGAGCAGGTCCTCGGTCGAGGCGTTCCTGACGTTGTCGACGCTCCCGAACCGCCGGAGCAGGCTCCGCCGGGTCTGTTCGCCGACGCCCGGCACGTCGTCCAGCGTCGTCCGCACCTCGTCGCGGAGCGACTGGTGGTACTGGACGGCGAAGCGGTGGGCCTCGTCGCGGACGCGCTGGAGGACGTGGAGGTGCGG
>Ga0207797_1001947_pt1 | contig 14657 bp, 15 predicted proteins | sample PRCRCaboRojoPR_6_FD_187275 | JGI IMG/M metagenome (GOLD analysis project Ga0207797, IMG submission 187275) | Marine sediment microbial community from Cabo Rojo, Puerto Rico - PR CR 10% Liquid 1 (SPAdes) | ecosystem: Environmental > Aquatic > Marine > Coastal > Sediment | place: Cabo Rojo, Puerto... | reverse complement strand
CGAGACTGAACTCCTCGGGGCCGGTGTCCCATGAATCCATCCCACCGCCCCCGGCCATCCGGCTCTTCAGTCGCCGAGCTCGTCCTTCACGGCCTGGATGAACTCCTCCCGGTCGATGGGCTTGTGGAAGAAGCCCTCCGGGGGCGGCACCAGCCGGCGACTGCTGATAAACCGCTCATAGGCCGTCTCATCCCCTCCCAATCCCGTGACCGCCGTCACGATGAAGACAGGGATATCCTTGAGCTCCGGGTCCGTGCGTACCTCCTTGTAGAACCGGGTCCCGGAGGCTTCCGGCATGGAGATATCCAGGGTCACCAGAGCCGGCTTCTCCTTCTTCACCAGCTCCAGGGCTTCGTTTCCGTTGGCGGCCGTCAGTGTCTCGTAACCGTTGTCCTGGAGGATCATCTCCAGGTAGTTCACGATATCCGGCTCATCATCCACGATGAGAACGGTCTTGCCGGCCTGCGCTTCCTCTGGCATGGGTCGGCTCTCTAGTTGTCAGTGTTCTTGCCCCTGCTCTTCAGCGCCGAAAGGGCCCGGCGCAGGGCGTGGGGCTCGGCATCATCCAGGACTTCTCTCAACTCAGCTTCCAGGGCTTCCCGATCCTCGTCGCCCGGAAGCTCATCCACCCCCAGGGCCTGGGACACACACCGCACGTAGTCCCGGGGCTTCACGGGCTTCTCCAGGTAGACGCCGGGACCGGAGATGACCCGGTTCTCCACGATGTCCTGGAGCTCGACCTCCCCCATCTCGTCCCGGGCGTGGGCCGTGACGATGAGGACGGGGATGTCGGAATACCGCTTGTCCTTCCGGAGCTCGTAGAGAAGCTTGTGGCCGCTCTTCCGGGGCATGACCAGATCCAGGGAGATGAAGTCCGGGGGCGCCTCCTGGATCTTCTCCATGGCTTCGACGCCGTCGCCGGCCGTGTCCACGTTGAATCCCGCGTCCAGGAGGATCTGCGCCAGATAGTCCCGAACGTTCGGCTCGTCGTCCACGACCAGCACCCGCTTGTCCTGGGGTCGAACCATCGTCTCACCTCTCTCGGTCTGGGGTCGATACGGCCTGACCTGTTCCCTACGCCGACTCCTCCGTCTCCGACTCGGATTCCGGCTCCGGAAGGTTCTCCCGGGGCAGCTCGATTCGAAAGACCGAGCCCTCTCCCTCCTTGGAGTCGAAGGAGATCTTCCCCCCATGCTGGTGCACAATACGCTTCGTGGTCAAGAGGCCGAGCCCCGTCCCCCGATCCGAGCCCTTCGTAGTGAAGAACTTCGAGAAGATCTTCTTGGTGATCTCGTAGTCCATACCCTTGCCGTTGTCCGCCACCTCGTAGACGATGGTCCGGCCCTCCTCCCGGGAGCTCAGGGTCACCGCGAAGTCCCGGGTCTTCTCCGCCACCATGCAGGCGTCGATGGCATTGGAGACCAGGTTGGACAGGCAGGTGTGGATCCCCTCCTCGTCCAGAGGGGCCTGGGCCATTCCTTCTTCCATCTCCACCTTCAGCTCGATCCCGCCCTGGGCCGCCTTGTCCCGGAACAGATCCGCCACCTCTTCCACCGGCGCGTTGGGATCCGTGGGGGCTACGGTGGTCTTGCGGCCCTTGGCGAAGTCCAGGAACTCCTTCACGAACTTGGAGATTCGGTCGACGTTCTCTTCCAGGGTGACCCAGCCCCGAGCGATGCGCTCGTCGTCTCCTTTCTCAATCCCGGAGTTGACGGCGTACATGCCCCCCTCCAGGCCCATGAGCACGTTCTTGATGCCGTGGGCGATGCCGGCCACCGTCTCTCCCACGGCGGCCAGGCGCTCCGCCTCCCGCTTCTCCCGCTCCAGGCGCTTCACCTCGGTGATGTCCGTGGACATCTCCACAATGTAGCGGATCTTGCCCTGGGGACCCCGGACCGGGACCATGTGGACCAGGTAGTCGATGGCGTCGCCATTGCCCACCCCCTCCTCTTCCCGGATCCTGGTCTTGCCGTCCCCGAAGCTCTTGATGGCGGCGCACCGCTCACAGGGCGTGTCTCTGCCCTTGTAGACCTTGTAGCAGGGCCTCCCCTGCCAGGCACCAAAGGACTCCCGGAAGCGGGGGTTGGCGTCGACGATCTGGTAGTCCCGATCGATGATGCTGATGGCGATGGGCACCTGATCGAACAGGTGGGCCCGGATCCAGTCCTGGATTTCCTGGGCGTGCATCTCCCTTTCCTCGGGCACGTCGGTGTCCTTCCCTTCCCTGGTCATCCCGTCTATGTGGATTCTCGAGTGACTGCAGCTACTGTCCCGGAGTTCGGGACGAGGAGCTCCCCGCCATTCGGTCATCATTGTCGACATCGACCTGCCGGCCCGGCTCCATCTTCCTCACGTCTTCCCGCCAGTCCACGTCGTGGCAGGTCATGCACCGGTCCAACCCTTCGGGATTGGGACCGGGGCCGGCGGTCTGGGCCGCTTTCACTTCATGGCATTCCACGCAGAGGCCGTGCATGGCGTCCATGTATCCCACGGCGTCTCCCCAGTGCTCCGGGGGCGGATCCACGAAGGCCTTCCGCTGAATCTCACTCTGGTGGCATTCGTTGCAGGTGGTGGTAGTCTCGTAGCTCTTCACCTCGGACTCCCCCGTGTGGCACTGGATGCAGGAGTCACTGTCTCCCAGCTCCGCCACGTGGACGTCGTGGTCGAAAACACTCCGGCCATCGAACATGTCCGAATGGCATTCGAAGCAGGAGGTGTTCTGGTCCAGGGGATGGTTCAGGTGGTGACAGGTGGCGCAGGACTGCTCCTCACCCAACCGCTGGGCGTGGTCGTCGTGGTCGAAGAGAACCAGATCTCCGTCCCGGTCTCCGTCCAGCATGAGGACCCGGGTCGTATCCAGCGTCATCTCTGCGGGAAGGTCCCCGGACTCGAGAGAGGCCTCCATCTCACCGGAGAACACAGCCCGGATCTCCTCGGGCAGTCCCTCCTCGGCTCGGGCCAGACCCAGGATACGGGGCTGGGAGAGGCCGGGATCCAGGATCACCGCTTCCACGGTCCGAGGCTCCTGCGTGGGCACCGGGACCGGATCCACGCCTCCCAGAGGAAGGAAGGGCAGGGCCAGAACCGCACCCAGCACGAAGGCGATGCTGTAATTCTTGGGCAGCGCCAGGGGCTTGGGCAGAAGGGGATGGAGGGTGGTGGCCGCCGGCTCCCGCTCCGGCTCCGGAGGATGCCCCTCCACGTCCTCGAAGACCCGGAGGTTCTCAACAAAGAAGAGGAAGATGAGGATTCCACCGGCCACGATACCGATGCTCACGGCGAACTCCTCCCAGGTGGGGAAGTAGCTCACCCCTTCGGGACGGGCGAAGGCGATGATGGAGACATCGATCCGGTGCAGGATCATCCCTCCCACCACCATGGCCGCCGCCACACCCACACCGGCGATGTGGCTGCGAATCCGCTTGAACATCATGAGCGTGGCGGGAATCAGGGCGCTCACCCCGATCTCGAAGAGGAAGAGATTGCTCTGCCAGGTCCCTTCGAAGGCCATGCCCAACAGACCCCGCATGGCCAGGTCCCCCAGTCGGAGGGCCAGGTAGACCCACAGGACGATCCCCGCCGCCAGACCCAACCCCGAGATCTCCCGGATGTGGATCTTGTGGCCCAGGAAGTAGTTGGAGAACAGGGATTCCAGCACCACCGTCATCAGCCCCAACCCCACGGCGGAGATGAAGAAGAGGACGTAGATGATGGGGGAGTACCAGAGGGGATGGAGTCGGAAGGGGGTGATGAGGAACAGGGACCCCAGGGACGACTGGTGCAGGGTGGAGAGGACGATCCCGGCGATGACCAGGAGGATGCTGATCCTCTTCAGGCCCTTCATGACGTTCTGGAACACCCGCCCCTGGAAGAAGCGGTGCTCCAAAATCACCGGGAGGAACTCCAGGAACAGGACCGTGAGGTACAGCATCACGCACATGGCCACTTCGAACAGCACCGAGTGGTACTGCCAGTTGACCATGGGATGCCAGATCCTCCAGGGAAGACCCAGGTCGTAGAGGAGCCCCACCGCCACGGCGGCGTAGCCCAGGAGTGCCGTGAGGATGGCGGCCCTCACGAAGGGTCGGTACCGCTCCAGCCCGAAGATGTAGACGATCCCCGCCAGGACGAAGCCTCCGGCGGCCAGAGCGACGCCGGACATGACGTCGAAGCCGATCCAGAGTCCCCAGGGGGCAGCGTCGGAAAGGTCGGTGACGGCTCCCAGTCCATACATGAAACGAATCACGGTAACGGACGCAAGAACCCCCACCAGTGCCCAGAGAACCGTCTTCAGCGTAGTCAGTCGATCAGTCATCGTCGTCCCCGCTTTCCTGGGACTCGGTCGTGGAGGCCGTGGCTTCAGCATCGGTTGCCGCCGTCTCGGGCGAGCCGGCACCATCCATGGGCGCGGCCACGTCCATGCCGGCTCCTCCGTCCGCGGCCCGGGCCGCCATCTTCATCCTCCGGTTCACCACCCAGTAGATGGCTCCCATGAGCCCTCCCATGCCCACGATCACCCCCGGGACCTTCTTCAGGGATGCCCAGGTGAGGTGGGGAAGATCCCCTTCCCCGAGGTTCTCGGCCCAACCCAGGAACCCCAGGGAGATGTCCGAGAGGTAGAGCACCGAGGTGCCTCCCACCTCCGTCTCACCGTAGACATGGTTCACGTAGGTGTCCGGGTTGTCGGCGATGCGCCGGTGGGCCTCGGCCAGCAACTGGTCCCGCTCCCCGAAGAGGAGAGCGTCCTCGGGACATGACTCCACACAGGCCGGCTCCCGGCCTTCCACGACCCGGTGGTGGCACAGGTGGCACTTCCGGACCAGGGGAGCCGCCTCGTCCCACTCATAGCGAGGAATCCCGTAGGGACAGGCCACCAGGCAGTACCGGCAGCCCATACAGAGCTCCGAGTCGTAGACGACCGCCCCTTCCGGCGTCTTCTGCATGGCCCCCACCAGGCAGGCGCTCACACAGGCCGGCTCCAGGCAGTGGCGACACTGCTGCCGGACGAAGTGGTCGTCGGGCTTGCGGAGGATGGTGGAGAAGCGAGTGGCCGAGAGGCCGTCCACCGCTTCCTGCCCCTTCCGGAGGCGGTCCGGGCCCAGGTCGTTCTCCTCCTTGCAGGCCAGGACGCACTCCTCGCAGCCGATGCAGCGGGTGATGTCGATGAGTATGGCAGCAGACATGGTTAGATCGGCTCGTTTTCTTTATCTAGCGTGGCCCCCACCCGGCTCCCGGCATCCGGCGGGAAGTGCCAGGACAGCTCCGATACGAGCTGAGTGAAGGGCATCAGGATCATGTGACTGAGCTTGGTCAGGGGAACCAGGAAGATGAGAAGGTCGGCGCTCAGGGCGTGAACCAGAAGCACCGGATCCCGGCTGAAGGGGTTCCAGGCCGGATGCATGACCATGAATCCGGTGACGAAGGGAATGGCGATGAGAAGGGGCAGGGCGTAGTCCTGGAATCGGCTCAGCACCCGGCTGTCCTTGGCCCACACCCGCTGGACCACCACGGCCAGCGACGTGACGATCACCACCCATGTGAGGGCCGTGGCCACGGAATTGGGGAGGGCCGGCCAGGAGATGCCCACCCCCTGCCGCCACAGGGCGATGTGTCCCGCCAGGAAGATGGGGACCAGGATCACCCCGATGTGGAAGAGAAAGGTGGTGATGCTGTAGAGCCAGCGGTTCTTCAGCCGGTCCACGGGGATGAGCCACCGGACGGTGCTGGACATCACCTGCTTCGTCGGGATGTTCTTGTCCCCGGCTCTCCGGTACGTCTTGATCGCCTCCCAGATGGTGAGACCCAGGTGTCGGAGAAGCCCCAACACCATGAAGACAAAGGCCGTCCAGAAGAGCGGCCCCATCGCCCATTTCAGCCAGACATCCATTCGCCGTATCCCGTCGTTGCCGTTCGCTATCGTGTCGTGTGGGAGTCCATCAACCCGCCGCGACTTCTTCCTGTTGCTCTTCTTCCTTCTCCGACTCGGCGTCCACACCGAAGTCGATGACCTCCAACAGCAGGTCGTGGACGCCCTTGATCTCCACGTCCTCCATGCCGTTGTCCTGACAGAGCTCGCCCAGCTGCTTCTTGCAGTTCGCGCAGGGAGACACCACGATCTCGGCACCCGTGGCCCGGATCTGGTCCGCCTTCCTCTTGCCCAGAGGGCCGGTGCGGAACTTCCGTATCTCGTCGATGGAGACGGTCCCGCCACCGCCACCGCAGCAGTAGTTCTCCGTTCCGCTGGGCGTCATCTCCACGTAGTTCTCGCAGATGGCCTTCAGGATCTCACGGGGCTGGTCCACGATCTTGCCAGCCCGGGCGATGTTGCACGGGTCGTGGTAGGTGACCCGCTCCTTGATGAGGTCCTTCTTCAGGGGGATGTTGCCCGCCTTGAGCTGCTCGTAGGCGTACTCCAGGCAGTTCACCACCTCCGGGGCGTCCGGCCCGCAGAAGGCCGGGACGTACCAGGCGGAGCGAGTGGCGTGCCCGCACTCCCCCACCAGGATCTTGTCGGCCCCCAGCCGGTTGGCTTCTTCCACCACGTTCTTCACGATCCGCTCCATCATCCGGTCGGAGTAGAAGAGGCCGTAGTTGATCCCGTCATAGTTCCCCGTGCCGATGGTCCACGAGCCGTCCGTGACGTGCATGACCGCCGCGTTCCCCATGAGGGTGTCGGCCTCCATGAGGTAGTCGGAGACGGCGGGGAAGAAAACGAATTCCGCCCCCTCCACGTCGAAGGGGAAGGTGATGTTCACGTTGTAGATGTCCTCCAACTCCTCCTCCAGGAACTCCACCGTGTCCTTCAGGGCCGGCACCGGTATGGCCGAGGTGTTGCCCGTATCTCCCTCGAGCTGCTCCCGGACGGAGACCAGGAGGGCCCGGGGGATCAGGTCGATCTCCGCCAGGATCCAGCGACCCAGGTGGGTGACCAGGGCGTGGTCGATCCCCACCGGGCAGGTGGCCTTGCACCGACGGCAGGCCGTGCACCGGTAGAAGGACTCGGCCATCTCGTCGATGTACTCGTCCGTGAGGGTGAACCCTCCGAAGAGCCGGGCCCTGAGGATGCCGGACTGGGTGAAGTACCGCCGGTAGACCCGCAGGAGGAGCTCGGAGCGGTGGCAGGGGATGTCCTCCGGAGCCCCCGTGGCCTGGTAGAGCTGACAGGACGCGGCGCACCGGGCACACTTGGCGCTGAGCTTGGAGTAGGTATCCAGGGCCAGGTGGTAGTTCCCGTGGCGAAGGATGGCAGAGAAGGCCTGGAGGAACCGTCGGACCCTGTCCGTGCCTCCCAGGCCCTTCTGCTCGACGTTGTAGCTGTATTTCTGTTCAATCGCCACCGATCAATGCTCCGTCATACGGTCCATGGAGTAGGAGTCCGGCCCGTTGCCCATGGGAAGCTCGGTTCCCGGCGCGAGCCTTCCTCCGAGGTACGTGTGAAGGAGGTCTTCCACGAAGCCGGACACCCACGAGATCACCTCGAAGCCGTTGGCCCTGAGGATGTCCTCGTAGAAGTCCTGCATCCCCCCGGAGATGACGGTGTCCACGTCCTGATCCCGGAGGAGCCGGACCCGGTCGAAGGGCTCCCGGCTGCTCAGAGGAAAGTCCACCTGGTCCGTCTCTCCCGAATCGGAAATGGTGAAAATGGCCATGGTCGAGCAGTACTCGAAGCAGGGCGCCACCATCTCTCCCATGCGGGGGATCGCAATTCTCACGTTTCAGCCTCCATTCCGGCCCGTTCCAGGTGCAAAATGCAGACCGAAGTCGCCCAGGAGGCTCTCCGTCCAGTAAAGCTATGGAGGACAGTAACTTAATGGAGACGGGTCAAGAGGAGGTGTCCGGCATGACGTTCCACGAATGAAACGTTGCAGGTGTGTCAGAAGTTCACATCTGAAACGCTACAAATGCGACTCTTCTACCCATCCTGGAAGCGATCAGCATCGATGCCGTGCTTCTTCATCTTCCGCCAGAGGGTGGTCCGGCTGATCTGGAGCTCTTCGGCTGCCTCGACCCGGTTCCCCTTGGCCCGGGCCAGTGCCGAGCGCACGGCCTCCGCTTCGCTCTCCTGGAGGGGGGGCCGGCTCCCGTTCCCGGATCGGGAGGGAGTCATGGAGTCGGTGCCCTGGGCGTCGTCCGGAAGATGGTGAACCTCGATGAGCCCGTTGTGACAGAGGACGAAGCAGTACTCGATGATGTTCTCCAGCTCCCTCACGTTCCCCGGCAGGGGATGGCGCATGAGGATCTCCATGACCTCCGGCGTGACACCCTGCACCCGCTTCCCCTTCTTCGCGTTGAAGCGCTGGATGAAGTGCTCCACCAGGTAGGGAATGTCTTCCCGACGCTCGGCCAGGGGAGGGATGGACAGGCGCACCACAGCCAGCCGGAAGTAGAGGTCGTCCCGGAATTTGCCCTCCGTGACCAGGTCGGAGAGGTCCCGGTTCGTGGCTGCAACGACTCGGACGTCGGCGTGGCGGGTCTCCACGCTTCCCAGGGGGTGGTACTCCCGCTCCTGAAGGAGTCGGAGGAGCTTGACCTGGGTCTCCGGTGGCAGCTCCCCGATCTCGTCCAGGAAGAGGGTGCCCCCTTCGGCCAGGGTGATGCGTCCGGGCTTGTCCGTCTTGGCATCGGTGAAGGCGCCCTTCTTGTAGCCGAAGAGCTCGGACTCGAAGAGGTTCGGGGGAAGGGTCCCGCAGCTCACCACCTCGTAGGGACGCTTGCGCCGTGGGCTCAGGTTGTGGATGGCCCGGGCCAGGAGCTCCTTTCCCGACCCGCTGGGCCCTTCGATGAGGACGGTGCTCTCGCTGTCGGCGATGTCCGGGAGGATGCCGAAGATCTTCTGGAAGGCTTCGCTCTTCCCGATGATGTCTTCGAAGGTGTAGCGGCTCTGGATCTCCCGCCGGAGTTGCTCGATGGTGGAGAGGTCCCGGAAGGTCTCCACGGCCCCAAGGAGGGTCCCGTCCTCGGACCGGAGAACGGCGCTGCTCACGCTGATGGGGCAGGCCCGACCCCGCCGCGTGAGGATCCGGGCCGGCCGGTCGATGACCTCCTCACCGGTATCCAGGGTCTCCCGTATGGGACATCCCCGCTCGCAGAGGTCGCTATGGAAGACGTCCGAGCAGCGCTTGCCCACCGCCTTCTCACCGGGAACTCCGGTGATGCGCTCCGCTGCCCGATTGAAGGAGGTGATCCGCCAGTTCGTGTCCACGGTGAAGACGCCGTCGGCGACACACCGCAGGACGGTCTCGAAGAACTGGGTCTGGTTGGCAGGATCCAGGACACGCATCCGTAACATCCACCGCTGAAGGAACCGACTGCATCCGGTCCGATACCCGCCGGACCGGAGACGACGGGGAGGTCCCGTCAGGGCTTGATACTACAGGAATCGTGCCGGTTTTTGGGACGCTACCCGGGCAACGGGTGCGACCCCGTTACTCGGGCAGGCCCCGTCCGAGCCCGGCGAAGAAGGGAGACACGAAAAACTTCGCCGAACCCGGTTCCAGCTCCAGGGCCGCTGAACCAGGGGGTTTCGGCCACCTGCAGGTGGCTTCCTGGTCCACAGCCCCTCCAGTCTTCAGTCGGACCGGAGGAAGGGACTCTCCTCCAGGTTCGCCACCAGGTCCCGGAGTGCCTCCTGGTGCTCCTCCAGGCGAACCATCTCCCCCTTGAGCCAGCGGCTCTGGAGAGCACGGTCCTCGGGGATCACACCTACCACTTCCGGGCCGTCCTCCTCTTCCAGACGCTTGCGTAGATGGGCTTCGGTCTCCTCGTCCGGCACACGATTCAGGACGGCTACCACACCCTTCACCTTGGCCCCCCGGAACACGTCCTGGGCCACCCGGGCCATCTCCGGACTCTCGAAGTGGGCCGTGGCCGGGCCCTCGCCGCTACGGATCCGCTCCACCATCCTCTTCAGGTGCACGGCCATCCCCACGGCGGCCGTGGTGGGATCCACCACCACCACAGCCAGATCCAGGCCCGTGAGGACACCCCGGGCCGAGTCCTCGAAACCCGCCTTGAAATCCACCAGGAGCGGGGGCTCGCCGCCGTTCTCCGTCACCTGGAGGTCCCGGGCGATCTTGGCGATGGGACCGTCGCACCCGGCTCCGGGCCCCAGATCGCCCATCTTCCCTCCCAGGAGCAGACGGATCCCCGACTCCGTCTCCCCGAGGTACTCCCCGGGCAACCCCTTCAGATCCAACTCAGGTTGGGGAAGGGGCGTGGGGTCGTCCACGGGACAGGTGAGGGTGCCCCCGGAAAAGACCAGCCCTCCCAGGTGTTCCATGAGAAGAGCCGGGGTGCGTTCCATGCCCAGGGCCTGGGCCAGCCCCACGTTCGTGGAATCGGCGTCCAGTACCACGGGCTCATATCCCCTGTCGGCCAGGGCCCGGGCCAGAAGCACGGTGACCGTGCTCTTCCCGGAGCCCCCCTTGCCGAAGAGGCCGATCTTCTTGCCTGCCAGAACCGATGCGTTCATCGTGGGCCTCTCTTCAGCATCCTCCATGATGCCCGTGGTGACCTCCGCCGTGATGCCCGAGGTGGCCTCCTCCGTGGCGGCCTCCGCAGGCTTCCCGCTCGTTCATGGCCTGGAGGCGGTCTTCCCGGAAGGCCTCCACAGACGACTTCACATCCCCCTCCCGGGTGACGTAGACGTCCACGCCAGCGCTCTGGAGTCGGGCGAAGGCCCGGCGCCCCAGACCCTTGCAGAGCATGACGTCCACGGAACTGGGTCCCAGGAACTCCAGGGGCTGGCAGGTCCCGTGGGCCCGGGAATCCCGGTTGGCGATGGTCTCCCACTCCCCGGTCTCCGTGTCCACCAGGGTGAAGAACGGCGCGCTACCGAAATGATCCGAGGTCACGGCTTCCATGCCTCGGTCGTCCATGGTCGGAATACAGAGCTTCATGGTTCGTCTTCTCCTATGACGACGGCGCCCTTGTTCACGATGACCCGGACCAGCTTGCTCCTCCCGGTCTTCAGGAGGCGCTGCACCGTGCCCCGGGACACGCCCATGCGCTCCCCCGCCGACTCCTGGTCGAACCCCTCCAGGTCGCAGAGACGGAGAGCCTCCAGCTCGTCCATCCCCATGTTCAGGGTCTCCAGCTCCGCCAGGGGAATGCCCCGGGCCTTGAAGACCCGGGCCCCGTTGTGACGGCGGCATCGCCGGTGTTTGCGCGGTCGGGGCATCGTCGTTCGGTTGCCGTGCTGATGAAAGGCCTCGGGCCTTTCCGGTTGCCTCTTTTTGTGCATATGCACATTATAAGGGCCTGACCGGTCCGTCAACCGGGTCCCCCCCGGACGGGGTGCTGAACAGGAGAGGTGGTTCCTCTTCACGAGCCCCGCTGGAGGGCTGTTTCGATCCCGGAACCCACAGGAACGCCAGGAGACGACATGCCCAAGGAACGCGGAACAGAGACCCCAGCCGTACAGGACTACTACCCGGAGGACGTGGCCCACTGCTACGGTTGTGGGAAGCTGAACGATAGGGGTTACCAGCTGAAGACCGTCTGGGAGGGTGACGAGACGGTCTCCCGGTATACGCCCCGGCCCTATCACACCGCCATCCCCGGCTACGTCTACGGGGGCCTCATCGCCTCTCTACTGGACTGTCATGGCACCGGGGGCGCGGCGGCGGCAGCCCTCCGGCGGGAGGGCCGGGAGATCGGCCAGGGGCAGGCCCCTCGTTTCGTCACGGCTTCCCTGGAGGTGGAGTTCCTCCGGCCCACGCCCCTGGGTCCCGAGCTGGAGGTCCGGGGCCGGGTGGAGGAGATCACGGACCGGAAGGTGGTCCTGGACGAGACCCTCTCGGCGGAGGGAGTGGTGACGGCCCGGGGTCGGGTCATCGCCGTGCGGATGCCCCAGTCCATGATCCAGGAGGGGGAGTAGGAGGCTGATCGGCCGGACCGGGGATCTACGGCCCCGGATCGTCCGGATCCGGATCCTTGACCTTGGCGCCGTTGGAGATGACTCGCAGGGGATTTCGGGGGTTACCGTCCTCGTCCACGGCTACGAGGACACCCGTGTCTGGCTCCCTGCCCAGGCGGACGATCTCTCCGTCGACCTTCCATTGTCCACTCACCGCTCGAATCCAGCGGGCCGTGGGCACGATCCTGGGCACGAGCTCCGAGGCCTGAGCCTGGTTTCCCAAAGGGGGACCTCCTCCGTTGTTCTCCCATGTGTCCGGGGCTCACCCGGGAAGGGGGAGCCCCGCCGCCCATGTTGTCGGCGCTACGAGAACCAGGTTGAGCCCGGGCCGTCAAGGGGCCGTCAATCCTCCAGGCCCTCCAGAATGGCCTTTCTGCCCCACTGGAATGCCTCTTCGTTCATGGGGATCATGGCGCACTTGGAAGCCAGGGCCTGGCGAATGGCCGCCAGGAAGGTCTCGGGGGGGAAGAGATCGGTCACGGCCTGAAGGGCCCCCAGGGCCACGACGTTCTTGATGACCCGGCGCCCCAGATCCACGGCGATCTCGGTGAAGGGCACGCCGTACATCTTCACCGTACCGTTGATGGAGGGCGGGTCGGAGACCACGGAGCTGTCGTAGATGATGATTCCTCCCGGGGCCACGTTGGGGCCGAATTTCGCCAGACTGGGGGCATTGAAGGCGATGAGGATGTTGGGCCTGGAAGCCGCGGGGGAGAGGACCTCGTCCCGGGCGATGTGCACGTCGGCGTAGGACGTGCCACCCCGGGACTCGGGACCGTAGGAGGGGATGTGGGTGGAGTCGAATCCCTCGTTGATGGCCATCCGGGTGAGGAGCAGGGCCGCCGTCTGGGCCCCGTCACCCCCGGCGCCGGCCAACTTCAGGGACACGTCCTCCGGCGCCACCTGGGAGGGGAACTCCTTGGCGTGTCGCTCCACCTTCTCCTCGGCGCCCTCCGTGATGAGGCCCGTTACCTTCTCCACGTCGAAGGAGGGCGTGAAAGGCTTGAACTCCAGGTCTTCGGTGATTTCCTCGGTGATGTCCTTCTTCACCCCAAGGGGGAAGATGGGCACCATCTCCTCCTTGACCCAATTCTCCGCCTCCAGGGGCGTCATCTTCAGGTGGGTGGGACACTCGGAAAGGACCTCCACGAAGGAGTAGCCCTTGTTCTCCACCTGCATCTGGATGGCCTTCTTGATGGCCTTCTTGGCTTTCACCCGCATCTTGGCGCTGAACAGACCCACCCGTTCCACGTAGACCGGCCCATCCAGCTGGGCAACGAGCTCTGCCATGCGGAGGGGCATGCCGGCGGCTCTCTCCCGCCCCCGGGGGGTGGTGGTGGTCTGCTGCCCCATGAGGGTGGTGGGAGCCATCTGTCCACCGGTCATCCCGTAGATGGCGTTGTTGATGAAGATGATGGAGATGGGCAGGCCCACCTGGGCCGTGTGGATCGTCTCCGCCAGCCCGATGGAAGCCAGATCTCCGTCTCCCTGGTAGCTGATGACCACGGATTCGGGGTTGGCCAGCTTGTGGCCCAGAGCCACCACGGGAGCCCGGCCGTGTGCGGCCTGGGAGTTCCCCACGTCCATGTAGTAGTAGAGGAACACGCTGCAGCCCACGGGAGAGATGGCCACGGTCTGATCCTGGACCCCCAGCTCCTGGATGGCCTCCGCCATGTACTTGTGGGCCAGCCCGTGCCCGCATCCCGGGCAGTAGTGTGTGGCGTGCCCCTTGATCCCCTCGCCGTGGGCGTGACGCTCGAAGACGTCAAAGAAGGCCGAAACACTCATACCGACACCTCCTCCAGCTCGTTCACCAGGGACACGATCTCGTCCTCCTGGGGGAGAACGCCGCCGAAGCGGCGGACGTGATCGATGGGAGGCGGCTCCACCCCGTCCTTGCTCAGGGCCAGCCGGAGCTCGTCTTCCAGCTGGCCGTTGCTGGCCTCCACCATGACGATCCGTCGGGCCCTGTCCAGCACGCCCTTGAGCTCCTCCACGGGGAAGGGCCACAGGGTGACGGGCCGGAAGAGCCCGGCCTTGACCCCCTGGTTCCGGAGGGTCTGCACCGCTCCCTTGGCCATACGGGAGGGGGTGTTGGCGGAAACCAGCACCACCTCGGCGTCGTCCATGTGAAAGAGATCGGCCCGCTGCTCGTTCCCCCGGATCTCGGCGTACTTCTCGTTGAGGTGGATGTTGTGCTTCTCCAGGTCCGCCTCGGCCAGCTCGATGGAGCAGATGAGGTTGCCCCGGTGGTCCAGGTCACCCCACACGGCCCATTCCGGAATTCCCGGCTTCTTCATCTTCTCCGGAAGGTTCACCCGCCCCGTGATCTGCCCCAGGTAGCCGTCCCCCAGGATGACCACGGGATTGCGGTACTTGAAGCTCAGGTCGAAGGCCAGCATGGTCAGGTCCAGCATCTCCTGGGGCGTGGAAGGAGCCAGGACGATGGCGTGACTGTTCCCGTGGCCCAGTCCCCGACAGGCCAGTTTGATGTCGGCCTGCTCCGGAGCGATGTTCCCCAGACCCGGCCCTCCCCTCATGATGTTCACGAACACGCCGGGAAGCTCGGCCCCCACCATGTAGCTGATCCCCTCCAGCATGAGGCTGAAACCGGGAGAGGAGGTAAAGGTCATGGAGGGCAGTCCGGCCCCGCCGGTGCCGTACATCATGTTCACGGTGGCCACCTCGCTCACGGCCTGGTAGAAGACCCCGTCCATGAGGGGCTGGAGCTTGGCCATGA
>Ga0207797_1001946_pt1 | contig 14660 bp, 17 predicted proteins | sample PRCRCaboRojoPR_6_FD_187275 | JGI IMG/M metagenome (GOLD analysis project Ga0207797, IMG submission 187275) | Marine sediment microbial community from Cabo Rojo, Puerto Rico - PR CR 10% Liquid 1 (SPAdes) | ecosystem: Environmental > Aquatic > Marine > Coastal > Sediment | place: Cabo Rojo, Puerto... | reverse complement strand
GGGCGTCGTCTCCCACGCAGAACAGCTCCGCCGGGTCCCGCAGACCGTCGAGTATCAGCCACTGCAGCGGGTTGGTGTCCTGCATCTCGTCCACCAGTATGTGGTCGTAGAGGCCGCGGAGCTTCTCCCTGACCTCCGGGGACTGATGGAGCATCCTCGCAAAGCGGAAGAGTATGTCGTCGAAGTCCAGGTAGCGGCTCTCGGTCTTGCGCCGGGTGTACTCCCCCACGCAGTCCACCACCCTGGCCAGCACGTCGTCGTCGAAGTCCGTATACCTCTCCAGGTACTCCCGGACGGGCATGTTGGTGTTCCGGGCGTAGGAGGCGGCGCTCACTATCCTGGCCGCCTGCGGAAAGCGCTCGCCCTTCTTCCGGAACCCCGCCCTGGCTATCCTCATGAGCTGCACCTGGTCGTCGCGGTCGATCACCGTGGCGTCCTCGATGCCGAACTGCCGCGGCATCCTGCGCATGGTGAGCAGGCAGAAGTGGTGGAAGGTGCCGGCCATGACATGCTCGGCCCCGGCGCCCGCCTCGGACCGCAGACGGGAGAGCATCTCCCTTGCCGCCCTCCTGGTAAAGGTGAGCAGTAGGATCCTGCCGGGGTCCGCCCCGCCCTCCAGCAGCCAGGCGGCCCTGGCTGTGATGGTGAGGGTCTTGCCGGTTCCGGCTCCGGCCAGCACCAGCACGTGCGAGCCCTGGTGCTCCACCGCTCTTCGCTGCTGGGCGTTCAGTTCCATGGGACCTCCGGGAAAGCGCAGAAATCTCGTCAGATGATCCTATAAGGGTGGGCCCCGTCCGAAAAGGCTGTCGGCCCCTCTACCGCGGCAGCAGCACCAGCTTCCCGGCCAGCCTGCGGCCTTCCACGGACACGCCGGCAAAGTACACTCCGCTGGCCAGACGTCCCCCGGGCCCGCATCCGTCCCAGGAAAGCACGTGCTCGCCCGCGGGATACAGACCTTCGGCGATCCGGGCCACCATCCTGCCGGAGGCGTCGTAGACAGCCGCCTCCACATGACCGGGCTCGGACAGGGAGAGCCGCATGGATGTTCGGCCGGGAAAGGGATTGGGACTGGCTGCGGAGAGGACGGGAGGGGCTGCGGCCGGCCCGGTACCCTCCTCCACTCCCGTGGGAAAGCCCTCCAGCTCCAGGGCCGGGTCACCGTAGAGGTTGTAGTTGTAGAAGTTCATGTACTCGTAGTAGAAGTCCCAGCCGTAGACGCTGGTGGCGTCGTACTTGCCCATGTGCGTCGCCATGCCCACCGGCTCTCCCAGCGCTATCAGGTGCCTGTTGAAGTCGTAGCAGATCTGCTCGGCCCCGCCGGGATCCTCCTTCCAGTCCCCCGACACCGCTGCCGGCCTCGCCGAGCTGAGGACGCCCACGGAGGCGCCCCATCCGGGCTCTGTCAGCAGGTCGATGCCGCAGTTGCCCCAGGGGCTGGGCTCGGGGAACCCCACGTCGCAGGAGATGGCAAACACCACCGACGGATAGTCGTCCTCCAGCTCGGTGGAGCCCACGTCGATGAAGACGATGCTCTGCAGCTCGCCGCTCTCGGGCACGCCGTCGCCGTCGTCCCAGGCCCAGACCGTCCTGCCGGCGCCGTTGGTCCAGCCGTGGCCGGACCAGTTTACCACCCCGTACTGCCCGCTGCTCCAGTGGTTGGAGACCGCCGTCTCGCTTATGGGGGGCCAGGGGAAGGGCGACTTCACCACCCCGAACTGCTCGCTCATGTGGTCGATGTCGCAGCCGCCCATGAGCCCCGTCTCGATGGAATCTATGGCGGTGGCGCCGTCGATGAAGGGCCCGCCGCCGTGGTACTGGTTCTCGAAGAAGAGTATCGACGTGGGATGCAGAACGTTCGTCTTCCAGGAGCCGTCGTCCCCCTCGAAGGCCACGGTCTTGTCCAGCGCGTAGGTGATCCTGGAGGGGTCGTCCACCGGTATGCGACCCACGTAGACCTCTGGCATGAAGTCGGGCTGGTCATCGCCGAACTCCCCGGGGTAGCCGTCGCCGTCCGCGTCCCAGGAGACCGAGTCGGGATACGAGAGATCCGAGTAGTAGCAGTCGGTGGGAGTCCCCGGCGCGACCAGCCCCGGATCGCTGGGGTCGTAGACATGATAATCCGGATTCGGGTAGCAGATCCTCATGGGAACCGTCTCATAGTCCCCCACCAGAAGCACGTACTCTATCCCCCAGTCCAGGTAGTGCTCGCGCAGGAAGTTCCGCACCTGCTCGGCCAGGTCGGCCCCGGGCTGATCGGCGATCTCCGGGTCGCTCAGAAGCACCATCCGCACACTGAGGCCCAGCCCGGTCTTCCATGCCACGAAGCCCGAAGAGGTCACCGCGTCGGAGAGCTCCTCCGTGGTGATAATCACGTAGTCGTATGCTTCACGAAATCCGCCATCGGAGGTGAGTCCGCGGTACATGGCCGACGCCTCCGGCCAGTTGCGGAAGACGTCCCGGGCCTGGTCGGCGTAACGCTCCAGCGACATGATCCGCTCCACGCGCCGCTCCTCCGGGGTGCCAGGGGCCGGAAGCGTGTAGTCAATGGCCACGTCGGCCCGGGGGTGGAACACGAGCTCCCCGGTGGCCGGATTGTACGAGAAGGGGCAGAAGGCCACGGTGGCGTAGGAGTAGGGGCCCAGCGTGCCGGAGGCCGCCAGCCAGGCCGGGCTCTCCGGCAGGACATCTCCGGCGGAGAGATGGTGCTGACGCGCCCGCCGCCACAGCCGGTGCAGACGGTCCAGCTCTTCGGACAGCAGCTCGGGGGGAAGAAGCGGCACCGGAGGATGTGCCGACGGGAAGCTCCAGCTGCCGGCCATGACCTGGCCTGGGGCCCCCGTAACCCCGGCCCAGACAGCCCTGGCTCCCGGAGGGAGCAGGAAGGTGAAACGACCGACTGGAAGCTGCGGCATTCCCGGCCCGGTGAGCCTGCCGAATCCCTCCATGGATATCGAGGCGCCTTGCGGCACCTGCTCTATGTTGTAGTCAGAGGCCTCCACCCGGTGGATCGACCTTCCCCCTGCAGCCAGCGCCCCCGGCAGCATGACTGCAGCCAGGACAAGGGCTGCCGCCGCTTTCGCCATACTGCAGCCGTAAGCCACCATGTCTTCCCTCCGGTCTCTTTCGGTCTGTACCCCTGAGGCCTTTCGGATCACAGCACTGAAGGGCGGAGTCTGCTCGCTCCAATATTGCTTCGGGGACCCGCTGCGGGAAGGGCCGGGCCATTCGGGCCATGACGCGCGCGAGACGTACGCCGGTTTCAGCGGGCCTGGTTTTCAGCAGCTGCGGCTGCGTCTATAATAGGCCAGCCGCAGGGGGGAACATGAATCGACTCCGCAGAATGCAGGGATGGGTATCCGCCGTTGGGGCGACGGTGTCGGTCCTGGCGCTGTCTTCGCCCTGCGCTGCGGAGACCTACCGTTACTCCAAAGACACTCTGCCCGAGGAGATCGGCTTCCTGATGCTGGGGGTCTTCGCGGTTCTGGCGCTTCTTGCGCTGGGTACGTTCATCCTGGTTGTGGTGGCCAAGTGGAAGATCTTCGAGAAGGCCGGCCAGCCGGCATGGGCCGCCATCATACCCATATACAACAAGCTGATCATGCTCAGGATTGTCGGCCGGCCGGACTGGTGGATAGTGCTGGTCTTCATACCCCCGGTGAACCTGGGAGTGAGCGTGCTCCTCAACATAGATCTGGCGAAGGTGTTCGACAGGGAGGAGATCTTCGCCGTCGGGCTCATACTGCTGCCCTTCGTCTTCTATCCCATCCTGGCCTTCGGGGATGCCGCCTACATCGGACCGCGGGAGGCATCGGGCGATATCGGTGGCGTCACCCGCGCCTGATGCCGAGACTGTCTAACGGAAGGAAGATAACATGAAGAGAAGTCTTGGTCTCATCACTGTCGCACTGATCGTACTCACCGTAGCCGGAGTCGCCACGGCGCAGCGCTACGGCCGTGGCGACTACGGGGCCGCTGCAGGCATGGGCGCCGGGATGGTCATCCTGATGCTGGCCGTCGCCGCTCTGATGATAGTGTCGATGTGGAAGATCTTCACCAAGGCGGGCAAGCCCGGCTGGGCGAGCATCATTCCCATCTACAACTTCGTGGTCATGCTCCAGATAGCCCAGAAGCCGGAATGGTGGATCATACTGATGTTCATACCCTTCGTGAACATCATCATCGCCATCATCATTGCGGTGGCCATAGCAGAGAAGTTCGGAAAGACCTCGGGCTTCGCCATAGGCATGATACTGCTGCCCATCATCTTCTACCCCATACTGGCCTTCGGCGACGCCCGGTACCAGGGCTAGGACGAGTCCCACGGAAGCGCCCCCGGGGCTGCCCGGGGGCGCTGTCCCCTCCTACTCCCCGCCACCGGGTCTGAGGATCACGTAGTCGGCCAGCTCCGGGGCGGGCTCCTCCCCCTCCGCCATCACCCTCACAGTCAGGTAATCGGTGCCCTCCGGAAGCTGGTCGGGTATTCCCGACCGGTAGTCGGAGTGAAAGGCGCCACAGACGAAGACGCACCTTCTGCCGCGGATCGACCGCGCCATCACGGCGTCCTTCAGGAGCTGTGCCCGGTACATGTCCATGGGGTCGGCGGGCATGGCGTGCATCTGGTCGCCCAGAGCGTCCATGGTGGCCAGGAAACGCTCCCTGTAGCCGGCGCTGGAGGAGTCCACGGACAGCTCCTGGAAGAAGGGCTCGCAGGCGATGGCGCTCCATCCCCCCCGGGCCACCCGGGAGGCGTAGCGCCTGGGTACGTTGGCGGCTATCACCCCGTAGCCGTTCTCTCTCGCGAAGCGCACCATGGGGGCGTAGTCGGTCTCGTAGTTGCCCCATGGCCTGCCCTTCGAGAGCAGGTCCTCCTCGTCCAGCACACCCTCAAGATACAGCTCCAGCAGCTCCTGAACATCCGTCTCGAACATCTCCAGGGCCAGGTCCCTGCGGGGCGAAGCCAGCCTCTGCCAGATGTACAGCTCCCACCTGTGCGCCAGGGGGTCGTCGTGCTTCTCCCCCACGAAGACAACATCGGCCCCTTCCAGGGCCTCCATCATAGAATCCACCGAAACGGTGTCCTCCCCTGAGATCACCGTACCCTCCGGCACGGACAGAGAAGCAAGAACGGCCACAGCGTATATCAAACCAGCCTCCCGTGATGCCCGGCCTCACCGGACCGGTCGAACCACCAGCCAACAATCCGTAGGATAACCCACGGCCGCACCTTCCGCCTCCCTCCCCGTCCCGCGCTGGTGGCTCTCCCGTGACCGCAATGGGGGTTTCTCCGATTCACCGGAGCATCTCCAGCCGGGATAATGGTAGGCGCAGAGGATTGCAGGCCAACGGGAAGGAACGCATGAGGGCCAGCGTAGACCCCAGGAGATGCGACACCACCGGCATCTGCGTACGGATGTGTCCGGCAGTGTTCGAGTTCAGGCCGGGGACGAAGAAGGCCCACGTGAAGGTCGCAACCGTACCGGGACGCTACAAGGAGGAATGCCGCAGGGCGGCCGGCCGGTGTCCCCGCGACGCCATAAGGATATGGGAGGATGGTGGGAGATGACACGCGAGGCGAGGCGAGACGCCATTTCCCACAAGACCGGAGGAGGTAGATGTTGAGACTTGCCAGCCCGGCATTCGAAGACGGCGGCACCATACCGAGGAAGCACGGATACACGGAAAGCAACGTAAGCCCTCCGCTGGAGATAGCCGACGTTCCGGAGGAAACCGAGTCTCTGGCCCTGGTGGTGGACGACCCAGACGCCAGGGAGCCCGCCGGCAAGGTCTGGGATCACTGGGTGGTCTGGAACATCGACCCGGACGTTGCGGAGGTTCCGCAGGGATCCGTCCCCAGTGGTGGAACCGAGGGCACCACAGACTACGGCGAGACGGGCTATGGAGGCCCAAACCCCCCAGACAGGGAGCACACCTACAGGTTCAGGCTCTACGCTCTGGACACGAAGCTGGAGCTTCCCTCCTCCGCCGCGAAGGCAGACCTGGAGAAGGCCATGAACGGGCATGTACTGGAGCGGGCGGACCTCTCCGGGCGGTACGCCCCCTGAGAGGGGTCTTCCTGTGGAGCGATACTCGGAACACGAACAGCGGAAGGGCTGAGATATGGCGCAGTACCACGAGCCGGTGGAGGAGCTTGAGCAGAGCGACAGGGACATCATAAGGGCCCTGGTGAGCCTCAAGGAGGAGGTTGAGGCCATCGACTGGTACCACCAGCGGGTGGCCGCGGCCTCCGACGACGGTCTGCGGGACGTGCTGGCGCACAACCGCGACGAGGAGGTGGAGCACGCCTGCATGGCCATCGAGTGGCTGCGCAGGAGGATGCCTGCCTGGGACGAGAACCTCAGGACCTACCTCTTCACCAGCCGGCCCATAACCGAGCTTGAGGACGACGAGGAGGAAGAGAGCGACGGAGAGACCGATGACGGCAGCCTGGGAATTGGCGGCCTGAGATAGATACAGGAGAGGCGGACATGGACATTCTCAAGAGGAGACTGGCCCCGATAACGGACGCGGCCTGGGAGGAGATTGACGAGCAGGCGAGACTCGTGCTGAAGAACCACCTATCCGCGAGGTGGTTCGTGGACGTGGCCGGACCGCTGGGCAGGGAGCACGCTGCGGTGAACCTGGGCCGCCTCGAGGTTGTCGAGGACATCGACGGCGGGGTCGGCTACGGGCTGCGGAAGGTGATGCCGCTGGTGGAAACGCGGGTTCCCTTTCAGCTGAACGTATGGGAGCTGGACAACGCGGTGCGGGGGGCCGAGGACGTGGACCTGGAACCCCTGGAGGAGGCCGCAGCGGAGGCGGCGGCCTTCGAGGACAGGGCCGTCTACGGGGGACTGGAGAGGGCCGGCATCGAGGGCCTGTTCGATGCTGCCGGCACCACGTTGCCGGCGCCAGAGGATGCCGAGGGCATGCGACGTACCGTGGCGGACGGCAAGGCGGCCTTCATAGACGCCTCGATCGAGGGCCCCTACGCGCTGATGGTGGGCCGAGACACATGGCTGGAGATCAACTCCATCGGTAGGGGATATCCGCTTCTGAAGAAGATCCGCGAGCAGCTGGAGGGCCCCCTCTACTACAGTCCGGAGCTGGAGGGAGCGCTCATGGTATCCATTCGGGGCGGGGACATGGAGCTCACCCTGGGCCACGACTTCTCCATCGGCTACGAGGGACACTCCGGCGAAACGGTTACCCTATACCTGACGGAGTCCTTCACCTTCCGGGTGCTGGAGCCGGCGGCGGTAATAGCGATAGGAGGCTGACACGCGGTCCCTCCCCGCGGGTCGGTCGGGGCCCGGTCGGCCGCAAGGGCGCGGCCGGGCCCACCAGTGATATGAGCCATACGGGAAGAGGATGAGACTTTTGGAAAGGCGGCGGAATGGGATTTCGGATAGCCGTGCTCTACGGCTCCACCCGCACCGAGCGGGTGGGAATACGGGCTGCCAGGTTCGTGACCGGGGAGCTGAGGGACAGGGGTCACGACGTAACACTCCTGGAGCCCCTCGAGCACAGGCTCCCGCCCCTGGACTACAGGTACTTCGAGTACGAGGAGGGGAAGGCGCCCGAGGAGATCGAGAGGGTTGCGGAGGTGATTCGTGCCGCCGAAGCCTACGTCTTCGTCACCGGTGAGTACAACCATGGGATTCCGCCGATGATGAAGAACATGATCGACCACTTCCTCTACCTCTACTTCTTCAAGCCCTCCGGAATCGTCTCCTACTCCACCGGCAGGTTCGGAGGGGTGAGGGAGGCGGTGCAGCTGAGGACCACCCTGGGCGAGATAGGCACGGTCAGCATTCCCACCACGTTCCCGATCCCGAAGGTGGACGTGGCCTTCACCGAGGAGGGCCATCCCAGGGACGAGAGATACCACGAGTGGATCACGCAGTTCCTCGACGAGCTGGAATGGTACGCCGACGCTCTGAAGAGAAAGAGGGAGGAAGGTACCCCCTACTAGGGTCGACGAAGAGTGAGACTGTCGGATCAAACGGATTGGAGGATCGAACATGGCTGTCAAGAAGGTTTGGGTTGAAGACGGATGCACACTGTGCGGGCTGTGCGAGACCCAGTGCCCGGACGTCTTCGAGATGGGCGATGAGAAGGCGGAGGTGAAGGGCGGGGCAGACCTGGAAGCCAACGGGGACTGCATCGTGGAAGCTGCAGAGGCCTGTCCGGTGGACGTGATCAAGTACGAGAAGGACTGAGGGGAGGTAGGCAGCATGCAGGCACGCAGCCTGCTGATGATCGAGCACCGCCTCATCGAGAGGATGATAGCCCAGATGGGAGAGCGTCTCTCCCGCATAGAGTCCGAAGGGGCGGTAGACCCCGACTTCGTGGACGACGCGGTGGACTTCCTGCGGACCTACGCCGACCGCACCCACCACGGCAAGGAGGAGGACATCCTCTTCGCCGAGCTGGGGGAGCGCTCCCTCTCCGATGAGGACCACAGGCTGATGCGTGAGCTCTCCGAGGAGCATGTCCGGGGCCGGAAGACCACCGCCACCCTTGCGGACGCCTCCGCCCGCTACCGGAGGGGCGAGGAGTCGGCGCTGGACGACATCGTCGAATGCATGCGGGAGCTGGTGGGAATGTACCCCGAGCACATCCGCAAGGAGGATGAGGACTTCTTTCCGGCGGCCCGGAGGTACTTCACAGACGAAGAGGACGTCTCGATGCTGGAGGGCTTCCGGGAGTTCGACCGCCAGGTGGTCCATGGTATCTACCGGTCGGTGGTGGAGGAGATGGAGACCGGAGGCTGACCGACGGACGCGATGCGGGATTTGAGCGAGATGGAAGAAGAAGAACACGGAAAGGTGGAAAGATGTTCACAGGAAGAGGAAGCAAAGCACTTGCGCTTATCTGCGGAGCCGCCCTGCTGCTTGGTCTCAGCGCGGTGGCGTACGCCAGCGGGCACAACCCCTCCGGCGAGGAGATGGAGGAGGCCGACGACAACATCGTCTCCATAGAGGAGGGCGGCTTCGTCCCCGAGACCCTCAGGGTCATCGAGGGGGCCACGGTCACCTGGATCAACCGCGACGAGTACGGACACGAGATCACCGGTGGCCTGCCCGGAGCCGAGAACGGAGAGTTCGCCAGCGACAGGATCTTCCAGGGCGAGCGCTTCAGCCACACCTTTGACGAGACGGGCATCTACCCCTACTTCTGCCGCCTCTTCACCAGCATGACCGGCGTGGTGATGGTGGAGACCGCAGAGGAGATGGTGGAGGAGTACTGACCGAGACCGGAGCACGGCAAATCTGCGGTCGCCGAGCCGGCCAGCAGACGTGAACACGGATGGAGAAGGGGAAACTGGATGTTACGCAGTGCAAGAGCAACGACAACGGCCGCAACAGCAATGATGCTGCTGGCCGCCTCTCTCGGCGCCCAAACACCTTCGGAGGGGGATATCCTCCCCGGAGATCTGGTGGGAGGGCCGGTTACGGCAACCGTCTCCGCTTCGGAGGGGCCGGCGATCTGGATCATGCCCGGTCTGCGGGAGCTGGACCCCGAGGTCTTCGGCACACCTGGAAATCCCCTGGGCTTCGAGCCCGGCGTGGGCGTACCCCTCGACGAGCGGCTGGTGAGCGACGACGGCAGCGAGTACACGACCACCTCGGAGCCCACCCCCTTCTCCGACAACTTCCAGTACGTCTCCGGGAGCTTCGAGCTGGAGGTCACCGACGCCACCCTCATGGACAGCCCGGACAGTGATGACGGGGCCAGCTTCGCCGCCACCTTCACCGGACCCGACGGCAGGGAGAGAACCGTGGAGCTTCTTCACCTTCTTCCGGTAGGCCGTGAGCACACCTTCTTCGGCGGCGTGGCCACCAACGTGATCATCCATGGCCAGACAGGGATCGGCTCCAAGCTGATGCCCATGGTGCCTACCTACGTTGCCTTCTGGGGGGTGGGCGAGCTGTCGGTGGAGGGCGAGGTGGTGGCCTCCAACCGCGTGATCCACGGGATGCTCACCGCCGACGTCAGGAACGATGACTACCAGCTGGTTTTCAACGACGGAGTGGAAGATGAGGGCATGCACTTCCACCTGCTGCTGCCGAACGTGGAGGTGACTACAGGCGGCCCCCGACGGAGCAGTCTGCCCAGCCGACACATGCTGGAAGAGAACCGGGAGCAGCCCTTCATACACCTGATGTTCGAGGACGTCACCGTAACCTCCCCCGAAGACGGGTAGAAGACGACCATGGCTGCAGCCGCCGCTTTTTCGGCGGCGGCTGCCCCGGGCCCGGCAGGAAAGGAGAAGATGGCGAAGAGAAATGCCGGCCGGGTGCCGCAGGTGGACCTGCTGCGGGGAACGGCCGTTGTCATGATGGTGGCGTTCCATCTGAAATGGAGCCTGGCTTACTTCGGTGTGAACGTCTTCTCTCCCTTTGACGGTTTCTGGAACCTCTTCCAGAAGTCCACCGCCGGACTGTTCATATCCATGGTGGGGGTAAGCCTGGTTCTCAGCCATTCCCCCTCCGTATCCGGATGGAAGTACCTGCGCCGGGGTGCCCGGATCTTCGGCTACGGCCTTCTGATCACGGCGGGGTCGCTGGTCTTCAGGCCAGACGCCTTCGTCTTTTTCGGAGTACTGCATTTCATCGGGGTGGCGATCGTCCTGGCATCGCCGTTCATCCGTTACAAGTGGCTGAACCTCGCTCTGGGCGTGGGCCTGCTGTCCGGAGGCATCTGGCTTCAGAGACTGAGCTTCGACTTCCCCTGGCTGGTATGGCTGGGCCTGGACCACCCCGTCAGGACCATAGACATCTTCCCCATCCTCCCCTGGATCGGAGTGGTCTTCCTGGGGATGTTCGCCGGCAGGCTCATGGTTCAGGGTGGTCGTCCGGGCATGGGCGAGCTGGCCAGACGGGTCTCGAGGCCTCTTCGCTTCCTGGGACGCAACTCGCTTCCGGCCTACTTCATCCATCTGCCGCTGGTTTTCGCCACGGCCCTGCTGATCTCCGAGATGTCGGACGATGCATCGGCCGGCTCGGAGCGGATCACTGCCCGGAGACGGGCGGCCAAGGTCGAAGACGCCGGTGGAAGACGGATGCCGTCTTCCCACCCGGAGAGACGTCCGTCCCCGGAACGGGAGGAGGAACCGGAGCCCACCGGAAGAAGTCCGGAGCCCCCTCAGCCCTCGAAGAAGATCCGGTAGACCTTTCCCGCCCGGTCGTCCGAGACCAGCAGCGCCCCGTCGGGCATCACCTGCACGTCCACCGGCCGCCCGAAGGCCCCGCCATTCCTAAGCCAACCCTCGGCGAAAACCTCGTAGCTCACCGCATCTCCGCCTTCCAGCCGCACCAGCATGACGCGGTAGCCTATGGGCGTGCTGCGGTTCCACGAACCGTGCTCGGCTATGAATATCTGGCCCCGGTACTCCTCGGGGAACATCTCCCCCGTATAGAAGCGCATTCCCAGGGCCGCCACGTGCGGGCCCAGCTCCATCTCGGGAAGTCGGATGTCCCTGGGGCCTGCGCGGTCGCCGAACTCCGGGTCGGAAACGTCGCTGCCGTGCACGTAGGGAAAGCCGAAGTGCTGCCCCCTCCCGGTGACCCTGTTGAGCTCGTCGGGGGGTATGTTGTCACCCATGCCGTCGCGGCCGTTGTCGGTGAACCACAGCTCACCCGTCTCCGGGTGCCAGTCGAAGCCCACGGTATTGCGGATGCCGGTGGCATAGGGCTCGAGGTCGGACCCGTCCGGCCTCATCCTCAGTATGGTTCCGTAGCGCCAGTCCTCGGGGTCGCAGACGTTGCAGGGCACTCCCACCGGAACGTAGAGCATGCCGTCGGGGCCGAAGGCGATGAACTTCCAGCCGTGGGCCCTGTCCCGGGGGAAGTCGTCGCGGACCACAACCGGGTCCGGAGGGTCGGCCAGGCTGGACTCTATGTCGTCGAATCGGATCACCCTGTGTATCTCGGCCACGTAGAGGTCACCGTCACGGAAGGCAACCCCGTTGGGCATGTTCAGGCCCTCGGCCAGAACATGGACCTCCTCGACCCCAGGCACTCCGTCGGTGTCGGAGAGGGCGTAGACCGCGCCGGTGCCCCTGGTGCCCACGAACACCGTACCCTCGCTTCCCAGGCACAGGGACCTGGCCCCGGGCACGTCCGGGGCGTAGACCTCGATGTCGAAGCCATCCGGCAGGCTGATGCCATCGAGGCCGGGGTAGGGGATCCTGTCCGCCACCGATGCGCCCCCCCTCCCGGCCAGCGCCGTCATCAGCAGCCCAACGGCCACGGCTGCCCGGAATGCGGTACCGTTTCCCGCGAACTGAGATCTCATCCTGAGCACCTTCCCGCTCTCCGGCGGAACCGTGAGGATCCGCCCTCCGGCGGAACCGTGAGGATCCGCCCAGATTCTATTTGCTGCCTCGTCTTGGATAACGATATTGGTAGCGGAAGTCATCACCCCGAGACTGGACGGGAAGCTGCATGAACGATGAACGGAGTGGGAGGCGCGTACCGCAGATAGACCTCCTGCGTGGCGTCGCCGTGCTCATGATGGTGGTCTTCCATCTGCAGTGGAGCCTGGACTACTTCGGCGTGGACGCCCCCGCTCCGTTCGGCGGGTTCTGGAACCTCTTCCAGAAGGCCACCGGCGGGCTGTTCATCTCCCTGGTGGGTGTGAGCCTGGTCCTGAGCCACTCCCCCTCGGCCTCCGCAGGCAAGTACCTGTACAGGGGCGGTCGTATCTTCGGCTACGGCCTGCTGGTGACCCTGGGCTCCCTGGTGTTCAAGCCGGAGGGCTTCGTCTTCTTCGGGGTCCTGCACTTCATCGGGCTCTCCATAATCCTGGCCTTCCCCTTTATCCGCTTCACCTGGCTGAACCTCCTGCTGGGAACAATGCTCATTGGAGCCGGGATCCAGCTGCAGAGCATGAGCTTCAGCTTCCCCTGGCTTGTCTGGCTGGGCCTCAACCATCCGGTGTACACCATCGACATCTACCCGGTTCTTCCATGGATAGGCGTCGTGTTCCTGGGCATGTTCGCCGGCAGGATCATGGTCCGGGGCGGCCGGCCGGACATGACCGGGGCCGGCAGGCGCAGGTCCCGGCCGCTGCGCTACCTCGGCCGTCACGCCCTGCCGGCCTACTTCATCCACCTGCCCCTGGTCTTCGTCGCCGCCTTTGCGATATCCGAGGCGCTGCCCCGGGGCGAGCGGACGCTGGCCCCGTCGGCGTCCGTGGAGAGAGCGGGCTCGGGGCTGCGGCCGTCTCGCACCCGGCCCCGGAACCCGGCCCGCACGGAAAGGGAAAACATGAAGCCCGATGGGATCAGGCCGGAAGCCATGATCGACAGGTGGTCGGGCATCCTCCGACTGCAGGACTGGGACATCCGGCACACGGTAGTGCAGCAGGACTGGCGGAAGAGGGGGGACATCAAGATCGACACCTCCAACCGCATGGCGGTGCTGATGGTCCACCACGAGGTGGACGACTCTTTCATCGAGGAGCTGGTAGTCCACGAGCTGCTGCACCTGAAGCTCTACGACATGGATCAGATGATCGAGGAGCTGATCAACCTGGTATACGGCACAGACGCCGAGGACCCCCGCAGGGAGTTCGCCTGGTCACGGTTCATGGAGGCGCTGGAATCCACCACCGAGGACCTGACCAAGGCCCTGCTTGCGGCCTCCGGGAGCCCCGGGGAGCTCAACTTCGACAGGGTGATGAAGCAGGTGGAGGAGGAGCTGGAGGGCCGCGCCTGACGGCCGTCTCCACTCCCGCCTGCAGGTATGCATCACAGGCCCCAATCATGAAGGCAGCCAATGCAGGAAACGTACTCCGCGGAAGTCGATTCGCAGTTCGGCCGGCTGGCAGTGGTCTGGCGACTTCGCCGGGGCGGGCCGGTGGTGGGTCGTCAGACGCCACCTCATCCCGAACGTCTCCTCGACCGTCATCACGGCGGCGACGCTCGCCATCCCGGGGTACATCCTCGCGGAGGCGGCGCTGTCGTTCCTCCAGCTGGGGGATCCGACCATCCCCTCGTGGGGGCAGGTCATCGCCGCCGGGCGCTCGGATCTCGACACCGCGTGGTGGATCTCCACGTTCCCCGGATTCTTCCTCTTCTTCACCATCCTGGCGTTCAACTTCATGGGCGACGCGCTCAGAGACGCGCTCGATCCGAGGGCCGAGCAATGACCGCCGGCGAACCGAACCCGAACCGCGACCGAGAGCCACTCCTCGAGGTCCGCGACCTCCACACCCGCTTCCGGACCGACGACGGCGTCGTCCGCGCGGTCGACGGCGTCTCCTTCTCGGTCGGGCGGGGCGAGACGGTCTGTCTCGTCGGCGAGTCGGGGTCAGGCAAGACGGTCGCTTCCGAGTCGATCACTCGGCTGATCCGGACGCCTCCGGGGGAGATCGACGGCGAGATCTCCTTCGAGGGGCGCGACCTCGCCACCCTCTCGGACGAGGAGCTCACCGCGGTGCGCGGCGGCGACATCGCCCACGTGTTCCAGAACCCACAGGGCGCGCTCAACCCCGTCTACACCGTGGGCTGGCAGCTGATCGAGGCCGTCCGGCTCCACGACGACGTCTCGAAGGAGGAGGCACGGGAGCGGGCGCTCGAACTCCTCGACAGGGTGGGCATCCCCGACGCCACCGCGCGGTTCTCCGACTACCCCCACGAGTTCTCCGGCGGC
>Ga0207797_1001945_pt1 | contig 14662 bp, 10 predicted proteins | sample PRCRCaboRojoPR_6_FD_187275 | JGI IMG/M metagenome (GOLD analysis project Ga0207797, IMG submission 187275) | Marine sediment microbial community from Cabo Rojo, Puerto Rico - PR CR 10% Liquid 1 (SPAdes) | ecosystem: Environmental > Aquatic > Marine > Coastal > Sediment | place: Cabo Rojo, Puerto... | reverse complement strand
CCCTGCCCGCACGCCGGTGGCGCGCCCGCGCCAGTCACTCCAGTTGCGCGAAGAACCGCGGGGTGTACGCCCGGAGCGTTTCGCCGTCGGGGGCCGTGTTGTACGGGTTCGTCACCAGCCCCCGCTCGTCGCTCGCCCCGAGGAACACGTACGCGTTGGCCCGCGGGAGCCGGCCGCCGAGCGCGTCGGCGGGGACCGGCCGCTTCTCGTAGCGCGCGAGTTCGTGCCACTCGGTGAACCCCGACGCCGCGGAGGCCGCGACGACGGTCGCGTCACCGGAGCAGTTCCGGCGCGCCCCCTCGGGAGCCGTGCTGTCGTTGCCGGGCTCGCCCGCCGTCGAGAAGACGACCCAGCGCACCCCGTCGACCGCGAGGGTCGTCGCGAAGTAGACCGAGCTCGACAGCTCGTGGAGCACCTCCAGCGGCGGGTCGGGCTCGCCGACGTCCGCGCGCGCCAGCCGGACGATGGGGTTGGTCGGCTCGTAGACCGAGTCCACCCCCCAGAGGACCGCGTCGGGCGTGAACGCGAGCTCGACCGCGCGCCAGCGCTGGTCGCCCCCGCCGACGGGCCGGAACCTCCCGTCGACGAGCCGCCCGACCTGGCACTCCGCGTCGGCGTCGCCCGTCGTCACCCACAGCGCCCCCGTGTAGGGATCGACCTGGACCGAGTGGACGTGCCTGACCCCCGGCAGCGACGCCGCGGTCGTCCAGCTGTCCCCGCCGTCGGTCGACCGCAGGACGTCTGGCGGCTCGTCGCCGAGGGGGTACTCCCCGAGGTACAGCCCGTCGTCGGCCGCACAGAATGCCGGAGGGAGCACCCCCATCGGCCCCGACGACGCGGGGAGCCGGCCGGTCACGCGCCACGTGTCGCCGCCGTCCCCGGAGGCCAGGATCCGGCGGTCGGTGGTCGCCACGAGCCGCCCGCCGCCGGCCGGCCAGACGTTCACGGTCGGGAACGCCCCCGTGACCGCCGCCAGCAGCGGCTTGAGGTACCGGCCGGTCTTGAGCCGGGACTCGACGTCCAGCAGCCCGTCGTGGGGGGCGGGCAGCCGGCCGCGCTCGTCGAAGGACCAGTCGCCGTCGTCGACGAGGAGCCGTCGGCCGTCGGTCGCGTACACCCGTCCACCGGCGACCGCCTGGAGCTTCACGGCGGGGCCACCTCGCTCCGGCCCCCCCGCGGCCGTGGTCCGTCCATCGCTTCGTGCCACCGACCCGCCGGGGAAAGTTATTCTCGGCCTGCGGTGGGCGGCCGTGGCGCGCCCCGGGGACGGAGCGTCGATCCACCCGCCCGCCCTGGCGACGTAGCACGGTCCTACGCGAGCGAAGAGAGGGACAAACAAAGGGCACCACCGGAGTACGGTCAACGAGAATGTGGATCGCAACCGCGGTACCCGGACCGTGGCGGGGGGACCGGCCGTGACCACGGCCCGGACGGGCGAGGACGGGCGCGTCGCGACACTACTGCTGACCGTGGGGTTCCTGGCGCTGGCTGGCGGGGTCCTGGCGGCCCACCGGGCCCCAGCGACGGGGTACGAGGTCGACATCTACGGGGCGACGCCCGCGGCCGTCTGGGTCGCCTGCGGCGTGGCCCTGGCCAGCGCGCTCGTCGTCGCCCTGCGGTCGCCGCGACGGGTGGCCGCGTACCTCCTCGGCGGCGGGACGTTCGTCGTCGTGGCCGCGATGCCGCTCCTGCGGAGCTACCACTACTACGGCTCGGCCGACGCGCTGACCCACCTCGGCTGGGCCCGGGACGTCGCGGCGGCGGAGTACGGGCCGGCCGCGCTCTTCTACCCGGCCACCCACACGACGGCGGTGCTGCTGGAGGCGCTGGGCGGCCCCGCGATCACCCGGTCGCTCATGCTGGTCGTGCTCGTCGTCGTCGCCGTGTTCGTCGTCTTCGTGGCGCTGACCGCCTGGGAGCTGACCGGGGACCGGGCCACGACGGCGGTCGCGGCGTTCTCGGCGTGCATGCTGCTGCCCGTCAACAACATCAGCACCCACCTCCACGCCCACCCGGTGACCCTGGCCATCCTGTTCAGCCCGGTGCTGCTGTACCTGGTCGCCCGGATCATGTCCGCCGGCCTGGACGGCGAGCGGGGCCCGCGGACGGTCCGCCAGGACACCGCGCTGTTCGGGCTGGCGGCCGTCGGCGCGGTCCTCCTGCACCCCCAGCTCGCGTTCTCGATGCTCGTCCTGCTGGCCACCATCACCGGCGTGCAGTACGCCCTCCGGCGGTCCCGGCCGCTGAGCGCGGTCGCGCGGACCCGGTCGCTGGGCGCCCAGACGGCACTGCTGGGGGTGGCCTTCCTCGCGTGGGCGGCCGGCCGGCCCCGGTTCCGGAGCTCCCGGGCCAACTTCTTCGACAACCTCGGCGCCCTGCTCGGGGGCTCCGGGGCGGTCGCCGGCGAGGTCGGCGAGCGCGGCGCCTCGCTGACGGCCCTCGGGGCGGGGCTCCCGGAGGTCTTCACGAAGGTGTTCCTCGTGAGCGCGCTGTACGCCGCCCTCGCGGCCCTGCTGGTGCTGCTCGTCTCCACCGGCCGGCTGTCGGCCATCCGGGACCGGACCCGGGCGTTCGCGCTCTGTGTCGCCGCCGGGATCGTCCCCCTCTCCGTCGTCACGCTCGTCTACCTCGCTGCCAACGTCGGGACCCAGGCGTTCCGGTACGCCGGGTTCGTCATGGTGGTGGCGACCCTCCTGGGCGCGATCCTCCTGGGACGGCTGGTCTCGGACGTCGACGTGGGGACCCCGCGGCTCTCCCGGGGGGTGGCCGGCGCCGTCGTCGCCGTGGGGCTGCTCCTGTCGCTCGCGGTCGTCTACCCGTCGCCGTTCATCTACAAGCCGACCCAGCACGTCACGGAGGCCCAGCTCGAGGGCCACGCGGCGGCGTTCGAGGAGACGCCCGAGTCGTCCGTCGTCCGCGGCGTCCGGGGCGGCCCCTGGCGGTTCGCGGACGCGACCTACGGCCGCCAGAGCGACCACGCCAGGTACGGCGGGCTCAACGGCAGCGAGTTCGGGCAGGGGCTGGCCGAGACGATCGCGGACGACGACTGGTACGTGCTCGTCTCCGCCGCCGACCGGGGGCGCGAGCTCCGTGCCTACGACGAGCTGCGCTACACCCGCGAGTCGTTCCGGGGGGCCCGGACCTCGCCCCGGACCAGCCGCGTCATGGCCAACGGCGACGTCAGGCTGTACTACGTCCCCGAGTGAGCGACGGTCGGCCGGGACCACGCCGACCGGCGGCGTCGGACGCCCGCGATTCGAGCCCCCCGATCGCTCGACGGAGGCGTCGTCGACGGGCCCTAAAGGCCGGCTATAACTAAGTGCGTCATCGACCATCCCCACAGTCGATGGGGTCAATCCACCGAGTGCACACACAGCGCATCCAGCCGGGAACCAGCTCGTCGCCGACACGTCGATACTGATGTCGGCGGATCCGACGCCGACGGTCGTGCTCGGGTTCGACGCCCTCGACAGCCGGCACCTCGAGCGCTTCGAGGACGACCTTCCCAACTTCGCCCGGCTCCGGGAGGCGGGCGTCGGGGCACCGCTCCGGTCGTCCTTCCCGCCCTGGACCGGGAGCGCCTGGCCGTCGATGTACACGGGCGTCGGCCCGGACCACCACGGCGTGTACGACTTCCTGGCGTACGGCGACCGGTACCCGGACGACGCCGCCGTCGTCTCGCGGAACGACGTCCGGGCACCCGCGCTGTGGAACTACCTGACCGCCGTCGACGTCCCCTCGGTCGTCCTGAACGTCCCGGTGACACACCCTGCGGAGCCCATCAACGGCGTCGTGATCCCGGGGTACCTGGCGCCCGAGGACGCCGCCGGTTCCCCCGCCGGCGTCCGTGACGACCTCTCGGCGGCCATCGGCGAGCCCTACCGGATCTACTCCAGCACCGAGATGGCCGACGACGCCGAGCGGAAGCTGGAGGGGTACCTCGAACTGATACGGATGCGAGCGGCCGCCGCGGGCGAGTTGCTGTCGGCCCACGAGTGGGGGCTGGCCTTCGTACAGGTCCAGAAGACCGACGCGGTGTTCCACAACTTCGACGACGAGGCGGCGTTCCGCGCGGTGTACGCCGCGGCGGACGACGTGGTCGGGACCGTCCTCGACGCCGTCGACGACGCGAACGTCGTCGTCTGCTCGGACCACGGGATCGGCCCGACCGACGGGTACAAGCTGTACCTCAACGAGGTCCTCCGGCGTCACGGCTTCGTCGAGGCGACGCGGGCACCCACGCGGGCGACGCTGGCCAGCCGGAAGGCCGCACTCGTCGAAGGTCACGAGGGGGGAGGGTCCGCCGCCGGCGACGGCGACGCCGACGGCGGGGACGGACGCCGGACGCCGCTCGCCGCCCGGGCCACCTCGTCGGCCCTCTCGATCGCCGACGCCGTCGGGGTCTCGCCGGGCGACGTGTACGCGCTCGCCGAGCGGCTCGGCGTCAGCGAGACGCTCCGGGCGATGCTGCCCGAGAGCGTCACGGCGTCCGTCGACCGGGGCGTCGACTGGCGCCGATCCCGGGCCTACTGCCGCAGCGGGAGCGAGCTGGGCGTGCGCGTCAACCTCGAGGGCCGGGAGCCCGAGGGCGTCGTCCCGCCCGACGAGTACGAGCAGGTCCGGTCGGAGCTCGTCGACCTGCTCTCCTCGCTCCGGACGCCGGACGGCGCGCCCGCGTTCGAGTTCGTCCGTCGCCGCGAGGCGGTCTACGACGGCCCGATGGCCGGGGACGCCTGCGACGTCGTCTTCGCGCCCGCCGACATGAACAACACGGTGGCGACGAACCTGATGGGCCGGGCGTTCGTCCCCGTCGACACCTACGACCACGACTGGCAGGGGGTCTTCGTCGCGACGGGCCCGTCGTTCGCGTCGACGGCCGATCCCGGGGCGCTCTCCCTGCTCGACGTGGCACCCATCGTGATGGCCGCGATGGGCCTCGACGTCCCCGGACGGATGGACGGGTCGGTGCCCGCGGACCTGCTCTCGGGCCCGTCCGCGCGGGCACCGTACCCCGACGTCGACTACGGGACGGCGGACCGGGCGGCGGCCGAGTCCGACGACGGCGAGGTGACTGCGCGGCTCGAGGACCTGGGCTACCTGTGACCGACGAGACGTCCGAGGCGCTGAGCTCGCTGCTGTCCAGCGCCACGCTCGTGTTCGCCGGCAGCGCCGTCGCCTCCGTCTCGAAGCTGGCGGAGCGGATCGTCGTCGGCCGGTTGCTGTCGCTGGAGGCGTACGGCGAGGTGACCCTCGGGCTGGCCGTCCTGTCGCTGGCGTCGATCGTCTCGCTGGTCGGGCTCACCCAGGGCGTTCCCCGGTTCATGTCGCGGTTCGACGACGAGGCGTCGACCCGGGGGGTGTGGCTGACCGGCCTGGCCGTCGGGGGTGGGCTCTCGCTCGTGACCGCCGCACTCCTGTACGTCTTCGCCGACCCGGTGGCCCGGCTGCTGTTCGACGGCGTCGAGTCCGTCCGGTTGCTCCGGCTGTTCGTCGTCGCCACGCCCCTCGTCGTCGGGCTCAAGGTCGGCGTCGGGGGGATCCGCGGCATGGAGAACACCGTCTACAAGACGTACGTCGCCGACCTGTTCTACCCGTTCGTCCGCATCGGCCTCATCGTCGCCCTGCTGTCCGCCGGGGCCGGCATCTACGCTGTCGGCTACGCCTACGTCGTCGCCGCGGCGGCGGCGTTCGTCGGGGCCCACCTCCTGCTCGACCGGCTCCTCCCGCTGGTCGGGCGCGTCCGGACCTACCCCCGCGAGATGCTGCTGTTCTCGCTCCCGCTGGTCGTGTCGACGGTCCTGGCGGTGCTGCTGACCCGGACGGACACGCTCATGATCGGGTACTTCCGGCCGTCGACCCAGGTCGCCCTCTACGAGGCGGCCTACCCGCTCGCCAACGGGATGCTCGTGGTGCTGGCGTCGTTCGGCTTCCTCTACCTCCCGCTGGCGTCGCGGTTCGACGCCGCGGGCCAGCGGGAGCAGCTCGACGCCGTCTACAAGCTCACCACGAAGTGGATCTACGTCGTGACGTTCCCCGCGTTCCTCACCTTCCTGGTGTTCCCGGGCGACGTCCTCGCCCTCTTCTTCCGCGACGAGTTCGCCCGCGGCGGGCTGGCGCTGTCGATCCTCTCGGTGGGGTTCTTCACGAACGCCGCCGGCGGCCGCAACCGGGAGACGCTCTCCGCGCTGGGGTACACCAAGCTCATCCTGGCGGGCAACGCGGTCGCGTTCGGCGCGAACGTGACGCTGAACGTCCTGCTGATCCCGGCGTACGGGTTCGTGGGCGCCGCGGTCGCCTCCGCGACGTCGTACGCGAGCCTGAACGTCTTCATCTACCTCGTGTTGCGCCGCAGGTTCGACATCTCGCCGTTCTCGCGGTGGTCGGTCCGGACGTTCCTCGCACTGCCGGCGACCCTGATACCGGCGGCCGCGCTGCTGTCGCGGTGGCTGGATATCACGGTGGTCACGCTCCCGGTCTTCCTCGTGGCCAGCGGCGTCGCGGCCATCGTCGTCGCCGCGCTGGCCGGCGGCCTCCAGCCCGAGGACGAGATCGCCCTGGAGTTCGTGGAGGACCTCGTCGGCGTCCGCGTGCCGTTCGTCCGCCGCTACCTGGGTGAGTCGACCGAGTCCGTCGCCTGAGCCACCCCTGCCGCCGGTCAGGACGTCACCTGGTCGGCGTCGAACAGGTACACCCTGTCGTCGCCGTCGAGCCCCACGAGACCCATCCGCTCCCCGTCGAACGGGACCGACTCGCGCGTGACGCAGTAGGTCCCCGGTGCGGTCATCGCCGTATCGGGGAGCTCCACCAGCCCGCCCGAGGCGGGGTCGAGCGTGAACGAGCGCAGCTCGACGACGTCCTCGAGGCGGAGGAGACAGGACGTCCCGGCGGTGCCGCCGTTCGCGTTCCCGCTGCCGACGTCCACCAGGACCGGGTACCGGTCTGCCGCGACGTCGCTCCGCAGGATCCGGGTCCCCCGCGAGTTCACCAGCCTGATCCCGTCCTGGCCGGTCCCGTGCTGGACCACCGTCGTGTCGACGACCGCGGACCCCGGTCGGCCGTGGATCTTGACCGCCGCGTTCTTCGGCGAGGACCCCTCGATCCGGGTGTTCTCGACGGAGATCCCCCACGGCTTCGACGGGGTCCCGCCCATGTTGCTGCGACCGGGGGGACGGGTGAAGATGGCGAAGTAGTCGGCTTCGTCGACGCGGAACCGCGAGTTCCGGACGGCCATCCCGCCGGCGGAGCCGTCGATCTGGAGGAGCGCTCGCAGCCCGTTCGACGACCGACAGACGAACTCACAGCGCTCGACGTACCCCCCCGTCTTCCCCTGGTCGCCGGACTCCCACCAGATGCCGCGGATCCCCTCGTAGTTCCCGCGAACGTCGTCGACGTCGTCCGTGTCGACGACGATGCGCGCACCCCGCACGAACGACCCCTTCCCGGAGAGGCGGACCTGTGCGACGTCGTTGTTCTTGAACAGCCCGCCCAGCACCTGGACGCCACCCTTCGTCCGGCCGGCGTACAGGCCGTTGCTCCCGCAGCGCTCGAGGTGGAAGTCGACGAGCTTCAGGGTGCCGACGTGCTGTGGCCCGCTGAAGAACCCCGGGTACGAGGCCGGGTAGACGCCCACCTTGCCGCCACCGGTCGAGGTGAACCGTCGGACCGTTCCCTCCCCCTCGCGGGAGGTGACCTGGACGATGAGGTCGACCGACCCCTGGTCCCTGGAGGGGGTGAACCCGGCGACCTCGAAGTCCTCCACCAGGACGCCGTCGTCGTTCAGGACGACGACGCCCGAGTTGGTGACGTCGTCGTCGGTCTGGTCGACCGTGACGTTCCGGACCAGGCAGTTCCGGCCGCTACGGACGTTGAGCAGCCGGTCGGAGAACCCCTTCGGGTGGACGAACCGGACGGCCGTCCTGCTCGCCCCGGTCCCCTCGATGCCGAAGTTCCGCACCGATTCGAGGACGAGCATCTCGGTGGCCAGGTACGTCCCGGGCGGGAACTGGAGCAGCGTGTCGTCGCCGGCGGCCGACCGGAGCGCGTCGTCGATCGGCTCGTTCCCGGTCGGGTCGACGCCGCGGTCCTCGACCATGTCGACGACCGTCTCGAACCGATCGGCCGGTGGGGGCGTCTCGGTGGGCGAACTGGTCGACGGCCCGGGGGACCCGCCGGTCGGCGTTCCGGTCGGCGTTCCGGTCGGGGGCCCGGGAGGAGATTCGCTCGGCGTCCCACCGTCCCCGACCCAGTCGAAACAGCCCGCGAGCCCCACGGTTCCGGCGAGACCGAGAGCGCGAAGATAGCTTCGGCGATTCATCTCCCGTTGTTCCAGTTATCAATGGGTATCGCATTGTTATTGAGTGCATTCACGACGGCGTCCGGGAGACTTCGCGACGAACAGGTCGCGGCACCGTCCCGGACCACGCCGGAGACGTCACCTGGCGGGCGTCCCTCGCCCGTCGACCGCCGGATGGTCGCAGCGGGGAGCGCGGTACGTGTTTCATAACAAATAGGGGAACCGCTGTTACTCCGCGCAATGCCCGGACTGTGTCTCCGGCGGGGCGCCAGCGCGACGTCGGGGGCGACGTTCTCGACGGTGGCGGACTCGCTCCACCAGGATCGCGCCCGCGAGGCGTCGGTGACGCTCGAGACGGACGCGCTCCAGGTGGGTCACACCGGCTACCCGACCTACCCGGTGTCGACCCACGAGCGCGGCCGGTTCCACGTCGTCCTGGAGGGCGAGCTCTACGACCGCGACCGGGCGGCTGTCCTCGACGTCGCGCCGGCGCTGCTCGAGGGGGGCGACCGCGACGCCGTCGCGTCCTGGCTCCGGTCGGTCGACGGCGAGTTCGTCTGCTGCGTCGTCGACACCGAGACGGACGCGCTGGCCGTCCTGACCGACCTGTTCGCCCGGCTTCCGGTGTACTACCACCACGACGGCGGCCAGCTACTCGTCGGGCGTGAGGGCCGGTTCCTCCTCGAGCAGCTCCCGGACGTCGCGTTCGACCGGATGGCCATCGCCCAGTGCCTGCTCGTCGCGTACACGCTCGGCGACCGGACGCTGTGGGAGGGCGTTCGCAAGCTCCCGCCTGCCGGGCTGCTGACCTGCGACCCGGCGGGCGAGGTGTCGGTCGAACGGCTCCACACCTTCGACTTCGACGAGCCGGCCCACGCGGACCGGTCGGTCCAGGAGAACGCCGCGGCGCTCGCGTCGCGGTTCGAGGCCGCCTGCGAGCGCCGGGCGCGAGCCCGGTCGACGACCGTCGTCTCGCTGAGCGGCGGCCACGACTCGCGGGCGGTCGCCGCCGGACTCCACGCGGCCGACGTCCCGTTCACGGCGGCGACGTTCGACAGGGGCGCCGACAGCGGCGGCCCGGACGTCCGGATCGCACGGGACGTGGCCGACGTGCTCGGTGTCGACTGGGACCGCTACGACCTCTCGCCGCCGGACCCCGAGGAGATGCGCCGGCTGCTCGCGATGAAGGGCGGGATGAACCACCTCGGGATGGGGTTCATCCTCGAGTTCTTCGAGGCGCTGGTCGACCGACACGGTCCCGACGTCACCTGTCTCACCGGCGACGGCGGCGACAAGGTCGTGCCGGACCTCGCGCCGGGCAAGCCCATCGACGACCTCGACGAACTCGCCGAGTACACCGTCGCGAAGAACGACGTCTTCTCGCCGGCGGCGGTCTCCCGGCTCACGGGGCTCCCCCGCGAGGCGCTCCTCGCCGAGGTCCGGTCGATCCTCGCGGGCTACCCCGAGGAGCGGATGGCGGCGAAGTACGTCCACTTCATCACGCACGAGCGCGGGTTCAACTGGCTGTTCGAGGCGGAGGACCGCAACCGCCACTTCCTGTGGAGCACGTCGCCGTTCTACGCGACCGACGTCTTCACCTACGGGATGAACGTCCCCCCCGAGCAGAAGGCCAACGACCGCTTCTACCGGGCGTTCCTGCGGGCGCTCTGGCCCCGGGCCGTCGAGTTCGACGCCGCCGACTACGGAACCCCGATGAGCTCGCCGCGGTACGCGCTGGTCCAGCGCTTCCTGGGGCTGCTCGCCCGCTACCCGGTCCTCGAGGACGTCGTCCGGGTCCTCTACCGTGGGGAAGTCACCTACGACCCGCCGGAGGCGGTCAGCGGGGCCATGGAGGCCCAGCTCGCCGAGTGCGACGCCATCGACCGGTACCTCTCCAGCGAGGCGGTGGCGGAGCGACTGGCGGACGGCGGCGGCGGCCGTCAGCAGCTGTACAACCTCTTCACGCTCACCTCCGCCATCGCCGCCCGGGAGTGCGACCGCGACACCATCGTCGCCCGCCCGAACGTGCCGACGACGTGAGCGGCGCGGCGACGCCGCCGGCCGACATCCGGCGGGCCGACCGACCACCGCCGCGGCACCCGGCGGGCCGACCGACCCCCACCTTCGTCGACCCTCGGCCGGTCAGACGGCCCCCGACGCGGCGACGTCGGCGGCGGCCTCCTTGACGCGGCACTTCTCCCGGTCGTCGGCCCGCCAGCCCCGGACGATCGCCCGGCCGACGTCCGCGAGGGCCTCGTCCCGGAGCGGCCGCTCCGTGCCGTCGGCGACGTCGTAGAGCGCCTCGCCGTCGGGCCGCCAGACGTACTTCCAGTCCCGGCCCCGGACGGCGAGCTCGGGGTCGTAGTTCCGGCAGGTCGCGTACGGCCCCGTCAGGTGGTCGTACGGCTCGTCCGCGGCGAGGGCGGTGACCAGCTCCGGGAGCTCCAGCAGCGAGAACGGCGCCTCGATCCGGCCGGTCGGCCCGTTGGCCACCACGAGCGGGACGTGGACGTCAGCCTCGTGCATGTGGACGCCGTGCCCGTAGGTACCGTGCTCGCCGAACTCCTCGCCGTGGTCGGCGTGGACGACGGTCAGCGGTGACGACTCGCCCAGGTCCTCCAGCAGGCGCTCGACGAAGGCGTCGGTGTAGCGGATGGTGTCGTCGTACGCCCGGACCAGGACGTCGTGGAGCCGCGAGCCCGGCGCGGGGCTGCGCCCGGCGAACAGCCCGGCGTTGGCGGGGTAGGTCAGCAGCCGCGACTGGCTGCGGTAGCCCGCGCCCGGCAGGTACGGCATGTGCACGTCGACGAGGAAGATCCACAGGAAGTACGGGCTGTCGGCCTCCTCGAGCCACGCGACCACGTCGTCGTAGAACGCCTCCCAGGCCATGAACATGTCCTGGCCCTGCCACCAGTTGAGCATCTGGGAGAGCAGCGAGAACCCCTTGCTCCGGCGCTTCAGGCCGCTCTCGACGAAGCCGCTGGCGACGTCCTCGTCCATGAAGTCCTCGAAGTGGTCGAACGCCCGGTCGAACCCGAAGTACCGCGACGTCCAGGGGTTCGCGGTGAAGGCCGCGGTCTCGTAGCCCCGCTCGGCCAGGCGCTCCGGGAGGGTCTCGCGGGCGGCGAGGTGCTCGCGGATCCAGGTCCGCTTGTCCGTGTCGGTCGCGAACCACTCGCGGTCGACCGGGTGCTCGCCGGTGAGAAACGCCGGCACCGACCCGCTGGTCGTCCCCGCCGGCGCGATCGCTTGCTCGAACACCAGCCCGTCGTCCGCGACCGCGTCGAGCGTCGGCGTCACGTCGGCCTCGTACCCCATGAACCCGCAGTGGTCCGCCCGGAGGCTGTCGACCGTGACGAGGACGACGTCTCGTTGCTCGGTCATCGTCCCCACGTCCCCCAGGACGGCCATTGTTATGACAGTGCTACCGACCGGCGCCTCGCGCCCGCTCCAGCCCCCGCCGGATCGGGCCAAGTTCGCCCCGGCCGTGTGCCATCGAGCGACGTCGCGCACGCCGCGACGGCGGCGTGGCCGTGCTCGAGGACCGCCGTCCGCGTCACCACCGCCGTCCGCGTCACCACCGCCGACCCCAGGACCGGCCGGGCCGCCCGCGGGCGCCGGCCGGTGGGCCCGGCCCCGCCGGCGTAGCAGCGCCATAACAATGCCGCCGATGGCCGACGTAGGCCCTGGTGAACCGGAATGACGCGTGACACGGCGGATAGCGTCCGGGAGCGCCGGGAGCCGACCAGCGTCGACCTCCCCGGGTCGGTCGCCTCCCGGGTCGAGGCGCGACTGCCCCGGACCCGTTTCGACGGCGTCGACGAGTACGTCGCCTACGTCCTCGAGGAGGTCCTGGCCCGCGTCGAGGCCGACGACGACGGGGACACGCACGACGACGCCGCCGTCGACGAGCAGGAGGTCCAGGAGCGCCTCGAGTCGCTCGGGTACCTGGAGTAGCCGCCGGCCCCCGGTCGACCCGGGTCCCGGCGGTGTCCGGATCGCGGTCGGGCGACTCCCGGCGGTGTCCGGATCGCGGTCGGGTGACTGGCGCGACCCTCTCGCGGGGCGGTCCCGGGGGCCCGCCCCGGCTCGCCTACGGAGAGAAGAACCCGCGTCGGTGACCCTCCCCGGTCCGCTCGCGTCGGTCCCCGTCCCCGGTCCGCAGGGCCTCGGTCCGCCCGCCCTCGATTCCGTCCACCGTCCCGAAGTCCGGTTCTCGCCGCCGCCGATCGCGGTCGACGAAGTCGCACCCGCAGTCGAGCTCGTCGAGCCCGCCCTGGTTGAACGCGGCGAGCGCGGTCGCCAGCGGCTCGCCGTCGACCCCGTCGACGACCCACGACGGCTGGTCGCCCGGCCAGTTCGACGCCTCGAGCCACTCCTTCGCGGCGATCTTGAGCTCCCTGATCGTGCGGTCGCCGTACGCGGCCAGGGGCTCGTCGACACAGCCCGGATCGTCGGGCGGCCGGTACTGGAAGTTCAGCCGCGCCGCCAGCAGCTGGCGTGCCACGGCCTCGCCCGGGTCGGCGCCGGGCGAGCCGAGCAGGATCCGCCAGACTGCGACGGATCGCTCGTCGCCCCCGTCGAGAAGCGCGAACGAGTCGGTGACGCGGTTCGTCGCCGGCCAGCGCTGCTCGGCCCAGTAGCCGGCCGGGCGCGGACAGTTGGTCGCGGCGGCCTCCTCCGCGCCGCGCGCGACGGCGAGCAGGCCGGTCGCCCCGGCGGCGGCGGTGCGTACCACCCGCCGGCGGGTGAGCCCACAGTCGGTTCCCGCTTGTTGGTCAGTCATGACCCGTACGCTGCTGTATTGTTGCCGTTAGCCATTGTAATTGATCGCATTCCATTCGAACGGTTCCACTACCGGCGGTCCCGAGCGACGCTGCGCTGGAATCGTCGTGCTACTGCCGCGAGAATAGCCCACCGTCACCGGTCCGAACGCTTCGCCGTGCGGGGGAACGGTCCTGCTACGCTACCGACCGGCCGTCGGTCGGGAGCAACTGGCCGTGTGGGCCGCGGGGGACGCCGGGATCAGTCGGCCTCGAACGGGCCGCGGAGCTGGACGGTCGAGACGACGGCGACGATCGCCAGCGTGAGCCCGAGCACGGAGGAGCCGAGCCATCCGATCCCGAGGAGCGGGGACTGGGTGATCAGGTACACGCCCAGTCCGAGCAGCGAGCAGAACAGGTAGATCCTCGCCCACTCCAGATCCTCGTCGTCTGTCTGCTCGAGGTGCGGCTTGAGGTCCTCGGCGTGGGGACCGAGCTCGATCATCCCGCGGTTCTTGTTGAAGTCGATGACCCCCGCGTCGTGCATCCGCGGCAGGTGGCACTGGTAGAGGCCCACGTACGCGCGCTTGCGCTCCTGGGAGTCCAGGGCCCGCGGGTCCTTGTCGTTCTCGACGCCGGCGACGTGCTCCGACAGCGTCCCGAGCGACACCGGGTTGTCGACGTCGAAGAGGTAGTTGAGCACCAGCCGGCGGCGCTGGTTCTTCAGGATGTCGAACTGGACGTCCTTCGGCAGCTCCTCGGCCGACTCCTCGTCCCCACCGTCCTCGGAGCCGTCCGGGTCTGCATCGGCCGACACCCCCGTCGCATCCTGGTCACTGTCGGAAACACCACGGCTGGCACCGTCGGTCCCCCGCTCGCTCCGGCTGCTGGCCGTGAGCAAGCTACTGAATCCGTCCCTCGATTGTTGCATGTTCATATCGACCCGTCTCTCGTGTGGACGTTCGAGTCTGTCCCGACGACCGGGGTGGTTTCTACAGCAGGACGTTACTTAAGAGTAATCCACATGAACTAACAAATCATCCGCGAGTGGGAAGTCGAGGTCGGCGGCGGCGCCTCGACGGAGCCACCCGGACGGGCGCACCCGTCTGGACGACGCGAATCCACGTCAGCTACGGGCCGTCTGGCGGTTTCTCGCGCATTTCCGTCTACTCGGCGTCCGCCCCCGGGACGGCACGGCGCGGTCGCGCGGGCGGTAGGTGCCGTTTAATCTGCGGAAGTTATAAGTGCACACACAGATGATAGCCAGCCGATACTTCGGGATGGCTCGCGGACGCCCTCCGGTCGCCGCCCGCACGGACCTACTCCCCGCCGCGCGCGCGACTGGTACTCACATGGACACTATAATTATGAGTCGGTAGGTCGTACGACCGGATGCCTCCCCGGAGGCCTTCGAATATCCGGGCATGGAACCGGCTGTGTGTCAGTCCCCTCCCGACCCACCCACCCACGGACTGACGGTATGGTTCGGGGTCCAACGGTCGTTGCACCCACGAACCCCAACCACTCCACCCCACCCCACCCCCCCTTTCCCGTACGTCACGCCCAGCTGGCCCCTGCCTTCGGCGGAGCCCGTCCCCTGCTCGGT
>Ga0207797_1001944_pt1 | contig 14664 bp, 14 predicted proteins | sample PRCRCaboRojoPR_6_FD_187275 | JGI IMG/M metagenome (GOLD analysis project Ga0207797, IMG submission 187275) | Marine sediment microbial community from Cabo Rojo, Puerto Rico - PR CR 10% Liquid 1 (SPAdes) | ecosystem: Environmental > Aquatic > Marine > Coastal > Sediment | place: Cabo Rojo, Puerto... | reverse complement strand
AGATACGGTGGCTGCTTCGGCGAAGAGGGCCGGGTGACGAGGAGACGGTTCTTGCCCGTAAGTGGGCAGATCGAGGATTCGGCGGATGCCGTCTGGGGTTGGTCACACCCCATCTTCCCCTCCTAGGATGAAAGCCGGTTCACAAAACCGCGGAGCAATCCGCGGGCCAAAGGAACTGGCGGTGACGTTGTCAACGTGGGCGCGGAGGCGATTCCGGTGTACATGCCGGGGGACGTCACCGACGACCTTGGATGCGAGAAGGGTATAGGAGGGAGAAACTATGTGCGGTATCGTGGGCTATGTGGGGCCGCGGAACGCGACCCCGATCATTTTGGACGGACTGAAGAGGCTGGAGTACCGCGGCTACGACTCGGCCGGACTGGCCGTTGTTGAAGCCGACGGAGATATCGCGGTCAGACGGGAAGCTGGCAAGATCGAGGCGCTCCTAGATATGGTGGAGAGCGAGCCGGTCAGCGGGAGGATCGGCATAGGGCACACCCGCTGGGCGACGCACGGTGAGCCCTGTCAGCGGAATGCGCATCCGCACTTAGGAGCGACGGGGCACGTGGCGGCGGTGCATAATGGGATCATCGAGAACTACCGCGCTCTGCGCGCGGAGCTGACGGCTCGAGGGCGAACTCTGGCCTCAGACACGGACAGCGAGGTCATCGTCCACCTAGTCGAGATGTACATGGAGGAGGGGCAAGAGCTGGCCCCCGCGGTTCGGAAAGCGCTGGCCCGGATCAAGGGGTCCAGCGCTTTTGTGTTTCTCTGCGAGGATGAGCCAACTCGCCTTGTTGCGGCGCGCCTCGGCAACGCGGGCGGCTTGACCGTCGGGGTTGGCGACGGGGAGGTGTTCCTGGCCTCCGACATCCCGGCTATCCTGGAGCACACGCGGGAGATGGTCTTCCTGGAGGACCGGCAGATGGCCATCCTGGAGCGGGACAGGGTGCAGCTGAGCACGCTGAGGGGTGAGCCGCTGGACGCGGAGGTGCATTCGATTCCTTGGGATCCTGTCTCCGCTGCGAAGGGCACCTACCGGCACTTCATGCAGAAGGAGATTTACGAGCAGGCGCGGTCGATCACGGACACTATTCGGGGGCGGGTCGACTTCGAGCGCGGCCGCGTGCAACTGGAGGACCTGACGCTTTCGGCGGCGGAGGCCGAGTCGTTGGAGAAGATCGTCATCGTGGCCTGCGGCACGTCCGCCTATGCTGGGTTAGTGGGCAAGTTCATGATCGAGAACCTGGCGCGGATACCGGTTGAGGTTGACTATGGCTCTGAGTACCGGTACCGAGACCCGATCATCAACGGGAATACGGCGGTGCTGGCCATTACCCAGAGCGGAGAGACGGTCGACACGCTGGCGGCGATGGAGGAAGGGCGGGAGAAGGGGGCCCGACTCTGGTCGATCGTGAACGTGATCGGCAGCCAGGCGCACCGCATCTCCGACGGGCACATTCTGATGCACGCGGGCCCGGAGATCGGTGTGGCGTCCACCAAGGCATTCACGGCCAGCCTGGTCGATCTCTATCTCCTTGGAGCGCACCTGGGCGAGATGCGCGGTGTGCTGACCGGTGAGCTTCTCAGGGATACAGTGGATGCGCTCGGGATGCTCCCGGACCTGGTGGGCCGTGCCCTCGATCACGGTGATCGGTACGAGGAGCTGGCGTACCGTTTCTATGATCGAGATCACTTCCTCTATCTGGGCCGGGGCATCAACTACCCGATTGCCCTGGAGGGAGCTCTCAAGCTCAAAGAGATATCGTACATTCACGCTGAGGGGTATCCGGCTGGGGAGATGAAACATGGTCCCATCGCCCTGATCGACGAGGCCATGCCCGTGGTCGCCATTGCCACACGGGACCGTGTCTACGACAAGATGATCAGCCAGGTGGAGCAGGTGCGGGCCCGGGACGGCATTGTCATCGTCTTGGCGACCGAGGGTGATGATAGGGTCTCGTCCAAGGCGAACCACGTACTCTACGCGCCGGAAGCCCCGCCACTGATATCGCCAGTGGTCAACGTCATTCCGCTCCAGCTCCTGGCATACCATCTCGCTGTACGGAGGGGCTGCGACGTGGACCAGCCGCGTAACCTGGCCAAGAGTGTCACCGTGGAATAGTGGCTGGCGGCCCCGCACCTGCCCGCGACGAATGGGGTCAAGTCCCTATCCAGGGTCGACACCCTATTCGACCAGGGAAAGGACCCGAGCCTAGCGGGCTTCTGGGCGCGAGGCTTTGAAGGTTGAACGCTTGTATGCTATAATCTCGCGCGGCCCGCGTATACGTTACTCACAGGAGGAAACTATGAACATCGCAGGTATCGAATTCCCCGCAGATCTCCGGTATGACAAGAAGCATAACTGGGCTCGAGTTGAAGACGGCGTGCTGGTGCAGGGCATGACCGACTTCGGGCAGCGCATCGCGCAGGAAATCGTGTTCGTCGAGATGCCCCGGGTGGGACGGGAGGTTGAGCAAGGGGAGACGTTCATGTCGATGGAATCGGGGAAGTGGGTGGGCCGCATTCCCGCGATGGTTAGCGGTAAGATCGCGGAGGCGAACGAGGAGCTGGAATGGGAGCCCATGTTGGTCAATGAATCCCCTTACGACGAGGGTTGGCTGGTGAGGATAGACGTCTCCGATCCCTCGGAACTGGATGATCTCATGAAAGCGGACTCGCCGGAGTTCAAAGCCTTCATCGAGAAGGAAGCCGGAGAATACGCGGAGATCCTTGGCTAATCACTCGAACTAGGCGCGCCGCCCGGACGACGGCGCGGACCTGTTGCCATACCGTGGTCTATGGTGGGGCCAATTCTCGCGGCTGCCTACTCCGGTCGGCGGCCTTTCTGCGCAGGGGGAAAGCTTGGCAGATTCTGACGTGATGAACTTAGGTACCGTAGAACGAGATACCACTTTCGTAGATCGTCTCTCTCCAGCAAGTCAACTCATCAAGCGCTGCATCCAGTGCGGCACCTGCTCAGCGTCGTGTCCGACAGCCTACGCCATGGACGTCACGCCGCGTCAGGTTTGGCGCCTACTCCAGCTGGGGTTAGTGGATGAGGTGTTGAATAGCAAGACCTTCTGGCTCTGCACCGTTTGCCAGTCCTGTCAGGTGCGCTGTCGACGAGGCATCGACATCAAGGATGCCATGGTCGCTCTCAAGGAGTGGGCGGTGCAGGAGGGCATTAAGGTCCCGGAGAGGCTGAATGTGCTGAGGGACACAGTCGTGAATCAGCACAACATCTCCGGCGACGAGAACACCAATCGCCTCGTCTGGAGCGAGAATCTGCCGGACCCACCGGTGGGTGTGAATCCTCCCCGTGAGGTTGCGGACACGGTCTACTTCGTTGGCTGCGTCAGTTCCTTCTATCCGCGCACCTACGCCATCCCGCGTGCCTTGGTCCAGGTGATGGATCGGGCCGAGATCGAGTTCACGACGTTGGGTGGCGAGGAGTGGTGCTGCGGCTATCCCCTCTACGTGGCGGGGATGCGCGATCGCATGGCTAGTCTGGCGGAACACAACCTGGAGAGAGTGCGGACGGCTGGGGCGGAGCAAGTTGTCTTCACGTGTCCCTCATGTCACTACGCCTGGTCGCATCTCTACTCCGAGTTCGCGGATACGTCGGGGCTTCGCCTCCGCCACGCGACAGAGCTTATGGCCGAACTGGTGGCGGAGGATCAACTGGAGCTCGGTCCCGTTGAGGAGATCGTGACCTACCATGACCCGTGTGATCTTGGGCGGAAAGGCGGCGTGTACGATGCGCCGCGGGAGGTCCTGGGTGCCATCCCGGGTTTGGAGCTCCGGGAGATGTCGATGAGTGGGTGTGATGCACTCTGCTGTGGCGGCGGCGGGGACGTGGAGACGGTGGATCCTGACGTCCCTTCGGGTGTCTCGAGGAAGCGTCTGGCCCAAGTGGAAGCGACCGGTGCCAAGTACGTCGCCTCCGCCTGCCAGCAGTGCGAGCGCACGCTGCAGGAAGGAGCACGAAAGAACCGCATTCGCGTCCGCGCCGTCGATGTCGTTGAGCTACTCTGGCGGTCGGTCCAGGAGGCGGAGAGGCAGGATAGGAGCTGAGTATGGAAGACGTCCGAATCGGCGTGTATGTCTGTCAGTGCGGCAGCAACATAGCGTCTGTCGTGAAAGTCGATGATTTGGTCGAGCGCGTGGCTGACCTGCCCGGGGTAGTCGTGGCTCGTGGACACGGCTATATGTGTTCGGGCTCGGGGCAGGAGATGATTCAAGAGGATATCCAGCGTCACAACCTGGACCGCGTTGTGGTCGCCTCCTGTACGCCCCGCATGCACGAATCCACTTTCCAGAACACAGTGGAAAAGGCGGGGCTTAATCGCTACCTGTTCGAGATGGCCAACATCCGGGAGCACGTCTCGTGGGTGGTCAGCGACAGCAAGCAGGCGACGGAGAAGGCTCTGCGGTTAATTCGGGCCGCCGTCGCTCGCGTGGCGTTACACCGTCCGTTAGAAGCGCGCCACGAACCGCTGACGGAAGCGGCTCTGGTCGTGGGGGGGGGCATAGCGGGGATCCAGTCAGCCCTGGCTATCGCCGAGATGGGGTACCAGGTCTACTTGGTCGAGCGCGAGCCCTCCATTGGGGGCAGGATGGCGCAGCTCAACAAGACGTTTCCCACCCTAGACTGTAGCACCTGAATCCTGGGACCCAAAATGATGGATGCCGGTCGGCATCCGAACATCACGCTTCTGACCTATAGTGAGGTCGAGGACGTCTCCGGGTACCTGGGCAATTTCAAGGTCAAGGTGCGCAAGAAGGCCCGTTACGTGGATCCGGACGCGTGCACGGGCTGCGGCATCTGCTGGAACGAGTGCCTTACACGCCGTATCCCCCACGCGAAGCGCATCAAGCTAGGGGACGTGAACGTCGGGGAGAGGGAGACTGGAGAGCAATGACGGTGGAATTGGAACGGATCAACGAGATCATAGACTGCTATGGCGCGGAGCGAATGCACGCGCTGGCCATTCTCCAGGATATCCAACGTGAGTATAGTTTCCTGCCCCGCGAGGCGCTGGAACAGACGGCGGAGCGGTTGGGCGTGCCCAAGGGTGAGATCTACCGGATGGCGACGTTCTTCAAGGCCTTCAGCCTGCACCCCAAAGGCAAGTATGTGTTCAAGGTGTGCTTGGGGACAGCCTGCCACGTCTTGGGCGGCCCGCGCATCCTGGAGTCCCTGGAGCGGGAGCTGGGCATAAGGGCCGGCGAGACGACTGACGATGGGATGTTCTCGCTGGAGGCGGTGCGCTGCCTGGGTGCTTGTGCCTTGGGCCCGGTCGTCGTGGTGAACGAGGAACCCTACGCCCATACGACGCCCGACAGGGCAGTCAAGCTGGTCAGGCGACTGACGACCAGCGAAGGGGAGCCCGCGGTGGGCCCGCCGGATGAGGCGACCGCTTCCGGATCTGCGGCCGATCAGTCGGGGGCAACCCCCGCGGGATAGAGTGAGGCTGAATAGATATGCCAAGACTGAATAGCGTGGAAGAACTCGAAGCACTGCGAGATCGGCTTCAGAGAAACCTGAGCGTCAGTTCAAGGTCGCGCACGAAGATCACGGTCGGCATGGGCACGTGCGGCATCTCGGCCGGGGCTCGCGACGTGACGCGGGCGATCCTGGATGAGTTGAAGGAGCGTGATGTCGAGGCCAGCGTTACGACGGTGGGGTGCATCGGCATGTGCTCGAAGGAGCCGTTGGTCGATATCCAGCAGGGGGATGAACCCCGTGTCACGTATGGTAACGTAGAGCCGAAGATGGTGCCACGCATCATCGAAGAACACCTGATGAAGGGCCGGGTTGTGGATGACTGGGTCGTGGGTCGCATCCCCACGGGATGGGGGGAATCGAATGGCTGAACGACATCGGACCGACGTCATCGTCAGCTGCCTTCACGGACGTTGTGGGGATCTGATCCCGGCGCTACGCGACGAGATCGAACGTCGCGGCATGGATGGTGAGGTGAGCGTGGTGGCGTCCGGCTGCCGCGGCATGTGTGCGATGGGGCCGGTGCTTCTCATCGAACCGGAGGGGCTATTCTACGTCGGCGTGCAAGCTAGCGACGTGCCGGACCTGGTTGAAAAGACCTTGACCAAAGGTCAAATCATTCCGAGACTGACGTATGACGTACCGGCGACGCACCAGCAAGTCTGCCGATACGAGGATATCCCTTTCTACGGCAGACAGGTGCGGCACGTGATGCGCAACTGCGGCGTGATCGACCCTGAGTCGATCGAGGAGTACATCGGGTCTGGAGGATATCAGGCGCTGGGCAAAGCTCTCACGACGATGACGCCGAGGGAGGTCGTGGCAGAGGTCAAGGCATCGGGGCTGAGAGGGCGCGGAGGGGCTGGCTTTCCCACAGGCCGCAAGTGGGAATCAACCCTCGAGGCCGACGGCGAGGCGCGGTACGTGGTCGCTAACGGGGATGAAGGCGACCCTGGCGCGTTCATGAATCGGAGTCTCATGGAGGGTGATCCGCACGCGATCATCGAGGGGATGGTCATCGGTGCGTATGCGATCGGTGCGCACGAGGGCTTCATCTACGTGCGGGATGAGTACCCGCTGGCGGTCAAGAACCTGAGCCTTGCCCTGGATCAGGCGAGAGAGTACGGCCTGTTGGGCGAGGACATCCTGGGTACCGGGTTCGATCTTGACATCCGGATCGTGCGCGGCGCCGGTGCCTTCGTGTGCGGGGAGTCGAGCGCCTTGATGCAGTCGATTGAGGGGAAGGTAGGGGAGCCGAGGCCCAAACACTTTCACGCCACCGAGCGCGGCCTATGGGATCAACCTACCGCGCTCAACAACGTGGAGACGTGGGCAAACGTGCCGTTAATCATTAACCACGGTGGGGATTGGTTTGCCTCGATCGGGACGGAGGAGAGCAAAGGGACGAAGACGTTCTGCCTGGTAGGTCAGATCAATAATAGCGGGTTCATCGAAGTGCCCATGGGCATCACGCTGCGGGAAATTGTCTATGACATTGGCGGCGGCATCCCTGGTGGCGGAGACTTCAAGGCGATCCAGACCGGCGGGCCGTCGGGAGGCTGTATCCCGGCCGACAAGCTGGACCTGGAAGTGGACTACGACAGCCTGCTGGAAGCCGGATCGATGATGGGCTCCGGTGGCATGATCGTGATGGACGATCATACGTGCATGGTCGACGTCGCGCGCTATTTCGTCGACTTCCTCAAAGAAGAGTCGTGTGGTAAGTGCTCACCCTGCCGCGAAGGCATCAGGCGAATGCTCGAGATCCTCACCCGGGTCACCGAGGGCAACGCCGATGTGGCAGACCTGGACTTGCTGGAGACGCTGGCTCGGACGGTGCAGAGCGCCTCTTTGTGTGGTCTCGGCAAGTCCGCACCCAATCCGGTGTTGAGCACGCTGCGCTACTTCCGGGACGAGTACGAGGCTCACATTGAGGACGGAGTCTGCCCCGCAGGCGTCTGTCGGGCGCTGATCGAGTACACGATTGATCCCGAGGCGTGCACCGGATGTGGCCTTTGCCGGCGTGACTGCCCTCAGGAGGCGATCAGCGGCGAGAGGAAAGAGCCACACGTCATCAACCAGGATCTTTGCATAACGTGTGGCATCTGTCACGACGTATGCAGGTTCGACGCGGTTAGGGTGAGATAGCCAGGAGCATGATATGGCAACATTGACTATTGACGGGCACGCGTTTCGGGCCGAGGAGGGACAGACTGTCCTCGAGGTTGCCAGGGAGAACGGCATAGACATTCCGACATTGTGCTATCATCCGCTCCTCGAGCCCCACGGGGCTTGCCGCCTATGCACAGTGGAGATCGTACAACACGGGCGGTCTAGACTGGAGACGGCTTGCACTTACCCGGCGTGGGATGGAATCGAGGTCAAGACCAATTCGGCGCCGGTGCGGGAGGCTCGGAGGGTGATCCTGGGGTTGTTCCTGGCGCGCTGTCCGGAGGCGGAGGTGATCCAGGATCTGGCACGAGAGTACGGGGTCACAGAACCACCCTTCCCCCCGGAGGATCCAGAACAGAAGTGTATCCTATGTGGATTGTGCGTGAGAACGTGTCACGAGTTGGTGAAGGCGAACGTTTTGAACTTCTCACAGCGAGGTATTGACCGTCAAGTTGGTCCGCCGTTCCTGGAGGAATCGAGTCAGTGCATCGGCTGCGGTGCGTGCACGATCGTCTGCCCGACCGGCGCTATCGAGGTTGCCCTTGAAGATGTCGCCGTCTACGAGGCAAAACCCCTGGGGCCAACCGGTGCCGTGTGGGTGCCCTCTATGCAGGCGGTTCCCCTGGTGCCGGTGATCGACAGGGACGCGTGCATCCATTTCCGACAGATGGACCGGAGCGATGGGCAGGTCGAGGATGCCTGTCAGGTCTGTCAGACGCTGTGCGAGGCCGATGCGATCGACTTCGAGCAGCAGGATGAGGTCGTCGAGCTGGACGTGGGCACGATCGTCGTGGCGACCGGCTTCCAGATGTGGGATCCTCACCAGCTGTCACAGTATTCCTACGGGGATTCTCCGAACATCATCACTGGCATGGAGTTCGAGCGGCTCTCCAACTCCGGAGGCGTCACGGACGGGGAGATCCTCACCGCCGACGGCGAGAAGCCGGAAAGGGTGGCTATCATCCACTGTGTCGGCAGCCGCGACCACAATGCTCACGAGTACTGCTCACGCTTCTGCTGCATGTACTCGCTGAAGCAGGCCCACCTGGTGCGTGAGAGCACGGGTGCCGAGGTGTATGAGTTCTACATGGATATGCGGACGGCCAGCAAGGCGTATGAGGAATTCTACGAGCGGCTGCAGGAGGAGGGCGTGACGTTTGTTCGCGGTCACGGGGCCGAGGTGGAGGTCTTGCCCGACGAGAGGCTGCGGGTGAGAGGGGAGGATGCTGACCTGGGACGGCTTTTCGAGATCGACGTCGATATGGTGATCCTGGCGTCGGCCATCGAGCCGCAACACGACGCTGATCGGGTGGCAGCGCTTTTCGGCATCGGGCGCTCGTCTGACGGCTGGTTCGCCGAGGCGCACCCCAAGCTCCGGCCGGTCGAGACGGATGCGCCGGGCGTGCTCCTGGCAGGGTGCTGCCAAGGTCCCCGGGACATTCCGGACACGGTGGCACACGCTGACGCCGCTGCCCACGAAGCCGCGAAGATCCTGAATCGCGGCGAGGTCACGATCTCGCCCGTCGTCGCTGTTGTGGACGAACAAGCATGTTCGGCCTGCAAGACTTGCCTCTCGCTCTGCCCCTACTCGGCCATTGACTTCATCGAAGAGGAGAACGTGGCGCGGGTGAACGAGGCGCTGTGCAAGGGATGCGGTACCTGTGTCGCGTCCTGCCCGGCAGGAGCGTTGACTGCGCGGCACTTCACGAGCGAGCAGATCCTGGCCCAGATTGAGAGCCTGTTCCAGACTCCCTAGAAAAAGGGCAGCCGCCAGTCTGTGCTGGGGCGGGACTTGCCGCTGGCCCATCGTGGGGAGCGGCGACCTTTCGCACGAAGACTCAGTACCCTAGGCCCGGAGATACCTTGCGTGCTCACCGACTGCTTCTCAAGCCTGGAGCGGACTATGGCCCCCGGGTGGTGTCGTGAGAAGACGCATTCATTGTGGGGGGATGGCCGGATCCTCCATCGGCGAGCAATGTCGAGGCGTCTCCTCTGTCCAGGCCCCTCGGATGACGTTCCTCTCTCAGTTGCTACCGGAGCAGCTTCGTTTCCTGGCCTACTATCCTATGGGCGTTGGTTGATGGCTCAACTCGCGATGGACGTGGTCACCTGGTATCGGTTGGTCGACGTCAAGCGGTTGGGCTGGAAGTGCGACCGGGGCCCGTACCAGTAGGAGCCGCCGAGTTGGGCGAGTCCCTGTGAGACACTGAAGCCTTGGAAGGGACCAGGGAGCTCTGTGGATCGGAGGGTTAGATAGTGTGCGAACGCCGGACACCAGGGATGGCCTCTGCGGTCTCGGTGCGATAACCGTCTGTCGGGCCGCGGAGTGTCCTCCGGAGAGCCGGGAATGAGCTCAGGAGGTCGACATCCGGGCTCACCACGGGCCCAACCGGCTCAATCGCTAGGCAGCTGGTGCGCCAGCCGTGCTACAGCTCCTGAGCTGGACGTCTTAGACTGACCGATTCTTCGATAGATCGAGGAGAAGATATGGAGATCAACTTGCTCAAGCGCGTTTCCTGGCAACGCTCTCAGCTCCTGTATCACACTCAGCCCAGGTTGGGACGCGAAGGTCTTAACCTGCTGGCTCCCGCGACGCCCTACGTCTGCATTGGCTTGTTCCAGGACGCTGAGCAAGAGGTGGACCTGGCGTACTGCGGTGAGAACGACATCCCCGTATTCCGCCGCGAGGTGGGGGGAGGTGCCGTCTTCCTGGATGGAGAACAGCTCTTCTTCCAGCTGGTCATCCACCGCGAGAATCCGCTGGTTCCCGACGGCGGTAAGCTGGCCTTCTACCGAAAGTTCCTGGAAGCGCCGATCCAGGCCTACCGAGCCCTGGGCATCCCAGCTGAGTATCGGGAGGTCAACGACATCGTCGCCAATGACCGCAAGGTGTCAGGCACGGGAGCCGCTGAGATGGGCGACTACTACGTTCTGGTGGGAAATTTAATCGTCGACTTCGACTATGAGATGATGGCGCGGGTGCTTCGGGTGCCCGACGAGAAATTCCGCGATAAGGTATACAAGACTATCCGGGACAACCTTTCCACGGTGAAGCGGGAGATTGGAACCGTTCCCGACCGCGATGAGCTTTGGTCTCTGATGGCAGAGAAGTTCACCGACATGCTGGGTCCGATGGAGGTCGTGTCGTCGATCGATCAAGCCTGGGAGGAAGAGGTCGATCGGCTCGGGGAGCGGATGCTGTCGGATGAGTGGCTCCACAGGCGAGGACGCAGGCGTCGAGCGGGCCGCGACATCCGCATCCGGGCGGGCGTCGAAGTTCGCCAGCGGGTGCACAAGGCACCGGGCGGTTTGATGCGCGCCACGCTGGAGGTCCGCGACGAGCGCCTGGCTAGCGTGATGTTTTCCGGTGACTTCTTCTTCTATCCGGCCGAGAAGCTGGCGGCGCTTGAGAGTAGCTTGGTGGGGGTGAGGACCGACGAGGTGCGGGAGGCGGTGGCCCGGTTCTACGCCGCGGAAGGTGTGGAGAGCCCGGGTGTATCCCCTGACGACTTCGCCGCGCTGATAGGGAGCTGATCCGCCCCCGAACACAAGTGAATGACAATCATTGATACGGCCGAACGACAGGTCCCCGGATTGATGTTGGATGCGCTCAGAACGGTGGCTTGTGGAAGGCGACGGGACGCCCGACAGGATGGCGACTCCCCGTCTGATTCGAGGCTCCTGTCAGTTGTCGCTGGACCGTCACCCTGATATAATAAAGTAGAAAGCGGTCAAGGAAAGGTTGGGCCTCGGTGGTTTGGTTGCGGGATGGATTGGCGTCCCGGCAATTTGAATGGCTGCTCGTCCAGGGACAGGTCTTTTTCGTCCTCGGATTCTCCATACTCCTCCTCACACGGGGCGGCGTCAGACTTGAGTTGGTCCGCGAGCTGGGCGCCCTAGCTGTCTTCGGGTTCTGCGAGGCGGTCAGTGCCTGGTGCGGCGCCTGGTTGGACCACGGTGGAGCATCGGCAGCTTGGTTGGCGTGGCTCCGCCTCTCAGCACTGGGACTGGGCTACGCAGCCCTCCTGACATTCGCCCTCCAGGTTACCCTGCCCACAAGCAACGGCAGTCGCGGGCGGTGGTTCATCGGAGCTGCACTCTTGCTCCTGTGGGGTACGAGTCTGGTGTTGGGAAGGGTGGCAGGCCTCTCGGTGGAGGGTACGCTGCTGATGGGTGAGATCGCGGCTCGATACGGCATGGCGCTGCCCGGCGGTATGTTGGGCGCATGGGGGCTCCGACGGGAGACGTACCGTACTATCGAGCCAGATCGGTTCCTGCCCTTAGTTAAGCCTCCGATGCGCGTCACTGAGGTAGCTCTGGGGGCTTTTGCTCTGGTCGGGGGTCTGATCGGGCCTGCATCCGCATTCTTCCCGGCCAGCCTTCTTAACGAGCCCGCCGTTCTTGCCAGGACTGGGATTCCCGTCTCGGCCTTTCGGGCGTTGGTGGGTTGTGGTATGGCCTTCGGCGTGGCGCGCGCTTTGGACGTCGTGCTTAACGAGATCGAGATCTGGCTAGAGGGCGTAGAGCAGATGCAGGCCCTGGTGGCGGAGAGGGAAAGAATCGGAAGGGATCTCCACGACGGCATCATCCAGTCGATCTACGCATCGGGGTTGATCTTGGAAGGTGCCAGGCAGAATCTCAGCCGTAGCCCGGCAGAGGCGCGGCAGCAGGTCACCACGGCAATCGAGAATCTGAATGAGACGATCCACGACATACGGCGCTACATCTTCGACCTGCGCGGTGACATTCCCCAGGAGGATCTCAAGACGGCGCTACGGAGGCTACTGAAGGACTTCCAGGTGAACACTCTACTCGAGACAAGTCTGGTTGTTGTGGGCCGCGGCCGTGAGAAGCGGCCCCTGGACGCTCAGAGACGGCGACACCTGTTGCAGATCGCGCGAGAGGCCCTCACGAACGCGGCCAGACACGCCCGTGCGACGGAGGTTACTGTGCGGCTCACCTACGGTGCGAGCCGCCTGTCGCTCAGCATCTCGGACGACGGCATGGGGCTATCCTCTCTTCCCGACGGCGACGGCCATGGGCTTCGGAACATGCGCGAGCGAGCCAGAATGCTGAACGGAGAGCTGAACATTGACACGGCGCCCGGCAGGGGACTGAGGGTGACGGTCACGGTGCCCCTTGTTCAGCGGGTCGGCTGTTCGGCTAAGGGGATGGGAGGCTCGAAGGAAGTCCCAGGAGGTGCGCTGAAGAAAGGGCAAAATGACGCTTGAGGTCATGATCGCAGACGATCACGAGGTGGTGCGACTCGGCCTACGAACGCTGATCGACAACCACTCCGACTTCTCCGTTGTGGCGGAGGCTGCCACGGTTAAGGATGCTGTGCGCCAGGCGCTCCTGCTTGAACCAGACGTGGTGATCATGGACATTCGGCTGCTGGGGGGGAGCGGCATTGACGCGTGTGAGGAGATCACGGAGCAGGCTCCGGAGACGAAGGTGATTATGCTCACTTCGTACGCGGAGGACGAGATGCTCTTCGATGCCATCGCGGCCGGTGCCTGCGGGTACGTGCTGAAGCAGATCGGCAACGAGGACCTGATTCGAGCGTTGGAAACCGTCGCCAGGGGCGAGGCACTGCTCGACCCGGCTCTGACGCAGCGGGTCTTTGATAGGGTGCGGGAGGCAGCACGGAGGGAACACGCCGAGGCCTTCGAGGAACTCACCGATCAGGAGATGCGGGTTCTCGCGCAAGTGTCGGAAGGCAAGACTAATCGGGAGATCGCGGAGGCGCTCTATCTGGGCGAGGGAACCGTGCGGAACTACGTGAGCAGTATCTTGAGCAAGTTGGAGTTATCGAATCGGACCGAAGCGGCTGCGTATGCTGTGAAGCACAGCGTCAAGGAGTTCCTCTAGGATCAGATTTGCAGCGCCCGGGCGCGGGCGCGACGGGCACGGAGACGAATGCATAGAGGGCCAGGCATTTGCCTGGCCCTCTTGATACATCTGAACTCACTACGACACTACTCGACGAAGCCGATCTCCTCCGGTGGCCAATACGAGACCCAGGCGTGGCCGACGATATCGTCTATGGGCACGGGGCCGAAGCTGCGCGAGTCGTTAGACGCGCCCCGGTTGTCCCCCAGGACGAATACGTGGAGGGGGGGCACGGTCTGCGGGCCGTAACTGCCTCCCCCCGCTTTGACGGTCCAGTCCTCCTCAAGAAGGGCTCCGTCGACGAACACCCTTCCGTTCTTGACCTCCACCGTCTCGCCCGGAAGCCCCACCACGCGCTTAATGAGCATCTCGCTCTGCTTGGGAGAATCGATGACGACGACGTCCCCGCGGCGTGGGCCGTGGAAGCGGTACGTGATCTTCTCGATCACCACTCGCTGCGAGCTGTGCAACGTCGGCTCCATGCTCTGACCCAAGACCTGAGTGGCCTGGGCCAGGAATAGGTTGATGAATAGGGCGATGACGACCGCCGGGATGACGGTCTCGCCGATCTCCCGGAGCGCGTTGAGCAGCCATCCCGAACCCTGTGACTTGCGGGGCTCGGGGGTCGACTCCACGCTCGGAGCCTGTTCTTCGCGGGTCTCTTCCATGATCCCTTGAGAGGGCGTCCTCCAAGAGGGCGCCCTCTAGAGGACGCCCTTTGCTGCGCTATTGCGTCTACCGACGCCGACGTCCGCCACCAGGCCGATCAGCGGCGCGTGCCTCCTCAGGCGTCCAGCCCTCGAGCACGGCCTGCCGGGAGAGGCGAATCTTCCCATCTCGATCGATATTGGTCACCATGACCATGATCTCGTCCCCAACCTTGACGGCGTCCTCGACGCTGTCGATGTACTCGTTGGAGAGCTGTGAGATATGGACCATACCGTCGGTGTTGGGTAGGATCTCGACGAAGGCGCCGAAGTCGGTGGTCCTTGCCACACGTCCGGTGTAGATCTGACCGACCTCAGGTTCCTCGGTCAGGGCCTCGATCATCGCCACGGCCTGCTTGGCGCAGGGACCGCTGGTGGCGGCGA
>Ga0207797_1001943_pt1 | contig 14677 bp, 12 predicted proteins | sample PRCRCaboRojoPR_6_FD_187275 | JGI IMG/M metagenome (GOLD analysis project Ga0207797, IMG submission 187275) | Marine sediment microbial community from Cabo Rojo, Puerto Rico - PR CR 10% Liquid 1 (SPAdes) | ecosystem: Environmental > Aquatic > Marine > Coastal > Sediment | place: Cabo Rojo, Puerto... | reverse complement strand
CGGCCCGGATCGGCGACGCGTCGCGGTAGTTCTCGACGTCGGACGCCGGGAACCCCAGCTCGCGCTTCATCAGCTGCCAGCCGACGTCGTCGGTGTCGTCGACGAACGTCTCGTAGTCGTAGACGCCGTAGAACGCCGCCCCCGCGCGGAACCGGTCCGAGTTCCCGAGCGCGTTGACGGTCATCAGGCCGCCGCCGGAGCCGCCGTAGACGCCCGCGCGGTCGCCGTCGACGGCGTCGTAGGCGTCGGCGAGCGCGTCGGCCGCGGCGATCACGTCCGAGAGGTCGCCGCCGCCCCAGTCGTCGTCGTTGGCCATCCGGAACGCCCGCCCGAAGCCGTCCGAACCCCGGTAGTTGGGACAGATCACCGCGTAGCCCAGCGCCGCGAAGTAGCCCGCCCGCCAGTCGAACCGGTACCGGTCGAACGAGGTCGGCCCGCCGTGGGCCTTCACCAGCAGCGGCACCGACTCCGACGCCGCGTCGTCGGCCGGCGGGTGGACGATCGCGTGGATCTCCTCGCCGTCGTTCCGGTAGGTCAGCGACTCGGGCTCGGGGAGCCGGCCGTGGAACCCCGCGACCGCCGACGGCGAGCACTGCCGACCCGTGTGTGTCCCGGCGGTCGCGCCGTCGGCCGCCCCCCCGTCGTCGCTCCGCTTCCCACCCGCGTCGGGACGCGTCCCTCCCTCGCTCCCCGCCGCGTCGGCGGCCGCCGAGACGTCGAGCACCGCCGGCGGGTCGCGGGCCGTCTCGCCGATCGCGAGCAGTGCGTCGCCGTGCCAGACCGGGGCGGTGTGGTACGCCTTCCCCGCGGTGTGGACCGCGACGGCCGACTCGTCGACCGGGTCGGGATCCGGCCCGTCGCCGACCGCGAGGACGCGAACGTGCGCCTCGCCGTCGCGGGTGACCGTGACCGCGATCCGGTCGCCGTCGGGGTGCCACGCCGGGTCGGCGACCTCGGCGCCGTCGACGGCGTACAGCTCGGTCGGCTCCGCGTCCGGGTCCGAGGCGTCGACCAGCGCGAGGACGTCGTAGCCGCCCGCGTCGTGGACGAACGCCACCTGGTCGGTCGTGCCGGGCCGGGGCCGGGGACACTGCGCCCGGACGCCGGGACGGGCGAACACCTGCTCGGGACCGTCGGCCGTCACCCGGACGAGTTCGGCCTCGTAGTCGAAGAGGTCGCGGTGGCGCGACCGCACGGCGTAGACCGGGCGGTCGGTGTCGGCGGGCGTGGCGTCACCGTCCCCGGGGGCCGCCCACCGCGGGTCGTCGTAGAGGAACTCGTCGTCGGCCCACGCCTCGATCCCGGAGCCGTCGGCGGGGACGACGGCGAGCGTGGCCCGGGAGAACGCGTCGGTGACGACGGCCAGGCGGTTGCCGTCGGGCGCCCAGGCGAGGCCGCGGTCGGGCGCCTCCCCCCGGGTGAGCTGGCGGACGCGACCCGTCGCCGGGTCGACCGAGGAGAGCCGCCCGTCGGCGTCGATCACCGCGAGCCGGTCGCCGGTGGGCGCCCAGGCGACCCACTGTGCGTCCGCGCGGCCGTACCGGATCGCCGTCACGCCCTCGCTGGTCAGCCTGCGGTCGACGACCGACCCGGCACCGGCGGTCGAGCCCTCCTCGTCGGCCGCCCGGTCGGCGGTCGAGCCGCCGTCGACCGGCTCCAGCAGCCAGCAGTCACAGGTGCCCTCGCGGGTCTCCAGGTAGGCGACGCGGTCGCCGCCCGGCTCCGGCGCCGCCTGGACGGCGGCGTCGGCGACCGCCAGGTCCGCCAGCAGCCCGTCGACCGTCGTGTCCCGCAGGTCGCGTCGGTACATGACGGCCCGTGGGGCGATCCGCGGGTAAAGCCCCGGAAAGCGGCACCACGGGAACGAGCCGTCGCCACGTCACCGGTCAGGGTCCGTCGCCAGTCCCCCAACCCCCCGCCGTTAGGCACCGACCCGGCCGACTACCCGCCGACGGGCCTCTCCTACCGTCCCTCGCCGCCGGCCTAACCCGTCGAGCGAGCCGGATTACGCGCCGTATAGCTATGACGCCGACCATCCTCCCGTCGTGTCGTTATGTTCCACGAGAGCGTATACGAGAACGTACCGGTATCCCGTACGGGTGATCGCCGGTGAGCCGCACGATCCCGGTCGTCGCCGTCGCCCTGCTCCTGGCCGTCGCGACGGCGGCCGCGACCGTCGGCGCCGTCGACGTCGCCGGCCTCACGAACGACTTCAACAACGGCGTCGAGACCAACGAGCCGGTCGAGGTGCCGGTCCGCGGCATCAGCTACGTGGCGTTCTGTGCCGCCGGCGAGTACGGCACCGGCCAGCTCTCCTTTTCCGTCAGCTACGACGACGAGGGCGAGCCCGTCGAGATCGACTGGACCAGCGACGTGCCGTTGACGGCCGTCGTGATCAAGTCCTCGACGTACCAGCTCACCTTCGAGTACCCCGGCGGCGCGACCAGCGGGACCGTCGGCCCCGCCGTCCAGGGCGGCACGCTGACCGACGAGCCGAACTCCGATCCCTGCCCCGGCGGCGACCTGTTCGGCTACAAGTACGAGGCCGACAGTGACTTCGAGGACTCCGAGCAGGTGGACGGGGGCTTCGAGGCCCTCGTGCAGGCGAACTGATCGGCGAGTGACCCTCGGCGAGTGACCCGATCGGGAGTTCGGATTCCCGGGGCTCGACGGGTGCCGATCGAACCCATCAACCGACCGGAACGCAGAACAGCTCGGGGATCGTTTCTCCTCCGGTATTCGGACGCGACGACGACCACGACCGCGACGGCCACGATGACCACAGGGACGCAGCCAGGCGGCGACCGGGGCGGTGAGAGCGACCGCGACGGCCGTCGCCCGGGCGGACACGGACACCTCGCCGACGGCCGGCTCGCTGCGGTCGTCGGCCTGCTGGCGGTCGTCGCGGCCGCGGTCGTCCTCCGGGCGTACGACGCGTCGCGGGTGGTCCGGGAGTGGGGCGTCGTGCTGCCCGGGAACGACCCGTACAGCTACCTCCACGCCGTCGAGCGCGTGCTCGCGACCACCGACGGCGTCGCGGCGGCGGTGGTCCTGGCCGGCGAGACCGCACGGGATCCCCTGTTCCTGGCCGTCCTCGCCGGGCTGGCGGCCCGGTTCGAGCCGACACCGGCGGGCGTCGTGCTCGCGTGGTACCCCGTCGTCGCCGCGGCACTGGTCGTCCCCCTCCTCTACCGGCTGGTCGTCCGCGCCACCGGCGACCGCGTCGCCGGGCTGACCGCCGGGGCGCTGCTGGCCGTCGTCCCCGCCCACGCCGTCCGGACGCGGGTCGGCTTCGCCGACCACCACGCCTTCGACGGCCTGCTGGCGGTCGCGGCGGCCCTCGCGCTGGCCGCCGCACTGTCGGTCGGGTGGGCGTGGACCGACCGCCCGGCCGTCGCCCGGCCCGACGGTCGCCCGAGCGCGACCCGGCTCCGGCGGCTAACGTGCGCCATCCGGCGGCTCGCGGTGGGGACGGGCCTGGCGGTCGTGGTCGCCCTGCTCGTCGCGGCCCAGGTGCTCGCGTGGATCGCCGGGGTCGTCTACGTCTTCCCCGCGGCGGCGGCCGTCGCCGCGGTGGCCCTCCTCGCGGCGGTCCGTGGACGGTCGCCGCTCCTCGCCACCTTGCCGGCGATCGGCGGGCTCTGGCTCGCGGCGGTCCTCGTGGCCGTCGCGCTGGTGCTCCCCGGCTGGGGCCCGCCGGCCGCGCCGGCAGCCGTCGCCGCGGTGGCGGGGGTCGGACTCGCGGCCGCGACCGGCGCGGAACTCGCCATCAGGGTCGGGGTCGGTCCGCGGCTCCGCGCGGCGGCGGGCGGCGCGACCACCGTCGTCGCGTCCGTGCTCGCGGTCCGGGAGGTGCCCGAGATGACGGGACTGCTCGTCGAGGCCGAGCGCTACCTCGACGCCACGTCCGGCGGCGTCGTCGCCGAGACCGTCCCGCTGTTCGGCGGCCCCTGGGGCGTCGTCACCGGCCCGCTCTCCCAGCTCGGGCTCGTCGCCCTCCTGGCACTCCCGGGGACGCTCCTGGCCGTCAGGCTGGTGCGACGGGGCGGGGACGGCTCGCCCGCGCTGCTGGTCCTCCTGGCGTACGCCGGCTGGCTGCTGGCGCTCGCCGCCCTCCAGCGGCGGTTCGCCGCCGAGCTCGCCCCGTTCGCGAGCGGACTCGCCGCCGTCGCGCTCGTAGCGCTCGCGCGGGCCGCGCTCGCCGACCTCGACGCCGACCGGGGGACCGGAGCCGCCGAGCCCGAACGCAGCTCCGGGACCGGGCCCAGGCCCGCCCGCACTCCGACGAGACGGCTGGGCGGGTGGCCGGTTCCGGACGGCGGCCGGCGGGGAGCGAGCCGACTGTCGCGCCTCGTCGCCGCGGCGTCCGGGCTGGCCGCACGGGTCGCCCCCGCGGCGGGCGCGGTCGCGCTCGTTCTCGCGGTCGTCTCGACGGCGACGGTCGGGGCCGCCGGGGTGGCGGTGAAGGCGAACCAGGCGACCGTCGGCGACGACTGGGTCGAGACCGGCCGGTGGGTCGGCGGCTACGCCGACGCCGCGGGGCTCGACTACCCCGCCCGGTACGTGCTGACACCCTGGCCCGAGAACCGGCTCGTCAACTACCTCGCGACGGGCATCGACCAGCCGACGCTCAAGTACGACTACGCCCGGGCCAACTACGACCGGCTGCTCGCGCTCCCGGACCCCGACGCCGCCTCCGAGGCGTACGCCGGCCGCGTCGGCTTCGTCGTGACGACCGACGACGACGTCCCGCCGTACGGCGGCGACGCGTCGACGTACGCCCGGCTCCACCGGACGCCCGGGCCGGACGCGGGTCGGGTCCCGGACCTCGGGCACTACCGGCTGGTCCACGTCGCCGCCGCCGGCGCCCGGACCTACGAACTCGTCCCCGGCGCGACGCTGGCCGTCCCGCCGGCGGAGGGGTGGACGGCGACCGCCACGGCGACGGTGCTCGTCGACGGCGAGGCCGTCGCGTACCGGCGGACTGCGACGCGGACCCCGGACGGCTGGACGGTCGCGACCGTCGCGTACCCCGGCCGGTACGCCGTCGGCGGCGCGGTCGTCACGGTGACGGCGGCGGACGTCCGCGCCGGCCGGTTCGTCGGGCCGACCCGGCCCGGGACCGCGAGCTGGACGTTCCCCGGGCCGGAGGCCGACGGCGGGGTCACACTGGACCGGGCGGGCGGCCACCACGGTCGCGTCGTCCGGGCCGCCTGGGTCCCGACCGCGGTCGCGGCCGACGGGACGCCTCTCGACGGCGGTCTGGCGTTCGACGGCGACGGGGCGATGGTCGCGGCCGACCCGCTGGCGGGGGCGACAGCGGGCACCGTGACCGTCCGGTTCCGGACCGACGGCGTCGACGACCCGCACCCGCGGCTGGTCGGGGCGACGACGGGGAACACCCGGTTCGAGACGGCCGGCTACCTGATCGCGCTCGACGAGGGGTGGCTGGTCGCCGCCGTGGGCGACGGCCTCCAGGTGACGGTGCTCCGCGGACCGCGGGTCGACGACGGGCGCGTCCACGAGGCGGCGCTCGCGTGGGACGACCGGAGCGTCCGGCTGTTCCTCGACGGCCGGCTGGTCGCCACCGGCGACCCCGTGCCCGTCCCCGACCGGGGGCAGCTCGACCCGGGGTCCGGCCCCGGGAAGGGTGCTGGGGCCACGACCGCGACCGTGGACCGGGCGACCGGCGACGCGATCGCCGTCCCGCTGGTCGTCGGCGCCGCAGCCCCCGGCGAACGGGGCTTCCAGGGCGTCGTCGACGAGGTGACCGTCTCGCCCGAGGCCAGACCCCGGCAGCCGGCGGCGGGCGGGTCGACGGTCCGGATCCGGGGCACCGCGCGGCCGCCCGCCGCAACGTTTTATCGCAGGCCGGCGTACGGCGGCGCATGATCCGACGCGAGACGGCCGCGACGCGGCGACGACGCGCCCGACGACCACCGGGTTCGGACCGCCGGTCCGGACGGGGGCGGTCGGCGTGAGCCGCGCCCGCACCCGCCCGTCGCCGTCCCGGTACGAGTTCTCGACCGCGACCGTCCGGTTCCGGAGCGAGGGCGAGTGGTGCGTCGGCGACCTCTACCGGCCGGACCGGCCCGCGGACGCCCCGGTCGTGGTGATGGCGAACGGCTTCGCCGCCCACCGCGAGTTCGCGCTCCCGGCGGTCGCCGAGCGGTTCGCCGAGGCGGGGTTCGCGTCGCTGCTGTTCGACCACCGCAACCACGGCGACAGCGACGGCGAGCCGCGGCACCTGACGCTCCCCGGCCGGCTGCGAACCGACTGGACGGCGGCGCTCGAGGCGACCCGCCGGCTCGACGGCGTCGACGGCTCGCGGGTGGCGCTGTGGGGGACCTCGTACGCCGGCGGGATCGCCCTCGAGACGGCCGCGACCGTCGACGACCGGCGGATCCAGGCGGTCGTCGCCCAGCTCCCCCTGGTCGACGGCCGGGCGGTGGCGCTGAACCGGTCGCCGGGCTACCTGGCGCGAGCGAGCCTGGCGGCCCTCCGGGACCGGGTCGGGGGGCTGGTCGGTCGTCCCCACTCGGTCCCCGTCGTCACCGACGGCGACGAGTTCGCCGCGCTGGACGCCCCGGACGCCTACGACGGCTACCTGTCGACGATCCCAGCCGACGCCGAGTGGGACAACGCGGTCCCGGCCCGGTCGCTGCTGTCGATCCCCTTCTTCCGGCCCGCGAGCGACCTCGACCGGCTGCCCTGTCCGGCACTGCTCGTCGCCGCGACGGACGACGACCTCGTCCCGGCGTCGTCGGTGGAAGCCGCCGCCGACGCGATCCCCGAGGCGACGCTCGTGCGCCTCCCCGTCGGCCACTTCGACCTCCACGACGGTCCGGGCTTCGAGCAGGCGATGGGCCACGAGCTGACGTTCCTCCGGGCCCACCTCTCCGCGTAGCTGCTCCGTTGGGCGTCGCGGACCGGTCGAGCGCAGATCGGGGGCGTTCGGCCGGCGCCCGCCGGGGCGTCAGGTCGCGCCGGCCGGTTAGGATCCACATACCGCCGCTGGGGCCGGCCGTTAGGAATCGCGTTCTTATTGTCCGGTCGAACGTTCGCGCATCCATGACTGTCGGTCACCTTCGGCTCCCGACCGTTCGAACCACGCTCGCGGTCGCGCTGGCCGCGCTCGTCGTCCTCGCCGGCTTCGCCGGCTTCGCCGGCACCGTCCAGGCGCAGACCGCCACGGAGAGCGACGCCGAGTCCGTCGAGGAGCTCCTCCGAAAGGCGATCGACGGCTACACCGACAGCGGCGTCACCATCGACGTGCCGGGCAAGCGCCAGGTCGTCGGTCCCCTGAACGTCTACGTCGACGACGGCCCGGAGACGTACGTCTACTCGCTGGTCGTGACGCCCGAACTCGGCATCGAGGAGTTCGCGGCAGGCCCGCGCGCGGACGCGACGCGCCGGGCCGTGACCGACTACGCCACGATCCAGGGGATCGTGAACGCGGACAACCCGCCCCGTGCGCTAGAGCAGGCGGTCAGGAACGGCGACATCCGGGTCGAGGGCGAGGACGGCCACCCGATCGAGAAGATCAAGTGGGCGATCCTCAACTTCCTCCGCAGCGTCTTCGGCGGCTTCCTCTGAGCGGCCGGGAGCCCGCGGGGGCGGAAACCCGGATCGACGATACCACAGGATCGACGATACCACAGGATCGACGATACCACACGAGCCCGTACGCGATCCGATCCGATCCGATCCGATCCCGAGTGGACCTGACCGCCCTTCACTCTCCTGCCCCCACAACCCTCATACCGGCCACGCGCCTCGGACCGGCAATGAGTGTCACACGCACGGTCGAACTCGAGGGGCACATCATCGACTCGGGGACGATGGGGCGCTGTTTCGGGCTCGTGATGGACATGGGCGGCTCCTTCGAGGTCGAGCAGTTCGACGTCGGCCGCCACAAGGACGAGGTCTCCTACTGCCGGATGGCCGTCGAGGCCGACGATCCCGAGCTGTTGCGGTCGATCCTCCACGAACTCCACCAGAACGGCGCGACGCTCGCGGACCCCGTCGACGCCGACCTGGAGCCCGCGCCCGCCGATCGGGTGGTGCCGACCGGCTTCTACTCGACGACGAACCACCCGACGCAGGTGCGCTACGGGGGCGAGTGGCTCGACGTCGAGCGGATCGAGATGGACTGCGCGATCGTCGTCGAGCCCGGCGGGGCCGGGGAGGGCAACGAAGGCGAGGACGAGGACGGGGGCGGGGACGGAGCCGGCGACGGCGACGGCGACGGGGGGAGGGACGCGGCGCCACGGGCGTACACCAAGGTCCTGAACGCCGTCGACGAGGGCGACCTCGTCGTCACCGGGGAGGCGGGGATCCGCGTCCGGCCTCCCGAGCGCCCGCGCGACCGCTCGGGACCGTTCGGCTTCATGCAGGGGGGCGTCTCCTCCGAGCGACCCTCGGAGTCGCTGATCGCCCGGATCGCCGAGGCGATCGCGGAGACGAAACGCGAGGGCGGCACCGTGCTCGTGGTCGCCGGCCCGGCGGTGATCCACGCCGGCGCCGGCGACGAACTCGCCCGGCTCGTCCGCGAGGGCTACGTCGACATGCTGTCGGCGGGCAACGGCTTCGCCGTCCACGACATCGAGCGGGGCCTCTACGGCACCTCCCTCGGGATGGACGTGGAGACGATGGAGCACCCCCGGAAAGGACACAAACACCACATCTACACGATCAGCGAGGTGATCCGGGCGGGGAGTATCGCCGACGCCGTCGAGAGCGACCTCGTCCGCGAGGGCGTGATGTACGAGTGCGTCGAGAACGACGTCCCCTTCGTCCTCGCCGGGTCGATCCGCGACGACGGCCCGCTGCCGGACACGATCACCGACGCCGTCGAGGCGCAGAACGCCATCCGCGAGCAGGCACACGAGGCAGACCTCGTCCTCATGCTCTCGACGCTGCTCCACTCGGTCGCCGTCGGGAACTGCCTCCCGTCGACGACCCGGGTCGTCTGCGTCGACATCAACCCCTCGACGGTGACGCAGCTGCTCGACCGCGGCTCCTCGCAGGCCATCGGGATGGTCACCGACGTCGGCACGTTCGTCCCGATGCTCGCCGAGAAGCTCCTCGACGGCGGCGGCGAGATCGTCGGCGACGAGACCGACGTCGAGTACGGGCACGGGGACGGCCGCTGACGCGGGGGAACGGGCTCGCCCGCCGGTCGGTGTCCCCGACCGACGCGGACTCCGACCGCACGTCGGCCAGCGTCACCGTCCCACGAGCCACACTGTCCACCGGAGCGGACACATAAGTATTTCAATACGAATCGCGTACTGATCGCATGAACCGACTCACCGTGCTGTTGACCGTCGGGATGCTCGTGCTCGCGGGCTGTGCCGGCGGTGCCGGCAGCGACTCCGACTCCTCGACTGCCACCGCCACCGCGACGCCCACGCCCACCGCCACCTCCTCGTCCGGGTCGTCCGGTTCGGGGAGTTCCTCGTCGTCCGGCTCCGGCGGCACGTCGAGTTCGTCGGGCTCGCTGTCGGGCGCGTACGACCCCTACGACTTCCGGGCCGGCCAGTACTACCGCTACGACGTGAACGCGCCCGACGACTTCGGCGTCGGCACGTTCGAGTGGGAGGTCCTCGAGACGAGCGAGGAGTCGGTGACGGTCCGCGCGAAGATGGACACCGACGAGACGAAGTTCGAGCAGACGGTGACGTCGCCGCCCGAGGAGGTCTACGGCCGGTTCATGGCCACGCCCGCCGGCGCGCTGCTGTTCGCCAGCGTCCTCTCGCCGGGCGTCGCGCAGCTCGAGGGCGAGGAGCTGTCGGTCGGGGACGGCTGGTCGTACTCCGGCCCCGACGGCTCGGTGAGCGTGCGCGTCGAGCGCCTGGAGTCGTTCGGCGGCCTGGACTGTGGCACCGTCGTCGCGCGCCAGAACGGCACCGCCGTCTGGGAGAACTGCGTCTCGCCCGACAGCGCGCTGCCCGGTCACACGGTGTTCCTGAACGACGAGGGCTCGACCGAGTTCGAGATGACGCTCGTCGAGTACCGCCCCGGGGCCTGAGCGCGGCCGGAGGTCCGGTCGTTCTACCCCCCGCTCGGTCGACCACGCCCCCGTCCAGTGCCGCGACCGTTCCGCGGCGCCCGCCGGTCGCGGTCGCCGGCGTCGCCGGGGGCGGGCGGGTCGTCGACGCGGGTCGGTTCACTCGAGGTCGACCAGCGGGACGACCCGGACCGGCACCCTCGCGTTGAGGAGGACCCGCTGTGCGGTGCTGCCGAACACCACCTTCGCCGTCGGGTTCCGCTTGCGGACGCCGATCACGAGCTCGTCGGCGTCGATCTCGTCGGCGTACCGCAGCAGGTCCTCGTGGGGCTCGTTCCCCCGGACGAACTGGTGGGTCTCGACGTCGGCGCCCGTCCCCGCCAGCCGCGTTCGCGCGGCGTTCAGGGCGTCCTCGCCGTCGCGGACGTCCTCGGCCGACGTGTCGTCGCCGCCGACGAGCGAGTTGATCACGTGGACCGCGTCGTCCGCGTCGACGTGGTCGCCCAGGTAGTCGCAGAGCGCTGCCGTCCCGTGTACGTCGACGACGCCGAGCAGGAAGGTCGTCATTGCCGGTCGATCTGACGGTCGCAGCCCCGAAAAACCCGGGGGGTGACCGCCGTCGGGCGGGAACGCCGACAGCCGCCGGACGAGCCCGGGGACGAGCCGTCGGACGGCACAGCACCCGACAGAAGACACTTACCTGGCCTCGGTGACTCCCGAACGATCATGAACCGCGTCACTGCACTGGCGGCAGCCACCGCCGGGGTGGTCGCGGTCGCCCTCCTCGCCGCCGTCGCCGTCCCCGGCGTCGTTGCGAACCCCGCCGAGGAGGGGCCGACCCGCCCCGGTCCCGTCCGCCTGAACGACGTCTCCATCGCCCGCGGACCCGTGGGCGGCGAGACCGCCACCCTCCAGGTCGAGACCCGCCTGGAACACGCCGGCCCGCCCGCGGAGAACGTCACCGTCGAGTTTCGCGCCGTCGACGACGACTCCGGCCTCCTGGAGGCCAGCCGGAGCGTCGACGTCGGGACGATCACTCGCGAGGGAGAGGTGACCGTCCGGACGAACCTCACGGTCCGTCGGGAGGGGAGCTACCGGATCGAGACGTACGTCTACCGCAACGGCACGCGGATCGACGAGGGGCGCCGAACTGTCGCCGGGCTGGAGGCGCTCCGGCCGGACTACGTCGACACGGCCGTCGGGTTCACGCGCTCCGAGGTCGTCCCGCCCATCGCCGTCTCGGTGGTCGACGCGGGCGAACCCGACCCGAACGCCACCGGCCGGGCCCGGGTGACGCTCGGCGTCGCCGCCTCGCTGACCAACGAGGGCGACGAGCCGTCGGGCGACCTCCGGGTCGAGCTGGTCGCCCGCCAGGCCGACTCGAACCTCGTCGCCGATCGGACGAGCGTCGACGTCCCGCGGATCCGTTCCGGCCGGACCGAGGAGGCGACCGCCGAACTGACCGTCGCCGACGAGTACAACTACTACGTCGACGCCGTGCTCTACCGCGACGGCGTCATCGTCGACAGCGCGCGCACCGTCGCCAACCTCGCCCCCGAGGAGCGGCTCGACCCGGACGTCACCGTCCGGGAGCGCGAGCTGGACGTGAGCGACTTCGAGGGCGGCGGCCGGGACGACGACGGCATGGCGACCGGGACGCCGACCGAGTCCACGGCCGGCGGCGCACCGGGCTTCGGGCCCGTCGGCGCCGTCGCCGCGCTGGCGCTGCTGGGCGCCGGACTGCTCGCCCGGAGGTGGTCGGCGTGACCGACGACGCGGCGCCGGACGGTGCCCCGACCGACGACGCCGTCGAGGCCGGCGACCCGCCACAGCCCGCCCCGACACGGCACGAAGCCGCCCGCGTCAGCCACGCCCGGACCGCCGACGACCGCCCGACGCCAGCGACTGCAGCCACCAGCCCGATGCCCGACCACGCCGACCGGACCTCCCGGACCGACCGCACCGCCTCGGCCGAACAGACCGACCGCACCGTCTCGACCGCCCGGGCCGTCTCGAGCGATCCAGACGCCCGCCCGGCAGACCGCCGCCTGCTCACCGACGGCGGAACGACCGTCGCCGGCGAGTCCGGCGGGGACGACGGCGACGCCGGGAACCTCCAGTCCGACGCGAGCGACGTCGACGAGGACGCGGACGTCGACGGCACTCCGACCGCCGACGCCGGCGAGTCCCGGCTCGGCTCCCGCACGCTCCGGCGGTACCTCACGTACGCGGCGCTCGTCGGGCTGGGCCTGCTCGCGGCGATCTCGGTGCTCCAGTTCTACCTGAACGCCTCCAGCGCGATCTCGCAGTGGGTCGCCCCGGAGTTCCGGAACGCGTTCCAGGCGGCGTTCAACCTCGCGGTCCTGCTGGCCACGCTCGCGGCGATCTACTTCCTGCTCGACACGGTCGGGGACTGAGCCCCGACGCCGGGACCGGAGGCCGGTGGCTCACCCGCGGTCGCTGTCCCGGTCGTCGTCGCCCGTACGGTCGCCCCCACCGCCGTCGCCCACGCGGTCGTCCCCCCCGCCGTCACCGTCCCGGCTACCGAGCCGGTCTTCGACGAACGCCGCGAAGGCATCGACGTCCAGCGGCGACGACCTCGCGGGCTTGCGGCTCCCGAGGCCGACCGGCTCGTCGGCGTCGGGGAACAGCGCCTCCCGTACCGACGGCGTACAGTAGAACCAGCCGTCGCGCCACTCGGCCAGCCGGATCGCCCGGTCGAGCAGCCCGCCCGGCGCCCGCCCCCGGACGAACGCGACCGGCTTCTCGTCGTAGTGGAGCCGCCCGCGCGCCCGGTACCGCTTCGCGTGGGCGTTGTGCGGGTGGCCGTCGACGACCGCCCGGACGGCGTCGGCGTCCGCCGTCGGGTCGATCACGTCGACCGACTCGACGGCGAACCAGCCCAGGAGGTAGCGGTGCAGGTAGTCCTCGTCGGGGTGTCGGAGGCCGGCGTAGAAGGCGACCGCGTCGCCGGGACCGAGCTCCCGGAGGCGGTTGACGTAGCCGGGCCGGTGCTCGCCGTACGTCAGGCGCTCGAAGTTCGGGTCGTGGTGGACGGGGTGGGCGCGGATCGCGGCCGGGTCGTCGGTCCAGCCCCCGTCGCGGGCGTAGATCCGGTCGATGGCGTCCGCGAGGACGCCCGCCCCGTACCGCCGCGGGATCGACCCGTAGGTGGCCGTCTCGCTCGTCTCGCACTTCTCGGGGATCGGGACGTACTCGAACCGGCCGGCGTCGTCGACAGCCGGCACGGGATCGACGTTCGTGGAGTCGCCGGCGACGCCACAGAGGACGACGGTCACTGGCAGAGGCGTACCGCCGTGACAGTCAAAGCCGTGTCGGCCCGCCGCGACGGTCGGCCCTCGTCCGCGGGCACCGCGACCGGCGCGGACCGGGTCGGGAGGTGCGCGTCGCGGAAGTCCCGCTCGACCGTGAGCCCGGAGGCGAACAGCCGGTCGTCGGCGACGTGCCCCGCCCGGACGGCGGCGAGGGGGAGCGCGAGCCGCGCGTCGGGCCGGACACCGACGCCACCCGTCACGGCACCAGCAGCCACGCGACGAACACCGCCAGTCCGCCGAGCGAGGTGGAGGCGACGGCGTGGGTGCGGAGCTGGTCCAACAGGGCGTGCGAGTCGCCACCGGTGTCGGACGAGACGGCGTCGTGGATCTCGCTGCCCAGCTCGCACCGGGGAAGGAAGTCCATGGCGACGTGGAGGAAGACGCCGGCCGCGAAGCCGAAGACGACGCCGCGGACGGCGTCCGGCTGCGGGAGCGCGAGCGTCGACGCGACGAGCGCCGCGATCCCGACCCCGGCGGCCGGCAGGAGGAGGACCGTCCAGCCGCGCTCGTCGGCCAGCAGCCGGGAGGCGGCCGCGTAGCCCGCCGGCGCCTTGTGCGAGACGATGGCGAGCCCGAGCGTCGGGCCCAGCTCCGGCATGTTGCCGTAGACGACGCCGATGACGAGCCCGGCGGCGAACGCGTGGGCGGCGATCTCGGCGACCGTCCGGTCGAGCGGGAGGTCGAGGTGTGCGAGCCGGTGGGAGATCGTGTGGGCCGCGAAGCCGAGCAACAGCCCCAGCGCGATCCCGAACCCGCCGTAGGCGCGGTGGTGGTCGATCGCCTGCGGGACGAGGAACACCGCCGCGCTGGTCACCATCGCGCCGCTGGCGAGCCCGTAGCCCCAGACCAGCCCGCGTGGGTGCTCGCGACGGGTGCGCGCCCCCAGCGGCGCCGCCAGCGCCATCGCCGCGAACGCGACCCACGAGATGCCCAGCAGTTTCCACCGCCCGACCAGCGCTGCGGGCACGGAGAGGGCGACCAGCGTCCCGGCGCCTAACAACCCGACGAGAGAGGTTCCGCCGAAGATAGTAAGTGAATCCCCTCCGTTATTAACTGCCATGCCCGGAGCGAGCCGGTACGCGGTAAAAAATCCATCGAACGGGTGACATCCTCCCCGTCGTAAACGACGGGGCTTCCCGTACCGCAAGTTGGGATATTTGCCGGTCTACGACACGACCTGCTCTCTCGTGCGAAACGTCCCGCCCTCGCGGTCGAACAGGTGTGTCGATGGCTGTGCCACACAGCCGTTACTCCTATCCTCGCCGTGAGGACTCGGAGTTATCTTCTGTCGCATATTCTCCGCCCCGTTGCAATCCGCGTTCCCGACCAA
>Ga0207797_1001942_pt1 | contig 14683 bp, 14 predicted proteins | sample PRCRCaboRojoPR_6_FD_187275 | JGI IMG/M metagenome (GOLD analysis project Ga0207797, IMG submission 187275) | Marine sediment microbial community from Cabo Rojo, Puerto Rico - PR CR 10% Liquid 1 (SPAdes) | ecosystem: Environmental > Aquatic > Marine > Coastal > Sediment | place: Cabo Rojo, Puerto... | reverse complement strand
CCCCCTGCCGCATCCTGGATCTCTTTGCCGGCAGCGGCAGCCTCGGTTTCGAGGCCTTGAGCCGCGGAGCCAAGGCCGTCTGGTTTGTGGAGCGGATGCGGGCGGCCGCTTCGGTCATAGCCGAAAACGCCGCCGCCCTTGGCCTGCCCCGGGACCGCTATACCGTATTGGCCAAGGATGTTCGCAGCGTGCTCAAACGCCCCCCCGGGCAGCCCTTTGAGGTCGCTTTTGTGGATCCCCCCTATGGCAAAGGGCTGCTGGAGCCGACGGTGCAGGGGCTCGTGTCCGGAGATTGGCTCGACCCAGGGTCGATCGTCTGTGCTGAGGTCGAGGCGGAGCTTCGGCCCGATTTCGGATCCTTCTCCGAGCTCAACGTGCTGGTGGACAAAACATATGGACAAACGAGGATTTGCCTATGGCAGCTGAAAAGCGATGCAAGGCCGTCTATCCGGGAACCTTCGACCCTTTGACCAACGGGCATGCGAGCATCGTTCGCAGGGGGCTGGACGTTTTTGATACCATTATTTTGGCTATAGCCAAGGATACGCCCAAAGAGCCCTTATTCAGCCTGGACGAGCGGGTCGAAATGGCCAGGGAGGTCTTCAAGGACCAGGAGAGAGTGGTTGTCGAGCCATTTCGCGGGCTCCTGGTCAACTATGTTCAGAGCACCGGGGCGCGGGTTGTCCTTCGCGGCATGCGGGCCATTTCCGACTTCGAAAACGAGTTCCAGATGGCCTTGATGAACCGGCGATTGAAAAGGGACATCCACACCATGTTCATGATGACGGATTACAAGTGGCTGTTCACGAGCTCCTCCATTATCAAGGAGACTGCCGGGCTTGGCGGGGATGTCCAGGGGCTGGTGCCAGAGCCGGTTTGGAAGCGCCTGAAAACGAAGCTCGGGCATGGCGCCACTCTTGAGGCCTGAGGGCATTGAGGCCACTCAGGCTTCAGCCAAGGCTGCCAGCCCGGCCTGGAGATGATCTGGAAGCATGCCGACCTCGGGCAGAAAGGACTCCGACTGCCTGTGTCTCGTGGGGCCGACGGGCACGGCAAAGAGCCGCGTCGCTGTAAAGCTGGCCGAACGGCTCCGCGGCGAGATCATTAACTGTGATTCCCGTCAGGTCTACCGTGACTTTCCTGTTATTACCGCCCAGCCGGACCAGGAGCTGACCCGCCGGTGCCCACATTGGCTCTACGGCTTTTTGGAGACGCACGAGCCCTGCAACGCCGGCTTTTTCGCCGAGCAGGCCCTGGCGGCAATCCAGGAGGTCCGCTCCAGAGGGCGCTGGCCCATCCTGGTGGGCGGAACCGGGCTCTATCTGCGTTCCGTTCTGCAGGGGCTTGCGCCTATTCCCGAGGTTTCCGAGGACGTCCGGGCCGAGGTGCTCAGGCAGTGCCGGGAGCAGGGCCCGGAAGCCCTGCATCGGGAGCTCTCAGAGGTCGATCCCGAGTCGGCCGCCGCCATTCAGCCCCGGGATGCCCAGCGCCTGACCCGAGCCCTGGAGGTTCTCCGCGAGACGGGCCAGCCGCTGAGCTGGTGGCAAAAGCAGGAGCGGACAGACCGGCCCAGGTTGCGGGCCCTGAAGCTCGGCTTCTGGATCGAGCTGGAGGCCCTGATACCGAGGCTGTCCGACCGCATTGAAAGGATGCTGACCAGGGGCGCTTTGGAGGAGGTCCGAGAGGCCTGGCGCCGCTGCCCTGATGAGTCGGCGCCCGGCTGGAGCGGCATAGGCTGCTTGGAGCTCTTGAGCTTCCTTCGCGGACGCACAACCTTGGAGCAGGCCAAGGAGCAATGGTTGCGCAAAACCCGGGCCTATGCCAAAAGACAGATGACCTGGTTCAGAAAGGAAGAAGGGCTCCTCTGGCTCCAGCCAGGGGAGGCGGATAGAGCTGTTGAGTACGCTGCCCGCCGGGTCTTGGAAACCGGTCGGCCGCAGACGAAGCAGGGGGATGCATGGTCATGAATGCTCAGACGCAGAATACGTGGGGCCAGCCGAATCGATGGAAGCAAAGAAGGGGGCTTCGGCCGGGCTGGGTACTCGTGATCGCCCTCGCAATTCTGCTTCTGGCTGGTCCGGCTTTGGGGAAGGGCTATGTTCAGAAGACCGAGCACGGGACCATCGACTGGTTCTCCGGGCTGGTCTCGGCTGAAGGCGTGGGCGGGTCCCCGGAGGCTGATCTGTCAGAGCGTGCTGCCGAGAGGCTGTCCCTTCGCGAGGCTTTGCTCCAGGCCAGGGGGGAACTCTGGAAGACCGTGCAGTCGGTTTTGGTCGGCCGGGGAACCAGGCTTGGCGATATCCTCTCGGACAGAGAGGACATTGCTGAGCGTGTCCGGGGATTGGTGCATACGGCGCCTATACTCGAACGCGAGCGACTCTCCCAGGGCCGGCTGCGCGTTCGAGTGGGCCTGCATCTTCGGGACAGGCTGGCCAAGGACATTATTCCGGACACGGCTTGGTTCGACGACCAGGGGCAAGCCCAGCCCGGCGGAGAGTCAGGCCAACCCTCCCAAGCCCGCCGCTTTACCGGGATGGTTGTGGACGCCAAGGGGCTCGATATCCAGCCGGCCCTCCTGGTCAAGATCTACTCAGGCTCAGGTCGGCTGCTCTATGGACCGAGCCTGGCCGATCCGGAGGTGGCCCTGGAGCAGGGTCTGGTTCAATACGTCGATGCCCTTTCGTCTGCGGTCAGAAGCGAGCGTGTGGGGAAGAAGCCTCTGATCGTTCAGGCCTCCGGAGTGCATGAAGGCTCAGAATGCGATTTGGTCCTCCAGGACAAGAAGGCTGAGCTCCTCAGGGCCGCCCTCGGGCGGAAAGACTTTCTCAAAGCCTGCAAGGTGGTCATTATCCTCGATGATGGCGGGCAGGCAGGCATGGAAGAGTACGAAATTCAGTAAGCAAGGAGCGCCTCATGATTTCTCGAAGACCGCTCCGGCAGGCAGGAGCGCGATGCCGAACAGGCTCTCGGCCTCAGGCAGGTTTGATCCTGACAGCCATCGCCATCGGCGCGGTTCTGCTGGGCTGCTTCTTTGGAGTACAGGTCCAGGCGGATACCTACTCGGTTCAGGCAGAGCATGAATATGTGGAGAATGCGACGCTCATGGACATGAAGCGCATTCTGCGCAGAGAGGCCATGGCCGAGATAGCCGCCAAGGAGGCCAGTACCGTACTGCCTCAGACGTTGTCGGAGCAGAGGCGCAAGGCTCTGGAGCAGTTCATCAAGCCGGAGGTGGACAAGTACATCTTGAGCTTCTCCGAGCTCGGCTTTGAGCGCAAGGAGGAGGTCTGCACCCTCAGGCTGCAGGCTGAGGTCAATGTGCCCGCCCTCAAGGATTTCCTCAAGCGTTGGGGAACCTACTACACCAGCGAGAGGCCCATGTACTACTCCCTGATCTCGCCGCCTTTGAGCCAGTCGGAGGAAAAGACCCTCCGCCGTCTGGAGGCCTTGAGCGGGCTGGAAAGGATGTATACAGGCTATCCCTTGATGACCCTGGAGCAGCTGGGTGATCAGGAGGCGGAGCGAAGGTTCTGGAAGGGCACGCTCAAAACCGTGGAAAGGAGCTGGTCAGCGGTGGATTCCGAGCTTACAACCGTCTGGGTGGATGTCTGGTCGAAGTTTTTCGCTTTGCCCAAGATCCAGTCCCAAACCTTCGAGACCCTTGAGCTGAGCATTGAAGGCTGGACATCCGTGACGGCCATAGAGGCCTTTCACCGGCAGTTGACCCGTTGGTCCCTGCTTGTGGATCAAGCCACTTTGAAGCGCGTGGATATGGAGCTCGGGCAGAGCACCGGGCACTGGCAGGTTCGAACCACAGACGAGGAGAACTTTCGGGAACGGCTTCAGGAATATCTGCAGCAGCGCGGCCTGGACTTTTCCTTTCGGGCAGGCCACGGAAGTGACGCATCGGTGAATGCCACCCGCCGGGCACCCTGAAGGGCGAGCCCCCCGTGGGCGTTCGCTGTACAGGACCCCTTTTGCTGCAAAGCTCAATGCAGCGTATCCAGGGTACCAGAATCGGCCATCGGTAGTGCAGGCTCAAGGTGACCGAGGGGCTATGGACCTTTGGCTGTGTGGCGGCCAGCAGGTGGCCGCCAGGGCTCTGTGGAGGAGCAGCCGAGGGAAGCGGCGAAGCGATACGGTCGGTTCCTTACGGCGTATCCATGGGTGCACAATTATTTGGAGCTGCCATCTTCGGAGCTGTCTGAGGAGATATGCTTATCCTGTTCTTTCTTTTTGTCTTTTTCAGTGATATCGATTTCTTCGGGTTCGTTGGTGGCCTTTTTGAAGTTTTTTATGGCCCTGCCCATGCCTGACCCAATTTCGGGGAGCTTGTTGGCCCCGAAGATGACCAGCACGATGACCAGAACGATGATGAGCTCAGGTATGCCTATACCGCCTATCATAAAGCCTCCTTGCGCCGTGATTGTCTGCTTTCGGCGTTCGGCCCATGTGTACCCTTTTTGCCGTTTCTATGCAATACGCTGATATGGCGGCCGCTTGGTTCCCTTAGCTGAAACAAACCGGAAGTGGTGACAGGTCTATGCGTTTGGTCTTCTTTCCTTCGATGCATGCCGAGCTGGTGCCTGCAGGGGTTCCCGAGCAGGTGCGGCTCCTCGATCCGGGAGCAGCCGGATCTGATCAAAGGCCTTCCCCGCGGTACTGGAGACCGGAGGGGCTGCCCCTCGATGCCAAGCAATCGTCACGGTTTCTCGCCGAATCCCTGGGTTTCGGGGAGCGCTTTCAGAAGCCGTCTGATCTCCATTACTTTGTTGCAGCCGAGCTAGAAGACTACTACTCGCAGACGTCGATGTCCATTCGCACGGAGTTTATGCGGGAGTCCGGGTTGAAAAGCCATGCTGCTAAAAGCCAAGATCCGGACAAGCAAGGTGCTTTGCAGGCGCAAATGGCCTTGCTTTTGGCTTGGAGGCTCGAGGAGTCCCTTCTGGAGTATCGGCAACTGAATCAGGGTGTAAACGAGAGCTGGGGCCGGTTTCGGCGCATCATCGGGCTGGAGGATGACGACTCAGGAAGCGAGTCGGTTCCCGAGATGCCCGCAGCTTCCCCGTTCGAGCCGTCGGACGACCTCGTGCCCTGGCCGCAGCTGCTGGTCTGGTTCGCCTGCGTCCTCGAGCCGGAGGACGCCCTCGTGGTCTGCGACGGGCATATTCTCGACGAATGGTATGAAGACGGGCTGTCCCTGGAGCCGCTTTCCGAAAAGGACCTGGGGGGCTATGGACTGGACAGTGCCCGGCCGGAGCCCTTCGAGGTCTGCGCTGTCCGGGCACCGGCCTGGCGGCTGGCCAGGCTGAGCGGTCCCGAGGACTCCAGACCGTGGCTCTCAGGCGAGATCACAGTGATCGGCCTGAGGGAAAAGGCTCAGCACAACACCGGGAGCGGGCATGTATTTTGATTTGAAGGGAATCCGTGGCATAATTTTCGACTGCGACGGTGTGCTTATCGACTCGAGGCAGGCCAACGTGGCCTACTACAACCTCATACTTCAAGCCCTGGGCCTGCCGCCGATATCAGCCCAGGATGAGGAGTATGTGCACAGCCATACCGTGACCGAGTCCATCCGCTACTGCGTCCCGTCCGAACGCCTGGAGGAGGCCTTTCACGCGGCGGCCTCGGTGTCCTACCGGCAGGTGCTGCAGTACATTTGCCTTCAGCCGGGCTTGATCCAGCTGCTCGAGCGCTTGCGAGCGGCTTCCTTTCACGTGGGAATCAACACGAACCGGACCAACACCATGCACCTCGTCCTGGAGCGATTCGAGCTGGAGCCTTTTTTCTTTCCGGTGATCACCGCCTCGCGGGTGACATGGCCCAAACCGCATCCGGAAAGCCTGTTCATGATCATGGACATGTGGGGCATCTCACCGAAGGAGGCCGTTTTCTTAGGAGACACGGCTGTTGACGAGCAGACGGCTCAGGCGGCCGGCGTTCGCTTCTGGGCTTACGGAAATCCCCGGCTGGAGGCAGAGATCCATATATCGGACTTCTGGAGCCTTTTGGGCAGCCTGCCAGCTCCGGGCAACGGCAGCTGCATGGGCGAAGGCAATGAGCCCACCCGTCTCGGCCTTGCACGGAACCCTTGAGCTGATGGCGGACTCATTTACCGGCTTGGCTCATGAGCCTCTCGGGCCCTGCTCGCTGTGGACAGTGCAGGGTTCCGGTCCCGCACTCCCGCTTGCATCCTGGGGCCGCAAAGGGCAAGATGAGCCTGACGGCCGAACCGGAGGCATAAGGCGACAGGCTTCGACAATTTCAAGGTGAATGCCGAGGAGGTTCGATGTTCATCGTTTCCAACTTTTTGCAGGCACTGGCGCTCATCCTGAATACAGTGCTGACCCTTTACTTTTGGATCGTTATTATTTCCGCAGTCTTAACCTGGGTCAATCCAGATCCCTACAACCCGATCGTTCGTTTTATCAATACGCTGACTGAGCCGGTCTTTGATCGCGTCAGGCGCTGGCTGCCTTTCACGATCATCGGGGGCATCGATCTCTCACCCATTGTCGTTCTGCTGGTCATTCAGTTTTTAAAGATCTTTCTGGTGCAAACCGTCTCCCAGATGGCTCTGCAAATGTGATCAGGGATCTCAGCTGAGCGATTGTTGGATGATTTTGTTCCGAGGCCTTGAAGCCGCAGGTGCCCTTCCTGTCATCCGGGACTAAGAGTCTTCAAGGATCGAATGCTCAGCCGTTGGCTGTCTCTATGGCCTGTGCCGCGATGGAAGCTGCGTTCGGCGCCCCGCCCACTTGTCGCCTTTTTCATGCTCGGTTGTGCCTGGTGCCCCAGGCATGAGGGGTTATTCGGACAGCAGGCCCGCTGGAGGGCTCGAATGGTTGGAGATAAAGAGGGTCGGGCAGCCGGTTTGCCGCCATATGTCGTCAAGACCGAGGACGGGAGGTACCGCCTCCGGGTCTGGGTTCAACCCGGGGCCAAGCAGGCCGGTCTTGCCGGCACCTACCAGGATTGCCTGAAGGTGAAGCTGACGGCTCCGCCGGTGGACAACAAGGCCAATCGGGAGCTGGTGGCTTTCCTGGCTGCTCAGCTTGGACTCAAGCCGAGAGATGTCTCCCTGGTTGGTGGACATTCGGCTCGAAAGAAGGTAGTGGATATCACTATGGGAAAAAATACTTCCTGGTCTCTTTAGCCTTTCAATCTTTATTTTTTGAGGAGGGTTACGGTTATGGAGCAGTATGAACTGGAACTCATCGCCAAATTCGGTGACCAGGATGAAGAGCTCAATAAGCTCTGGCAGGAGCACTTGGATTTCGAGAGGCAGCTGGAAAAGTACGAAAACAAGCGATATCTCACTCCTGAGGAGGAGATGGAGGTGCGCAACATCAAAAAGAAGAAGCTGGCCGGAAAGACCAAGATCCAACAGATCTTGGACAAGTACCGTCAAGAGGGAGAAAGGAATGACGCTTAAGGGTGCTCAGATCTTGCTCGAGTCCCTGGTCAACGAGGGAGTGGACACCATTTTCGGCTTTCCCGGCGGCGCGGTTATCGACATCTATCACCAGCTGCCGAACTACCCTTTGCGCCATTTTCTGGTTCGGCACGAGCAAGGCGCCGTTCACGCAGCCGACGGGTATGCCCGGGCTTCGGGCAGGGTGGGCGTGGTCCTGGCCACCTCCGGTCCAGGCGCAACCAACACGGTGACCGGGATCGCCACAGCCTATATGGACTCCATTCCCATGGTCGTCTTTACCGGCCAAGTGCCCACTCGGCTCATCGGGAACGATGCCTTCCAGGAGGTCGATATTGTCGGAATAACCCGGCCCTGCACCAAGCACAACTATCTGGTCAAAGACATCCGGGGTCTGGCCAAGACTATCAAGGAGGCCTTTTACCTGGCCAGATCAGGACGCCCGGGGCCGGTTCTGGTTGATCTGCCCAAGGACGTCATGGCTGACGAGGCTCCCTACTCCTATCCGAGCAAGGTTCACCTGCGCAGCTACAACCCGCATTACCAGGCCAACATCAAGCAGGTCCGCAAGGCCCTGCAGCTGATCAGGGAGGCTCAACGGCCGATGATCTTCGCCGGAGGTGGCGTCATCGCTTCGGATGGCCACGAGGAGCTGACCTGGTTGGCCAGGGCATTGCAGATTCCCGTGACCAGCTCGCTGATGGGGCTCGGCGCCTTTCCCGGAAACGATCCGCTGTGTCTCGGCATGCTGGGCATGCACGGGACCTATGCCTCCAACATGGCTGTGAATCATTGCGATCTGCTCATTTCAGTCGGCGTGCGCTTCGACGATCGGGTCACGGGCAAGCTGGAGAGCTTTGCCCCGGAGGCCAAGCTGATTCACATTGATATCGATCCCACCTCCATCCGGAAGAATGTCTCTGTGGATGTGCCCATTGTGGCCGATTGTCGGTTGGCCCTGCAGGCTCTGCACAAGGAGCTCGAGCCCTTGCTGGAGACGGAGCGCTTCTCCGAGCGTTTCGCTTCCTGGCGGGAAACCATTCAAGGCTGGAGTGAGGCGCACCCGCTAACCTACGCCAAGTTGGAGACTGTTTTAAAGCCGCAGCAGGTTGTGGAAGCGATCTACGAGATTACCCAGGGAGAAGCCATTATCTCGACGGAAGTCGGCCAGAACCAAATGTGGACGGCGCAACATTATCGCTTCCATCGGCCGCGCTCCCTGCTGACCTCGGGCGGGCTCGGAACCATGGGCTACGGCTTTCCGGCGGCCATCGGAGCCCAGGTGGCTTTTCCCGAGAGCCTGGTCATCGACATCGCCGGGGACGGATCGATCCAGATGAACATCCAGGAGCTGGCCACGGCCGTATGCTACAACCTTCCGGTCAAGATCGTCATTCTGAACAACTCCTATCTTGGCATGGTCCGGCAATGGCAAGAGCTCTTTTACGCCAAGAACTACTGCTCCACCTGCATGGAGCATGGCCCGGACTACGTGACCTTGGCTCAGGCTTATGGGGCCGAGGGCTTCCGCATCATAAACCCGGCTGATCTCAAGCCCGTTTTGCAGCAGGCGCTGACCTCCCCCAAAACGGCCATTGTCGAGGTAGTCGTCGACAAGGAGGAGAACGTCTATCCCATGGTCCCGGCCGGAGCGGCACTGAACGAGATGCTGCTGGTCTAACGAGCAAACACTGCGGGAGACTGAGTATGCAGCACACACTGTCTGTGCTGGTTGAGGACGAGCCTGGCGTGCTTTCCAGGGTGGCCGGCCTGTTCAGCGGTCGGGGGTTCAACATTGAGTCCCTGAACGTGGCCCCCACCTTGGAGAACGGCGTCTCGCTGATGACCATCGTTACCGAAGGCGAGGAGCAGATTATCGAGCAGATTGTCAAGCAGCTGCGCAAGCTGGTGACGATCATCAAGGTCGTGGATATGAGCGAGGTTCAGTGCGTTGATCGGGAGATGGTCCTGATCAAGATCAGCGCCATGGATCATAGCCGGGCGGAAATTCTGCGGATCGTGGATATCTTCCGCTGCAAGGTGGTGGATGTCAGTCCCACGGAGATGGTTCTGGAGGCCACGGGAGACCGGGGCAAGATCAGGGCGCTCATAAACCTTTTGCAGCGCTTCGGCATAAAGGAGATCGCCCGGACCGGCAGCGTGGCCATGCGCCGGAGCATGCAGCTCGAGTCCTAATGCCGCTTTCAGGGGATAAATCCTCCTGCCTGCCTTGAGCCAGGGCACAGAAATATACTTGCAGGGCTTGGCGGGCTGAGGCGGCGAAGCCACGATCTCATAGCGGCTCAGGCCATCCGGACAGCCGACGGATCAGCAAAGGCGCTTTGTATTCTTGGGACATGGCCGGGATTTCTCAGGCTTCGGACGCGATATGCGGGCCAGACGCAGGTCTGGCCCGTTTCGATGTATGGGGCAAGCGATCTCCCTGGAGGAACGGGTCATTTTTTGGAACGAGATCGTCAAGAAGGCAAGCTGAAACACAAGGAGGCAGGCATGCGGGTATTCTATGAGGAGGACGCCGATCTGAATCTGTTGAAGGAGGCAAGCATAGCCGTGATCGGCTACGGCAGCCAGGGCCACGCCCATGCTCAGAACCTTCGCGATTCGGGCCTCGACGTTCTGGTCGGTCAACGACCCGGCGGCAGGAACTATGAGCTGGCCAAAGAGCACGGGTTCTCACCTATGAACGCAGCGGAGGCGGCGGAGCGAGCCGACATCATTCAGATCCTCGTGCCGGATCAGTACCAGCCTGCGGTTTACGAAAGAGACGTTGCCCCCAACCTGAAGGAGGGCAAGACCCTGGTATTCAGCCACGGCTTCAATATCCACTACAACCAGATTCAACCTCCGGAGAGTGTCGACGTGATCATGGTGGCTCCGAAAGCTCCCGGTCATCTGGTCCGCCGCGAGTTCGAGCGGGGCGCCGGGGTGCCAAGCCTTGTGGCCGTGCATCAGGACAGGTCAGGCCGGGCTCTGGAGACCGCCCTGGCTTACGCCAAAGGGCTCGGCTCCACTCGGGCCGGAGTGCTCTTGACCTCTTTTGAGGAGGAGACCGAGACGGACCTCTTTGGCGAGCAGACCGTTCTGTGCGGAGGAGTGAGCGCCTTGATCAAGGCTGGTTACGAGACCCTGATTGAAGCCGGATATCAGCCGGAGATTGCTTTTTTCGAGTGCATGCACGAGCTGAAGCTCATCGTGGATCTGCTCTACGAAGGGGGCTTTAAGCGCATGCACTACTCCGTCAGCGATACGGCTGAGTTCGGCGACTACCGCAGCGGCCCCCGGGTCATCGACAGCCGGGTCAAGGACACCATGCGGGCCATTCTGGAAGAGATCAAGGACGGAACCTTCGCCCGGGAATGGGTCTTGGAGAACAAGGCCGGCTTGCCAGCCTTTACGGCCATGCGGCGCCGCGCCCACGAGCATGATATCGAAAAGGTCGGCGACACCCTGCGAGAGATGATGCCCTGGCTGAAACGCTAGGTGCGTCTCCAGGAGATACAAACCGTAAAAAGACGGCACACGGAGAGCCGTGGAGCACGGAGCCGGAGGCTCGACCTTTGGACCGGCCTTGAGATGGGTTTATGAGTTGGCAAGGGTATGTTGATTGGCTGAAGGAACAAAAGGGGGTCTTCAAGCAGTCCCTTGAGGCCAGCCCGTCCTGGGAGGCGCGGGATGTGGCCGAGCGCACCCTGTTTTGTCTGCATCGGACCAGGAAGGTGGCCGAGCGGAAGGGCCATTCAGAGGACTGGGAGGATCTGCTGCAGTTCTTTCGAGATGGCTTGAACCGGGTCGAGTCCCTTGAGAATCAGGCCCTCTTCGACTGGACCGATCAGGGCAGAAGGCCGTCCAGGAGCAGCACAAAGACGGATCCCTTCGTTCGGGCGGAAAAGCTCGTCACAGCCGGGCGGTACGAGGAAGCTCTGGAGACTTTCAGGGAGCTCCATGATCAGGGCCGCCGGGATTTCCCGCTGGTCAAGCTCCTGGTGGACTGTCTGGACAAGCTGAACAAGCCCCAGGAGCTGACCGAGCTCGTCTCACCGCTCCTCATGGAGAACGATTACCCAGCCAAGGAGCAGGCCGTGCTTTTCTACCGCCTGGGGCTGGCCCACTACAAGCTGGGCAAGCTCAACCAGGCCAGGCAGGCCCTGTGGCGCATCAGGCAGATCTACCCGCAGCTTCCCGGCCTCGAGGAGACCATACGAGAGATCGAGAAGAAGCGCCGGCGGAGCCGGACTCGGTACGATATCCTTCTGGAAAAGAACGTCCTCGATCAGCAGCAGCTGGATGAGGCCAGGGCCAAGGCCAGACAGGAGGAGGCTGACCTGGACCAGCTGCTGCTCAGCCAGTACGGCGTGCCCAAGGACGATTTGGGTAAGTCCCTCAGTGCCTTCTACGACGTTCCCTACATGCCTTTCGATTCGTCACGGGAGCCACCCTTCGAGATATTCGAGAAGCGCCGTCTGGATCCGGATTTCCTGAAGCGCTACGGCTGGGTGCCCCTGGAGCAGAAGGGCACAACCGCGGTTATTTTGATGGTCAACCCTTTCGATCTGGGCAAGATCGACGAGATTCGGTTTATCCTGGGTACAAGCCGAATCGAGACCTGCGTCGGGCTCAAGCAGGATGTCGATGCCTACATCGACTCTTTTTTCAAAGAGCTCACCGGCGGCGAGGAGCTGGCCGAGTTCGACGAGGAGGTCGATGCCGGCATCGAGCAGGAGGAGGAGCCGAGCGACCTGGAAGAGGCCATGGCCGGAGAGGACAGCGAGGTCGTCCGCCTGGTCAACGCCCTGCTCATCGAGGCCTGGAAGCGCGGCGCCTCGGATATTCACGTCGAGCCGAACCCCATCTCCAAGTACTGCTCCATCCGCTTTCGGGTCGACGGGACCTGTCATGAGTTCAGGAAGCTCCGCTACAGTCTGTCCAGGCCTTTGGTCTCTCGCATCAAGATCATGTCCAAGTTGGACATTGCTGAACGGCGCCTGCCGCAGGACGGCAAGGTCAAGCTGAAGCTGCCCCAGGTGAACAAGGTCGTGGAGTTCCGGGTGGCCACCATGCCCTCCATGGACGGCCAGGAGGACTTGGTGCTGCGGGTGCTGGCCTCGGGCAAGCCGCTGCCACTCGAGCAGCTCGGGCTGCTGGAAGGGAATCTCAAGGCCTTCAAGGAGATGATTTATCAGCCTTTCGGCATGGTTCTGGTGGTCGGGCCGACCGGCTCGGGCAAGACCACGACCCTCCATTCGGCCCTGCGCTACATCAATGTTCCCGAGCGGAAGATCTGGACCGCGGAGGACCCGGTGGAGATTACCCAGGAAGGCCTCAGGCAGGTACAGATCAATCCCAAGATCGGGCTCGACTTCGCAGCTGCGCTGCGCTCCTTCCTCCGACTCGATCCTGACGTGATCATGATCGGGGAGATGCGGGACCGGGAAACCGCCCATATCGGCATTGAAGCCTCCCTGACCGGACACCTGGTCTTCTCCACCCTGCATACCAACACCGCTCCAGAGACCATCACCCGTCTTCTGGACATGGACATCGACCCGTTCAACTTCGCCGACTCGCTCCTCTGCGTCCTGGCTCAGCGCTTGGTTAAGACCTTGTGTTCCAAGTGCAAGGAGGAGTACATCCCTGACGATCGGGAGATTGAGGAGCTCAGGACGGAGTTTGGCAGCGGCTTCGAGGAGGCCGTCGGGCAGGAGTTTTTCAAGAGCCCCGTGCTTTATCGGGCCAAGGGATGCCGGCAGTGCATCCAGGGGTACAAGGGGCGTGTGGGCATCCACGAGCTCCTGGGCAACAATGATCAGATCAAGAGCCAGATCAAGTTCAATAAGCCCACCGAGGAGATCCGTGACCAGGCCAAGCAGGACGGGATGCTCAGCCTGAAGCAGGACGGCATCATGAAGATCGTCCACGGCCTCACGGACATTCATCAGGTCCGCACCGTGGCCGGCAAGGGCTAGCAGCCTCCTGAAAAAGGCGCGCCGGTTTCGATGCTGCGAAAATTCAGCCTCTTCAGGGGGCAGTCAGACTGTCCCTGAATCTGCTTATGGGCTGAAGCCCGGCGGCAGCCCGCCGCTTTCCTGGCCAGCCCCCGACAGCCCTTCAGATCGGCTCTCAGCAGCTTCGCCGCCTCGATCGAGGGACAGGCCGAGGCGACGGCCTGTTTCCCGGTAGGACCCTTCCCGCAAGCGGAGCGCCCCCATGGGCGTAACAGCTATAGCCGGCTCGCCTGTGACCGGGCAGGCATGCTCGCAGTAGCCGCAGCCTGTGCAGGCGTCCTCGTTGACAAAGGGCACGGCAACCTCCTGCTCTGGAAGGCGCTTGAGATGGATGGCTCCATACGGGCAGGCCTCGTCGCAGACCAGGCAGCTCCGCCCAAACTCCCAGGCCAGGCAAAGCGATGGGGTGATGGAGGCCGTGCCCATCTTGGCCCATTGTTTTTCCCGAAGGGGCAGCTCGCGGATGGCCCCGCTCGGGCAGACTCGGCCGCAGGCGGCGCATTCCGGCTCGCAGGGGCCCCAGCGGGGAACGGCCAGGGGGCTGGACAGGCCAGTGAGGCCGAGCTCCAGCCAAGCCGGTTGGAGCATGTTCGTGGGGCAAACCTTGAAGCAGAGGCCGCAGCGAAGGCAGAGGTTGAGGAAATCGTTTTCCGGGACGGCCCCTGGAGGGCGGATCAGCCCGGCCGGGGTGATCTGGCCCTGGCCGCCGCGGGGCCAGTGCTCTTCCAGGCCCAACCGGCCGAGGGCCACTGTCAGGCCGGCCAGGGCGACGGTTTGCAGAACGGCTCGGCGTTCGGGCAGATGGACGGGCCCATGTCCGTCTTCCCAGCCTGGTTGAAAGCTGATGGCTTGGACAGGGCAGAGGCGGACGCAGCGTTGGCAGACCATGCATTCGCTGCCGGCGGTCCGGCGTGGATCGTTGGCGTCGATGGCCTGCATCGGGCAGCGCTGCTGGCAAAGGCCGCAGTCAATGCAGTCCTGGCTGACCCGGCGCCTGAAGAGGGCCCGTCCGCCGACCAGCCCGAAAAGGGCGCCGGCAGGGCAGAGGTAGCGGCACCAGAAGCGGGGCGTGATGCGGCTCAAGCCGAAGATGAGCAGGAAGAGCGGGATGAAGAAGAACAGGGCCTGGTAGCGGGAGACCGGAGAACCAGCCAGGGGCAGGGCGATCTCCAGCGAGAGGGGGGCGGACTCTGCCAGCTTCAGAACCGGCTTGATCAAAAAA
>Ga0207797_1001941_pt1 | contig 14685 bp, 15 predicted proteins | sample PRCRCaboRojoPR_6_FD_187275 | JGI IMG/M metagenome (GOLD analysis project Ga0207797, IMG submission 187275) | Marine sediment microbial community from Cabo Rojo, Puerto Rico - PR CR 10% Liquid 1 (SPAdes) | ecosystem: Environmental > Aquatic > Marine > Coastal > Sediment | place: Cabo Rojo, Puerto... | reverse complement strand
TGACCTTTGACTTTTTGTCAGCGAGATAGAGAGCTCTTTGAAGGGGAGCAGGTATAAGTCCACTGCACACCTCTTCCAGCAAGCGCCCCCGGTGCGACTCGAACGCACAGCCTGCGGATTCGAAGTCCGACGCTCTTTCCAATTGAGCTACGGGGGCGAGATAGAACGAAAGCCGGAGCTTAGTCCGGCTTCAACGAGGGGTGAGTGACGGGACTCGAACCCGCAATCGCCTGGGCCACAACCAGGTGCCTTAACCAATTAGGCCACACCCACCGTGCGTGTAAAATTCTACCACGAAGCGAGGAAAGGGGCAAGCCATCGGAGGGCTGGGTTGAGGTAGGTGTTGGCACAGTCTCTGGTCGGTAGGGGATAAGTAGGATGGTTCTACTAGGGGCAGACCGCTTCCAGCACCAATCCTCCTCCGGAAGCATCCTGCTAGGTCGCCCACAAGCCTCCCGTCTCCTCCATCCAGTCCGCGATCTGATCCGCGGCCCGATTCACATCACCTGCCGAGATGTCGAGCTCCAGTGTCGGCAGAATTGACTCATTGACCAGCCTTCTTATCAGCTCTTGCTCCTCGACGAATCCCTGCAGGTCGTCGTACTGTGATGGATTCCCGGAGACTTTGAGCCGCTCCTCACGGGCGGCGGCGAAGGACTCCGGCATGCGTGTGACGAATGCGAGGTGAAACCCGAGTGGCTCCAGACGCTGTTCAAGCCATCGAAACTCGTAATCCCTGCTGTAGGTCTGGAGTTGGTAGGCCCGGGTGGAGATGTGGAAGCGGTCGATGATCCACGAGTAGTAGCGCAGCAGTTCGAACAACCGCGCCCAGGTATGGTAGGCCTCCATGGCGCGGCTTTCTTCCTGTGGCTCGAAATTGATCAGACCCCGTCCCCAGGGGAAGTTGGTGAAAGCACACCACTCCGCCGAGATCAGAGGGGAATGATAGCGGTATTTTCGCGGCCCCACGATGCGGGGATGCTCGTTCAGAGCGAAGGCGATCTCGGTCTTGAACGTGAGTCGCGTTCCCTCTAGGATGATCTTAGGGCAAAGCTTTGAAGACATTGTTCCTCGCCTTGCGTCCACGGCTCCATTGCTCACGGGGAAGGCGCAGGGAACCCGAACGACGGAGCTGTGGGAGCTATCCTGCGCCCTGTCGGCAAAGCGCTTATGGACAAAGGATGTCTACGTTTCAGGCCAGCTGAGTAGTTATCCCTTCACGCCACCGGCTGCCAGGCCGGCTACCAGATAGCGCTGGAGGAAGAAGAAGATCAGCACAGCCGGTATAGACATTACAATCGACATCGCCGCGAACTCCGACCATGGTGTACCTGATGCATACTGTCCCACCATTCCCCGTAGCACCATCGGTAGTGTGAACTTGTTCGGATCTGTCAGGAAAGTCCACGCCAGGATGAACTCTGACCATCCTGTCAGGAAGCCCCACAGCGCCGTCACCGCCATCCCTGGAGCTGCGAGCGGCAAGATGACGCGTATGAAGCTCTGCACGCGCGTGGCACCGTCGATCATCGCCGCTTCCTCGAGATCGTAGGGGAGCGAGTCGATGAATCCCTTCATGTTCCAGATGGCGAAGGGCAGGGCTGAGGAAGCATACGCGATGGCCAGTCCCCACAGCGTCGTGCGCAATCTGAGAGCATTGAGCAGCACGAATAAGGGGGCCAGCGTGCCGCCGGGCGGTATCATGAGCACCAGCACGAACCCGAGCATGCCGACGCGGCGGCCGGGAAAATTGAAACGAGAGAAGGCGTAAGCGGCCGTTGTGCCGACGGCGACAGCCAGGATAGCTGTGCCTCCGGCCGTCAGCAAGCTGTTTCGCAGCAATTGGAGGAAAGTGACCGGATTCGCCGAGGGTGTCGTGAGCACCTTGATGTAGGCATCAAGGGTGGCCCCGGGCGGGATGATGGTAAGCCCGGTGGGGCGGGAAAAGTCGCGTGGGTCGAGAGACAGGGACAGGATCCAGACAATGGGAAACAACACTGTCGCCAGGACGGCGAGTAGAAAGAGCTGAACCAGGTCCGCCTCCATCGTCTCACGGACACGCTTGAACGCCCGATGGCGGAACAAGGCGATTGACAGCGGCAGGTAGCGCACTGCAATCACAACGCCGGCGATCAGCATCAGGATCGCACTCACGATCCGGGGCACGGTCGAAGATCCGGTCAATAGGGATACGCCCAGACCCAGGAGTCCGAGCGACGCGCCGAGCGCCAGGATGGCCCATATCATCGCAATCACGTCGCCAAGCGACACGCTTGTATGCGGGGCCGAGGCTGTTCTTTCGTTGGACATACGCCCTCCTTCTAGGCGTAATATGGCTCGGTGGCCTGGGAGATGCGGTTGGTGATCAGTGTGATGATCCCTAGGATGATGAAGACAATGATGTTAAAGGCGGAAGCCACACCGTACCAGCCTTGCGGGTTGACTAGTTTGTACCCCTGGGTGACCAGAATCTCGGTTAGTCCGATGGGGCCGCCGCCAGTGACAAAATAGATGACGTTGAACTGATTGAACGTCATCATAATGCCGATCATAATCGCCGGCACCATGGCTGGTCGCAGGAGCGGCAGCGTGATTCGCCAGAACTGTTGCCAGCGGGAGGCGCCATCCACCTCGGCGGCCTCGTATAGCTCCTGGGGGATACTCTGTAATGCGCCCGTGGCGATAACCATCATGAAGGGCCAGCCGAGCCAGACGTTGGCGATAAGCACCGCGAAGAAGGCGAGCGGCAAAACCAGCCCGATTTGGGGCAAGTTGACCACTGGATCCGTCTCAAGCAGCCAGCGTATGTCCCCGGCCAGGCCCAGCTCCTGCAGCAGCAGGTTTATGGCGCCGAACTGCTCGTGCCACATATTGTGCCATACCATCCCCGAGATCAAGGCTGGCAAGGCCCAGGGGATGACGAAGAGGCTGCGGTAGATGCGCTTGCCGGGCAGGGCTTCCGCGTTGAGGGCCAACGCGATGAGGATGCCCAATGCCGTGTGCAGGAAAACGTTGACGAAGGTCCATACGATGTTGAAGACGAGGATGCGGCCGAAGTTGAAGTTAGGAACCGGTAGTCCGCTTCTTAGGATCTGTACGAAGTTCTGAAAGGCAACAAAGTCGGGATTCTGTGTTCGGAGGTGTTCCAGTCTGAAGTTCGTGAAAGCCATCCAGACCTGGTAGCCGATGGGGTAGAAGGTGATGAAGGCCATAATGATGAAGGCTGGCAGGATATAGATGTACGCCTGACGGCTCTCCCATGCATACTTCGCCAAGCGACCCGCGAAGTTCCCTTTTCTGGTCACGGGGACTGAAGCCATACCATCCTCCTTGGATTGGGGAGATAGGTGGGTGGTGGGGCGAAGCCCCACCACCGCTGGCCTGTTCTGCTACTTGTTGTTAGCCGTATTGATCAGATCGCACGCTTCGGTGAGTGCCTCCTCAGGGGGCAATACCTCCTCCAGAATCTGAGTTACGGCGTTGCCCATCGGCTCCCACGTCGCGCCCAGCTCGGCCACGACCGGGAAGGGGTCGGAGAAGGGAACTTGATCCAGGAAGCCACCGACGACGGGGTTGGTGGAGGTATCCACACCGGCGTTAGAGGGGATCCAGTTGGCGTCGTTGAGGAAGGTCCTCTGAATCTCAGCGCTCGTGAGGTACTCGATGAGGCGCATGGCGGCGTCAACTTCCTCAGATGTGGCGTTGACGTTGATGGAGATCATCTCCGATTGGTTCCATGGGTGTGGATCGCCTGCTTCTGGGATAGCGGGGATGCGTGCCACGCCCACGTTCTCCGCACCAAGGTCGGCGATAGCGTCTCCCGCCATCCACGGGCCCTGGAAGCGGAAGGCTACCTCGCCCTGACGGAACAGCGTGTCCATATCGCCGTCGTTGGAGTCGCAGGTCACGCCTTCCGACTCGCAGACACTCTTGAAATAGGCGAAGGCATCAGCGGCGCCAGTCTCGACGAGGACGCAGCGATAGTCGTCGTCGAACAGCTGCGCGTCGAAGGCGGGTAGCCACATATAGTTGTGGAACCAATCGGCGGTGATAGCCAGGCCGCTGTTGGCCGCCATGTCCAGCAGTTCGTCGAAGTCGGCAGGGGGGGCATCGACCATGCTCTGGTTGTAGAACATGGCTACAACTTTGTTGTTCAGCGGCAAGCCGACTAACTGACCCTCCACGCGACCACCGTTGACGGCGGCCGGGACCAGATCGTCGATGAAGCCAGCAGTTCCGTCGATTTCGGCCAGGAGGCCAGCCGACGCGTAGCTTGCCATACGATCCTGCGGACCGGGGACCAGCGTGGGGCCGCCGCCCGCCGCTGCCTCGGTCTGGAACTTATTCTGTAGCTCGTCAAACGGGACAGCCAGGGTCTCGACGGTGATGTTGGGATTGGCTGTCATAAAGTCCGAGACCGCCTGCGAGAAGACTTCCTCCTCCGTCTCGATATAGCCGTGCCAGACGGAGATAGTCACTGGTGCCGCTTCCGCTGACTCTTCGGTCGGTTCCTCCCCGGGTGCCTCGGTCGCAGCCGGACCACACCCTGTTAGCACCAAGCTCAGCGCGATCAATCCTGCTACCAGCGCGAACACGTACCTGTTCATCCTCTTCCTCCCGATTGATAGAGATACTTATCGGACTCAGCCCCCAAGAGGTACAGACCACGCCTTGCTCAACCCACTGTCGCTATCGTATCACCTCCTTTCCTATCAACCGATTGCCATCTATCCGGCACCCGGACGGATGGCCAGCGATCTGCCGCTGTCGATACGTGAGGCAACTTGACCTATTTCCTCCCATCATTTCCCCCATATCACCGAGGGAGAGGCCATTGCCCCAACTGGTATGAATCAGCGCTCCTCGAGTCTTTCAACGCAGATCTCGGCCGCCTGCTGCATGTCGACTGCTGCCTCCTCCGGGGGCTTGTCGCCGGAGAGGACAGCCTGCATCTCGGGTGTCATCGCCTCCCAGTTGCAGCGCATCTCGCTGACGGTTGGTTCCGGCCTGCTCACTATCATCTGGTCCGCTGACCCTTCAAGGATGGGGTCATTTAAGATCGCAGGAGCTTCCAAGGCTTCCTTGAGAGTGGGTAAGCGGTTCAGTTCGGTGACCAGCAATTCCTGATTCTCGGCATTGGTGACGAACTCAGCGAAGTCTGTGACCGCTTCCAATTTGACTTGATCGCTCGCTGTATTGATGGGGAACATGAGATAGGTGCCGTTGGTGTAGGGATGAGGCCATTCGCCGGTCGTGCTGACCCGAGGTATCCGGGCTACGCCGAGCTTGTCGCCAAACGCTTGCTTGTAGCTACTGAGCGACCAGTCACCGTTAATGATCATCGCCGCCTCGCCGCGAGTGAATAGGATATGGGCTCCCTCGTAGTCGCTGTCTTCTGGGACGATGGGCGTTGCGGTCTTGATGTCGTAGAGGAACTGGAGCGTGTTCACCATCTCCTGCGTGTTCAGCGCAGGCGTCGTCCCGTCTTCAGCGAAGACACTGCCGCCGAAGCCCCCAAGCCAGGGCACCAACCACTGAGGGGCGGTCTGATTGTAGACCAGGCCGTATTGATCATCTGTCGTAAGTGCCATCCCCATTGCGACCAGTTCATCGGTGGTTCGAGGCGGTTGCTCGATCAAGTCTCTATTGTAGATCAGCATCAAGTGCCCGCCGCTGTTGATCGGTATGCCCCACATCTGTCCGTCAACCTGGACAGCAGCCGAGGCCGACTCCACGTACTTGTCGACGTCGAACCGGTCGTCAACCGGCATAAGCAGCTCGGCGTCCACCAAGGGATGGACGTGGGCATTGACTGTCCACAACAAGTCAGGCGTTTTGCCGGCTGCTCCTGCCGTGAGGAAGTCCTCATGGAGGCTCTCGACGTCCTTGCTGATCAAATCGAAAGCGACGTTGGGACTAAGGGTGACGTATTCTTCGGTCAATGACCGAACGAACTGTAGTCCCCCATTTGTTTCAACTTCTGCAGTCCAGAGGACGATCGTCACTGGTTCGACCTCTGTTTGCCTGGTGGCCTGACCAACGACCTGTTCTGTGCTTTTTATCGTAGGTGTTTTAGGAACCTCGGTGGCTTCTTCAGTAGTCTCTTTGACCGCTTCTCTGGTCGCCTCAGTTGTCGCTGTCGCCCTAATGCCTGTCGCCGTAGCCCCTACGCTCTGGTCCTCTGGCGGTGTACACGCTGAGAGTGCCAGACCGACTGCACTCAAGACGGTGATCAAGGCCGGTATCAGATTCTTCATTCTTTCTCCTCGCCTCAGTAGACTTCTCATCGTATTGTCGCGCGCATTGGCGGTGGTTGCCCTGATCTTCGTCTGTCAGGTCCTTCAGGCAATCACTGAGGAGGCTGATCGAGTGAATGCGAAGATGCGATCATCGGGTCCCAGACTCATTCCGACAAATCCTTGCTGGATCCGTAGCTTGTGCTGATGGTAGACGGAAACGGGTGATGCACGGCGATGGAAGTCTGCGAACAGAGCTGCGATACAAAGATGGGCAGCTAGGGCTGGGACAGTGTGGGAACCGTTATACCAAGGCCTACAAAGAATGTCAAGAATTGCCAAAACTCGGACTGGATCACGAGGTACAGTGAAGCCCTGATCCAGATAGAGGATCAGGGCTTCCAGAGCAGCCTCGCCGCGACGGTATCAGGCAGGCGCGCGATCGTAGAGATGTTGACGCAAGGCAGTTACCTCTCGCCGCAAATCCACGTCCTCATCTAGGAGCTCGGTCACACGGTCGCATCCGTAAAGAATGGTGGAGTGGTCTCTCCCTCCAAGTAGATCTCCGATCTGCGGGAGGGACGCGTCCGTCTCCTCACGGATAAGATACATGGCGATCTGGCGAGGGCGGGCGATATCCCGCTTGCGGCTGCGGCCTTTCAACTGATCGGACTTCAGCCCGAAATGATGGGCAACACGTTGGATAATCTCGTCCGGGGGTAACTCGCGGCGATGGGGCATAAGATTCCCCAGCGCCATCTTTGCGACCTCGGACGTCAGCGGCTGGTCAGTTAGCCGGGCTATGGCAATCACCTGATTGAGCGCCCCTTCCAGTTCGCGGATATTGCTCTGTATTTGAGTTGCAATGACAGAAAGAATCTCATCAGAGATCTCAGTACCATCGAAAGCGGCCTTAGAGCGTAAGATGGCGATCCGCGTCTCGAGGTCAGGCGCCTGGATGTCGGCAATCAGTCCCCACTCGAAGCGAGAGCAAAGCCGCTTCTCCAGGGTGCTCAACGCCTTTGGAGCTCGATCCGAGGAGAGAACGACCTGCTTTTCTGCGCTGTGAAGCGCATTGAAGGTGTGGAAGAACTCCTCTTGCGTCCTCTCTTTGCCAGCAATAAACTGGATGTCATCTACAAGCAGGACATCGGCGGTACGATACTTCTCGCGGAACGTGTCGGTCGTATGAGAGCGAATCGCCTCGATAAGATCGTTTGTAAACGTCTCGGACGAGACATAGAGCGTATCTATACCCTGGGCCTGACAGGCGTGCCCGATGGCGTGGAGAAGATGTGTCTTCCCCAACCCCACACCTCCATACAGGAAAAGTGGGTTGTAGGCACTGGCAGGACTCTCGGTGACAGCCATCGAGGCTGCATGAGCCAGTCTGTTTCCCGGCCCCACTACGAAGGTGTCGAAAGTATACCGAGGGTTCAAATTGCCAGTCGAGGTGCGTACGGGTCTGGGCTTTGGCGCTGGCTGTTGCTGAGAATCCGACCGTGGCGAGTCCGCTCCCCTGAGCAGTGGAATGTCGGCCTCTTTTTGCTGGGGCTTGTCGGCTCCCACGACGAACTTGACGTCGACAGTCCGATCAGCCAATCGCGCAAGAGTGCGTTTGATCGTTGATACGAGACGGTGTTCCAGCCAGTCCTTTGCGTAACCGTTCTTCACAGCAACGACGAAAGTACCGTCTTCATATTTCAGTAACTTCGAGTCCCGCAGCCACGTCTCAAACGTGGCCTGCGTCATCTGAAGTTGAAGTTCGCCAAGGGCAGCAGACCAGATATTGACAGGATTCATAGGTATGTAGACAGGAACGCAGTACGTTCTGGTCGACGGCAATAAACGACGTGAAGTCAACAAACGTTGCAGCGCAGAGCAACAGCAGGTTCTACCAGCCAAGGTGGCTGCGTGAGGTTTAGCCTATTCTCTGCGGCAGATGTACGGCTTTCTCCACTCGACGGGAATATTCTATCAGAACAGTCGCTCTCTGGCAACCAATTTCGTGCGGCAAAGCTTAAAAGTTCGGAGTTTTTAACATGGTCTCAGGAGACCGGTGATTAGACGAGTGACCCGCGTCTGTTGGGGACATATCTTGGGGACAGCGGAATCCCGGGCACAAAATATGGGGGCTGAAATGTTCAGCGAGCCAGCGACGCTGTTGCAAGATGATTGGACAGGTACAGTCAATTTGGTCAACCATGACAAAGCAACACGTCGGGCATTTTATGAAATCTGGATTACATGGTCTGCTCAGAGATCCCTACATAAAGCAAGTGTCGCGGGCAAAATAGCTTGCATAATTCGTGATCTCGGGGCCACGTGCGATAAGACTGAATCTAGGACCCAGGCTTCATCGCGCCGACCTGTACACCCCGAAATCGTGCCAAAGCTGCTCCGTGCCCAGGGCGTGCAATCTGACTTGGCTGACCCTTTCCGCAATTGGGTGTCCCCCAGACTTCTCAGGATTGCGGTTGCAGATGGCTGGTGTCGCACGAGCGCCAGAACTGAGGTGTCAGCCCGGCGTATGTGCAATTCCGGAGCATCTGACTGGGCTTTCCGTTCCGAATCTCGTAGCCAATCCCGGTACCGAACCGGAAGTTGAGTCGTCTGTCGTCGATCGCCCAGCTTCGATTGGTCTCCACCTAGACCCCTCGTCGGTGTCGGCGATCAGGTCGTCGAGGTCAGTGCCTCGACGACGCCGTTCCTGACCCTGAGGGTCTCTTCCTGGTACTCGACAGCGCACGTCGGCGTAGGTTGCTCCACGGCTTTCCGCCGTATCCGGGGCGAGCGTGACTAGCGCTTTCACGCCGCGCCTCCGGGGGGCTGCTGGGTTGCTTTACCACGTCTGCAACTTAGCGTATAATACTCCGGCGCGTAGAGTCGCGCAACTTGGGACGCAAAACCGAGGAGGTTACCTTATGGATCTATTTGAAAAGTGCCGGGCCTTCACCGAAGCGAGGGAAGCTCAGGAGGCCGGGTTTTACCCTTACTTCATCCCCCTGACCAATAGCGAAGGCACCGAGGTCACTATCGGCGATCATGACCTGATTATGATCGGATCCAACAACTACCTTGGCTTGACCACCCATCCTAAGGTGCGTCAGGCAGCGGTCGAAGCAACTGAGAAGTACGGTACCAGTTGTACTGGATCTCGTTTCCTCAACGGCACTCTAGAGCTCCACCTGGAGTTGGAAAGGGAGCTCGCCACGTTTATGGGGAAGGAGGCAGCCCTCGTCTTCCCCACGGGATATCAAACGAACGTGGGCACCATTTCCTCGCTCATTGGGCGTCACGACTTCGTCATCACGGATAAGGAAGACCACGCCAGTATCGTGGACGGTTGTAATATGTCGTTCGGTGAGGTGCGCCGGTTCGGACACAATGATGTGGACCATCTAGAACGTGTGCTATCCAGATTGCCGGACGACGCGGGTAAACTCGTCGTCGTCGACGGCGTGTTCAGTATGGGCGGAGACCTGGCTCCACTACCGGATGTCGTGCCGCTTTGCAAGGAGTATGGCGCGCGACTGATGGTGGACGATGCACACGCTGTCGGAGTGGTTGGCAAGGGGCGGGGAACGGCGGCTCACTATGGCGTGAATGATGATGTAGACCTGATCATGGGGACCTTCAGCAAGTCCTTCGCCAGCCTCGGTGGCTTCATCGCCGGGGACGACGAGGTGGTCCACTATGTGCAGCATCATGCCCGTGCGTTGATCTTCAGCGCCAGCATGTCGCCGGCCAATACCGCTGCGGCTCTAGCCGCGCTAGAGGTGATGCGGGAGGAGCCGGAACGCATCGAGCGGGTCAATCAGATCGCAAAGACGATGAGGACTGAGCTCCGTGAAATGGGCTTCGACGTAGGAAACACAGTGACGCCCATCATACCCGTGATTATCGGTGAGGATATGCCGACCATCATCGCCTGGAAGGCCCTGTATGAGGCTGGAATCTATACCAATCCTGTTATTCCCCCGGCCGTGCCTTCGGGGTCATCGCTGCTGCGCACGAGCTATATGGCAACTCACACCGACGAGCAGCTGGAACGGGTTTTGGCCGGCTTCAAGGAAGTGGGTCAGAGACTGGATATCATCGGCTCGAAGCCTTGACGGGGTGGCTTCCGATCGGTATAATTTCAACATGCTGATCTGGTAAAGAATCGCTTCGCGATAGTTTTGGAGGATTGGATAATAGATGCCGCTTTATGAGTACGAATGCGCTGACTGTGGAATGTGCTTCGATGCCTTGCGAGCAATGTCTGAGGCGGATGATCCCATTGCCTGCCCTCAATGCGAGGGCGAAGACACGCACCGCATGGTCTCCCTGTTCTCCGCAGTTGGGGAGAGGGGCGTAGTGGCTGGAAGCGGGGGATCCTGTGCTTCGTGTTCGCCCTCGTCATCGTGTGCCACGTGTGGCGCGAGGTGACCGCAAGCGTCCTTACACTGCTGTGAGAGAGGAAAGGACCGCTGCCGACGTCGGCAGCGGTCCTTTTTTGTCGGTATCCTCGTCGCGCGCATCCCCGCAGGCCTTCTCGATTGTAGACGAAGCCCGTGACGAACTCTCAATAGCACCGTCACTATGTCAGCGCCTTCCGTCCAACACAGGGGCTCAGAAAGGTTTTTTCTTGGGAGCTTTGCGGTATAATGTACAGCCCTCGCCCAGAGCGGCGAGGAGTGGTAACACGAACGGTCACCAAATCGCAGTACCTGTGATCTAGACGGAGCTTATATGCCATCCACATTCCCGTTCACCGCCATTGTCGGGCAGGAGCGCATGCGACATGCCTTGATATTGAACGCCATCTACCCTCAGATTGGAGGCGTGCTCATCCGAGGGGAACGTGGCACGGCCAAGTCGACCGCAGCTCGTGCGCTGGCAGCCTTGCTGCCCGATATTGAGGTGGTGAGCGACTGCCCCTTCGGTTGCGATCCCGACCGCCCCCGTACGTGGTGCACCCAGTGTCGCGAGCGCGCAGAGAAAGGTGCGGAGTTGCCGCGGACGCGCCGCCGCACCCGTTTCGTGGATCTGCCGGTCAGCGCGACCGAGGATCGGGTTGTCGGCACGCTGGACATTGAGCGCGCCATTCAGGAGGGCGAACGCCACTTTGAACCCGGTGTACTCGCCGCTGCCAACCGGGGGGTCCTCTACGTAGATGAGGTCAATCTGCTGGACGATCACGTCGTAGACCTACTGCTCGATGCAGCAGCAATGGCGGTTAACGTCGTAGAGCGCGAGGGTATCTCCTTCAGCCATCCGGCCCGGTTCATCCTGATCGGAACGATGAATCCGGAGGAGGGTGATCTACGCCCGCAGCTTCTCGACCGCTTTGCGCTCTGCGTGGACATCCAGAGTATCCGTGACCCCCACGCCCGTATGTTGATTATGGAGCGCAATCTGGCCTACGAGGCCGATCCACGAGGGTTCTACGAAGAGTGGGCCCCTAAGGAGCGCGCCCTATCGCAGGACATCGCAAGGGCTCGCGAGCTCCTGCCGAGGGTGCGCCATGCACGATCGGATCTGGAGACTATCGCGACAGTTATGGGCGAGCTGGGTGTCGACGGTCACCGCCCGGACCTGGTGGTGCTCAAGGCGGCTCGGGCACGCGCTGCTTTCGACGGCCGCACACACCTGACCGAGCGGGACATCCTTCTGGCTGCGGAGCTGGCCCTCCCTCACCGTTTAAAGCGCCATCCACTGGAAGAAGCCGAGTTCACGTCCGAGGTCCTTTCGGAGCGACTGAGTGAGGCTCGCGCGCAGACCTGCCCTGAGAGCGAAGGCGAGGACCGGGAAGCCCTCGAAGAGGTGGAGATCGTCGATAAAAAAAAAGAGGTAGCAGCACCTGAGGCCGAAGACGATTCCTCCGCCGACCGCACAGCGCCCATGCGGAAGCCTGGGCCTCAGGACGTCCCCGAGTGGCCTTCCGAGGGACGCTGGTGGGAAGGGGGCGAGCAGATCAAGCCTGGCGGAGCATTCAGCCCGGGTCACCTGGAGACGCCGCTCGATCGATTGACCCGCTCCAGTGGCGGACGTCGTAGCCAGACACGTACCAGCAGAAAGCGGGGGCGCTACATTCAGGCACGTCCATCGCCAGAGGATCCGAGCGATCTCGCCTTCGACGCGACGCTGCGCGCGGCGGCCCCCTACCAGGGGGAGCGGAGAGAGGAGGACGGCCCAGCCCTTGTTCTTCGACCGGACGACTACCGTCGGAAGGTACGCGTCGCCCGGGCTGCCAACCTGGTCCTCTTCGTGGTCGATGCGTCCTGGTCGATGGCTGTAGCCGAGAGGATGGAGGCAACGAAAGGAGCAGTACTATCTCTGTTGACCGATGCCTACCAGCGGCGTGATCAAGTGGGCTTGATCGTCTTCCAGAAGAACGACGCGTGCGTCGTACTCCCTCCGACCAACAGTGTCGAACTTGCACAGCGGGCCCTGACCGATATCCCGGTCGGTGGCAAGACCCCTCTCTCGGCAGGGCTGCGGACTGCCTATGAGGTGATTGCTCGGGAGGTCAGGCAGCATCCTGACCTGATGCCGCTGATGGTGCTTCTCACGGACGGTGCGGGGAACGTGTCGATGACAAATCGTCCCCCTCAGGAGGAGGCCTACCTCATCGCAGAGATGTTCCCGCAGGCTGATATCCCCTCGGTGGTGATCAACATGGAGAACGAGGCCTTCGACCAGGGGCTGGCCCAGGCCCTGGCGAGGCACCTGGAGGCACCGTGCTATTCGTTGGCCGAGTTGAAGGCTGAGGTGCTGCTTCAAACGGTGCGCGGAGAGCTCGCGGAGCGGACAACCTGAGGAGCGTTAGGTCGACGGTCAATCTCAGTCAGTCGACTGTTCCCTTCTCGCCACGGTTATCAACTGATCCTGTATCCAGTTTCCCAGGGGAACCATAAACCCGCGTAAGTAGTAGGCTAATTTCAGCGTCTTGTCGGGAAAGATGGTGTAGTGTCCTCTCCGAATCCCCCTGATTATGGCAGTCGCAACTTGCTCCGGGCTCATCGGCTCACCGTCATCGGTAAGTAGCCACTTCGCGAGCCGATGAGCGAGAGTCTCACTCAACCGATCAAGTTTCTTCGGTTCAACAGCCCCGTTCACCATCTTGAGCTCAAAGGGTTGGACTTTCCGCTCTTCCCGAAGCTGGGGTGTATCCGTGTCGGCTGGAAACACGATGGACACGCCAATACCGTGGGGTTTCAGCTCGGCCCGCAGCGCCTCCGTAAAACCGCAGACCGCGAACTTTGAGGCCCCGTATGCGGAGTATCCGAAACCACCGATGAAGCCTCCTACGGATGAGACGTTCACGATGCGGCCACTCCCCTGGTCCATCATGTACGGCAGGACGGCTCTCACGGTATGGAGCGTACCAAAGTAGTTAACATTCATCTGATTTGTGAATGAGGACAGGGGGAGTTCCTTGAAGTGTCCAGGATGGGCAATCCCGGCCGAGTTGACGAGGATGTCTGGTGGATGGCCGGCTTCCACGATCGCATCGATGATCGCTTCCACTTCTTCGGGGTCTGTGACGTCGGCGGAGAAGTCCTTGAACTGCTGCTGAGCATCGATCCTCTCGGCTTCGATCTCCTGGAGGGCCTGGTCCAGTTTGGCTTGATCCCGCGCGATGATGAAGACGTCCGATCCCTCCCGGGCCAGTAGCCTGGCCATGGCCTTCCCAATACCACTCGATCCGCCGGTGACGATGACGTTCTTTCCTTGGAAATACGTGTCGGTATTTCTCATCTCATCGATATCACTCCGCCTGCTGTGCCTGGAACCAGAAAACCGCCCGCGTCGGGAAGACCCGAACGCGAGCGGCTCTCTTTGTTGCGCATCTTCGGTACTAGATGCCCGAATCTAACGCGGTTAGTTAGTTGCTTCGTTTAGAAGCCCGTTGGTTCCCCGATAGGGACCACGTCCGTTGCTCGCAGGCCCTTGGGGCCCTCTTCAACCCTGAATTCGACCCGTTGGCCTTCATTCAGCGTCTTGAAGCCCCCGCCCTGGATGGCGGAGTAGTGAACAAACACGTCCTCCCCCTCCTCGCGCGAGATGAATCCATAGCCCTTGTCGTTGCTGAACCATTTAACGGTTCCCGTCTCTTTAGCTTCCATCCTCCTGATTCTCCCTAATAACTGATATTACTTACGGCGGCAAGGAGAGGCGCTTACGCAAACCGCCCAGGCTACGTAAGTAAGCCCGGGCAGGATGATGCATCACTACCTAACTTACCGCGTCCTGTGAGTCTAGTCTATCATATCTCCCTGGAAACGTCAAGCCCAACCTGAGCCCGTCCTAGGGCAATCGCATATGGAAAGGAGATCACGCTTAGAATTCCGAAGTTTGCAGGATGGCCTGCTCCTGAAGGCATCCCGCCCAGAATGCGCGCAACGCTCGGGGCGAATACTCGGCCGAAACTTCGGAATTCTGGTCAAATGCGATTGCCCTG
>Ga0207797_1001940_pt1 | contig 14687 bp, 19 predicted proteins | sample PRCRCaboRojoPR_6_FD_187275 | JGI IMG/M metagenome (GOLD analysis project Ga0207797, IMG submission 187275) | Marine sediment microbial community from Cabo Rojo, Puerto Rico - PR CR 10% Liquid 1 (SPAdes) | ecosystem: Environmental > Aquatic > Marine > Coastal > Sediment | place: Cabo Rojo, Puerto... | reverse complement strand
CGGTCGCCGTCCGCAACCGAGAGTTTCTGGCCGACGACGGGCGGCTGATCGCCGCGATCAAGGCCCGCAGCGAGGACGTGACCGCGGATCCGGAGGCGGTTTTCGACGACGCAATCGCGGACCTCGAGGCGGGGTACGAGGTGCTCGAAACCACCCGACTGGACCCGCTCCACGACGATCACCTCGGCGTGATCGCTCGCCCACGCTGAGCTTCCGACTCCGTACGCTATTTACCGGCGCCCCTCGAAGCCGTGCCCGATGCAAGAGGAGGGACCCGCCGACGTCTTCGCGCACATGGGGACGCTCGGCATCGAGGAGGAGTTCTACTCCGTCGACGGAGACGGCCGGCCCACGGCCGCCTCCGACGACCTCGTCTACGACGGCGATCCCCCCGAACTGCTCGCGGGACGGATCGATCACGAACTGTTCAAGTGCGTCCTCGAGGTCCAGACCCCGATGATCGAACGCCTCGGCGACGCACGCGAGGTCCTCCAGCGCGTCCGGGACGAGTTCGTCGAGTACGCCGCGGCCAACGGCTACGGACTCGCGGCCGCTGGGCTCCACCCGGCGGCGCGGTGGCGGGAACTCGACCACGCCCAGAAACCCCGATACCGGGCCCAACTCGACCGGATCCAGTACCCCCAGCACCGGAACACGACGGCCGGAATGCACGTGCACGTCGGCGTCGACGACCCCGACAAGGCGGTCTGGGTGTCCAACGAACTCCGGTGGTACGTGCCGGTCATCCTGGCGCTGTCGGTGAACTCGCCGTACTGGAACGGCTACGACACCGGCCTCCAGTCCGCCCGGGCGAAGATCTTCGAGGGGCTCCCGAACACGGGGATGCCGACCGCCTTCGACGACTTCGAGGACTACCACACGTTCGAACAGCACATGATCGAGACCGGGTCGATCAACGACCGGGGCGAACTCTGGTACGACGTCCGACCCCACACGGGCCACGGGACGGTCGAGGTCCGGGCCCCGGACGCCCAGGCGGACCCCGAACGCATCTACGCCTTCGTCGAGTACGTCCACGCGCTCGTGGTCGATCTCGCCGAGCGCTACGAGGACGGCGAAACCGGGGAACGCCACCGCCGGGAACTGCTCGACGAGAACAAGTGGCGGGCGCTGCGGTACGGTCACGACGCGGAGTTCATCGAACGCACCGGCGACGGGACCGTCGATCTGGGGACGATCATCCAGCGGGAGTGTGACCGGCTCGGCGTCACGGGTATCTGTGATATTTACGCGGCGGAGAGCGGCGCCGAGCGGCAGCGTCGGGCCCTCCAGACGAGCGGGATCGACGGTCTCTGCGACGACCTGCTCCTGGGCCCTCGCGAGTAGGTCGCGACCGATCGCCGCCGATCCGCCGGGCAAGGCTTTTACCCGGGAGCCACTTTTGACCTACTAGAAGGGACATATGTCTAGCGATCAGCCCGACGCGGACGACGGGATCGACGAGGACGACGAGGCGACGTCCCGCGAACGCCTCGAACAGGGCGCGGACCGGGCAGTCGAGGAGTTCGACCGGCGGGTCATCGACCTGCTGTCCTGGCTGCTGGACACCGAAACGCGAGCCAAGATCTACATCTACCTCCACCAGCATCCCGGCAGTACCAGCGAGGAGGTAGCGAAGGGCACCGGACTCTACCCGAGTACCGTTCGCGAGGCGCTGGCGTCCTTGCACGAGGACGACGTCGTGACTCGCGAGAAGCGGGAGAGCAGCGGCGCCGGCAACAACCCCTACCAGTACACGGCGATCCCGCCGAGCGACTTCGTGAGTTCGAAAGTCTCGGACGTCCAGGAGGAACTCAACGCGGTCTTCAACCTCGACGAGTACCTGGGCCGCGAGGCGGACGAACCGTCCGAGGAAAGCCAGCCCGTGACGATCACGGTGGACGAACCCGGCGGCGACGATTCGACCGATGGCGAGTCGGAGGAGGACGAGGCCGTCGACGGAGACGACGAGCCGACCTGACGCCCCCGGCCTCACGGAATTCGATTCGGCCCGGTTCCCTCCCCGGACGACGGGAGCGCTTCCCCCGGAACCCCATCTGCCGTACGTTTCCCGGTGGCCCCGGATTCACCCTGTACCCTCCCGGATTTCGACTCCTTTTTACGCCGCGCACCAGACGGTTTCCCTATGGACGTGGCGCTGGGCGGGACCTTCGATCCGATACACGACGGTCACCGCGCGCTGTTCGAGCGAGCCTTCGAACTCGGCGACGTCACCGTCGGCCTGACGAGCGACGACCTGGCGCCGAAGACCCGCGCCGTGGATCGATACGTGAGGCCCTGGGACGAACGACGGTCCACTCTCGAGACGGAGTTAGAACCCCTCGCCGAGCGCTACGATCGAACGTTCGCCGTTCGACGGCTCGAGGAACCGACCGGGATCGCGACCGAACCCGAGTTCCGCTACCTCGTCGTCTCCCCGGAAACCGTCGGCGGTGCCAGGAAGGTCAACGAGGTTCGCGTCGAACGGGGGCTCGACCCCGTCCAGGTGGAGGTCGTGCCACACGTCCGCGCGGACGACGGCAACATCATTTCGAGCACCAGGATCGCCGCCGGCGAGATCGACGAACACGGCCGGCTCACGCCCGAACGCGAGCGCCGGGAACGCGCCGGGGAAGCCGGGTCGCCCTGATCACCAGGTCGGCGGTTCGAGGCCGGCCCCTGCCAGCAGGTCCTTCCATCGCTTCTGAATCGAGAGCCGCGAGACGTCCGCGGCGTCGGCGACCGCCGTCTGCGACCGCCGGTCGCCGGCCACGAGCGACCCCGCGTAGACGCTGGCCGCCAGGGCCGACCGTTTCGACCGCTCCTGCTCCGGGACGCTCGAGAGGAACAGTTCCCGTGCCGCCGACCGCGCCTCCGCGTCCAGGTCCAGGCGGTCGGCGACGGCCTCGAGCTCCGCCAGCCACTCCTCGTTCTCGATTCCCTCGCTGGCCCGGTACATGCTCGTCCGTTGTGCGCCACCGCACGTAAAGGGTCGGTCGCGGGTCTCGTCCGAAGGGTCGGACCGGGCGGGGACCACCCCGGCCCTCACCCGGCGAGTGCCTCGACCTTCGCCTCGATCGCGTCGAGGAGGTCCGGCATCGCAGCCTCGACGGGGTCGGAGAGCCCCTCGCCGACCGAGAGGTCCTCGGGTTGCACGCCGAGACAGAGGATCCGGTCGGGCGCCTCGTCGAGGCGGCGGGAGAGTTCGATCGCCTCGAAGAGGTTCGGGTCGTGCGACCCGCCTTCCTCGCGGACCGACTCGACCTCGTCGGGCGAAAACCAGACGAACTCGCCCGGTTCGCCCCCGAAGCGGACGACGTCGATCAGGATCGCGTCGTCGACGTCGGCGAGCTTGTGGATGACCCGCATCCCGCCGGTGCCGGCGTCGTACAGTTCGACGTCGTCGGGGAGGTCCCGCTCTCGGAGGGACTCGAGGAGTCGCACCCCAACCCCGTCGTCACGGCGGAGCGGGTTCCCGAGGGCGACGACGCCGAGCATCGTCCGGCCTCACTCGTTCACGAACTCGACGTCGAGGTAGTGCGTCGAACAGGAGATGCAGGGGTCGTACGCCCGGACCAGCATCTCGAGGTCCTTCTCGACGTCGGCGTCGGGCTTCCGCGGGGCGACCTCGGGCACCAGCTTCTCCATGTCCTGCTGGATGTTGCCGTGGTTCTGGTTCGTCGGGATGACGCAGTTCGCGTCGACGCACTCGCCGTTCTCGTCGTACTCGTACTCGTGGAAGAGGATCCCGCGGGGAACGTCGACGGCGCCGACGCCCCGGCCGCCCGAGATCTCGACGTCCGGCTTGTGGTGGGGCGGCTGCTCGTCGAGGCCGCGGTCGAGGAGCTCGTCGAGGAGGTCGATCGAGGCGTCGACGAGATGTGCGGTCTCGACGACCTGCGCGACGGTGTTCAGGTAGGGGTTGGTCTCCTGGGGGGACAGGTCGAACGCGTCCGCGACCGCCTTCGCTCGGTCCGAGAGCTGATCGTAGTTGTTGTTGAAGCGGGCCAGGGAACCGACCATGTAGGCGTCGCGGGCGTGCTTCGTGTACTTGGCCGTCGACTGCGGGACGACGTACTCGTTGGTGAGGTCGCGGTAGTCCTCGACGGGCATCAGGCCGGTGTCCGACGACTCGATGACGCCCTCGTAGAAGGCGTACTCGTCCTCGTCGGTGAGCGAGACGTACTCGGTCTCGCGCTCGAAGGCGGGGAGCTCGGGGGCCAGGTCGATCAGGAGGTCGACGACGTCGTTCAGGTCGTCGTCGACGTTCGCCAGTCGCTCCCGGAGGGACTCGAGTTCCTCCTCGTCCGGGATCTGCGAGAACCCGCCGGGGACGAACGTCGTCGCGTGCACGTCGCGGCCGGCGAACAGTTCGGTCATCTCGTTGCCCAGGCGGTGGAGCTTGACCACCGTTTCCACGTCGTCCGGGTGCGATTCTGCCATCGGGATGACGGATTTCGAGTCCACGAGGTCGGGCAGCGCCAGGTAGCCGACGTGCAGGACGTGGCTCTGGATGATCTCGCCGTAGAGCGCGAGCTTCCGGAGCTGGCGGTCCTGGGTCGAGACGAAGATGTCGAGGGCGTCCTCGGTCGCCTTCAGGGAGGCGAGCGAGTGGCTGATCGAACAGATGCCGCAGATCCGGGAGGTGACCATCGCCACCTCGTCCCAGGACCGGCCCTTGACCATGGACTCGAAGAACCGCGGCGACTCGACGACCTGCCACTCGCAGGTCTCGAGTTCGCCGTCCTCGGCGTTCACGACGATGTTGCCGTGCCCCTCGACGCGGGTGAGGTACTCCACGTCGACGTCGACGTCCAGCTGTTGCCCGCTCATTGTACCACCTCCTCGGGGTCGGCGTCCTCATGTTCGATCTGTTCGTACTGCCACCTGGTGAAGAGGTCGAACTCCTTGATGATCTCGTCGGCCGAGAGGCCATACTCCTCGAGGACCTCCTCGTGGGCGTCCTTGTTGGCGTCAGGGACGAGGCCGCGACAGCCCCAGCACTTCAGGCCGTTGGAGACGCAGACCGCGTTACAGCCGCCGCGGGTGACGGGTCCCAGGCAGACCTCGCCGCGCTCGAAGGCGCAGTGGTTCTCGTTCATCTTGCACTCGATGCAGACCGGGTAGGTGGGGATGCGCGGCTCGACCCCCTGGACGAGCGCGTTGACCACCTGGACGAACTCCTGTTTGTCGATCGGACAGCCCGGGACGCTGTAGTCGACCTCGATGACGGCCTCGGCCGGCTTGGCCTCCTCCCAGACGTCGTCGAACTGGCCGACGTCGTCGCCGTAGACCTCGCGTTTCACGTCCTCGACGTCCCGGTCGTTGCGCAGGGCGTTGATCCCCGCGAAGGACGAACAGGAGCCGATGGTGACGACGGTGTCCGCCTCCTCGCGGATCTCCTCGAGGCGTTCGGCGTCGTGGTCGCGGACGGCCGACCCCTCGACGAAGGCGATGTCGTAGTCGTCCTCGCGGCGCGACGTCGCCTCGCGGAAGCTCACGATGTCGACGACCTCGACGAGTTCGAGCAGTTGTTCCTCGAGGTTGACGACCTCGAGCTGACAGCCCTCACAGCCGGTGAAGTCGAAGAACGCGACGCGGGGTTTGTCGGATTCGGCTCCGCTCATAGCGCCTCACCTCGCTTCTTGACGGTCGGATACTCGAACACGGGTCCGTCCTTGCAGACGTACAGGTCGTTCATCTGGCAGTGCCCACAGAGGCCGACCGCACAGCGCATCCGCCGTTCGAGGGACACGAGGATGTTCTCCTCGGGGAGGTTCTTCTTCTCGAGTTCGTCCAGGACGTACTGGTACATGACCGGCGGCCCACAGATCATCGCGGTCGTCGTCTCGGGGTCGATGTCGACCGGCGGGATGATCGTGGTGATCACGCCGACGTTGCCGTCCCACTCGACGCCGTCCGGAACCTCGTCGACGGTCATCCGGAACTCGACGTCGTCGCGCTCCCGCCACCGCTCGATGTCCTCGGTGTGGAGGATGTCGTTGGGGCTCGTGGTGCCGTAGAGGATCGTGATGTCGCCGTAGTCCTCGCGGTTCGCCAGCGCCTTCTCGATCATCGACCGCGTCGGCGGCAGGCCGATCCCGCCGGCGATAAAGAGGAGGTCCTGGCCCTTCAGGCGTTCCGGGCCCCAGCCCTTCCCGTACGGGCCGCGGATCCCGACCTGGTCCCCCGCCTCCATGTCGTGGATCGCGCCGGTGACGTTGCCGACTTCCCGGATGACCAGATCGAAGGTGTCGCCCTCTTCCGGGGCGGAGGCGACCGAAATCGGCGCTTCGCCGATGCCGGGGACGAACACCTGGACGAACTCGCCGGGACCGTGGCCGAGTTCGTCACGCTCCTCGAGGTCGATCTCGAAGAGGGCGTCCTTCTCGGTGTACCGGCGGACGTCCGTGATCGTCGCCGGTTCCGGTTCCATCGCCAGGCGTTGTTGCATGGGGACCTGGCCCCCGCCGGCGTAGCCGCCGAGGTCAGTCATCGGAAACCACCTCGGTGGAGGCCGCGGCACTGCCGCCCGCGGTCGGGAGCTTGTCTTTCTCTTCCAGGTAGGCTTTCAGGTCGTTGTAGAGGGTCAGCGGGTCGGCGATGTCCGGGAGACAGTGCTTCCCGCACCGGCCACAGCCGGTACAGGCGATGTCGCCGAACCGCTGGTAGACGTAGTCGCCCTTGCGATGGAAGCGATGTCGGTAGCGCTTGCCTCGCTCCTCGCGGAAGTTCTCGTCGCCGGCGACGGCGGCGAAGTCCTTCAGGTTGCAGCCGTCCCACTGGCGCTGGCGTTGCCCGCTCTCGGCGCCGACCTCGTTGACGTCCACGATGTCGAAGCAGTAGCAGGTCGGGCACACGACGTTACAGCTACTGCAGGAGGTGCACTGTTCGGCGTGGTCCGCCCAGAACTCGATCTCGTCGTACCCCGCGGAGAGGAGCGTGGGGAGCGCCTCCTTGGGCACCTCGAGGCCGCGCGTGGCGTCCTCGGTCACGGCCTCCTTCTCGGCCTCGACGGCCTCGACCTCCTCGAAGGTCGCGTCCCGCTTGGGAACGTTCTCGATCAGGAGGCTCCCCTTTCGGCTCCCGATCTCGACCGCGATCCTGTCGTCGAGTTCCGTCAACAGGAGGTCGTACCCGGAATTCTTCGTCGCGGTCTTCATGTCGCCGGCGAACGTCTCGTCGGCCACGTTTTGCGGGGTCGTGCCGATGATGACGCACTGTTCCCGCCGGCGCTCGTAGTACTCGTCGTCGTGTTCCTCGATGAAGATCTTGTCCATCTGCTCGATGGCCTCGAGGTCCCACGGATGGACCCCGATGACGATCCGGGGCTCGATCTCGAGGACCGATTCCATCTCGTACTCCTCGCCGGATCGTTCGTACTCGAGGAGGGTCTCCCGCGGCGGTAGGAAGTACTTCTTCGGTGGCAGCGTCGTCAGGTCGTATTCGAGGGCCAGTTCCGACGAGTCCTCGAGTTCGTCGAAGAGGTACTGGCCCCCTTCCTGCGTGACGCCGACAACGTCCCGTTCGTCGTTCGATATTAAATCGTCGACAAAGTTCCGGAATGTCGAGCGTTCGATTATCTTCATGGTCCCTGTCCCAGTTCTTGATACGCGTGTATTTCTAAAAGGAAAAGTGGACATCCCCAGATTCTGAGAATACTGTGCCCAGATACCACGCTATAGGTTGCCACCCAGGGGGTCAACCGTCGGCAGTAACGCCGGTTTCGGCCCCTACAGCGCGTCGACGCGGGGTTTGACGGTCCCGTAATCGAACACCGGGCCGTTCCGGCAGACGGAAATCCCGTCGAACCGACAGGTTCCGCACGCCCCCACGCCACACCGCATCCGGGCCTCCAGCGTGAGCAGGACGCGATCGTCCGGGAGGCGCTTTTCCGAGAGGACCTCGAGCACGGGCGAGACGGCCCCGTGGTCGCCGGCGACGAGCGCGTTCGTCCGGCGGGGATCGAACGTGACTTCCGACACGACGCCCTCGACCGGCCCGACGGCGCCCTCCCAGTCAGTTCCACCGGGCGATTCGACCGTCGTCCGCACGGTCACGTGCTCCGCCCCCGACCACTCCCCGAGGCGCTCCGCGTAGACCATGGCGTCCGGCGTCGAGGCGCCGTAACAGAGCGTTACGTCCCCATAGTCGTCCGGGTTGTCGACGGCGTGTTCGATCATCGGCCGGAGCGAGGCCAGGCGGTCGTCGGTCGCCACGAACACCAGGTCCGATCCCATGAGGCGGTCGGCGTCGAACCCGTTGCCGAAGGGACCGCGGACGCCGATCTCGCCGCCCTCGCCGAGGCCACGGACCGCCCGCGTGACGCTGCCCACGTCACGGACGATCAGTTCGTCGGGGCCGGACGCCCCCGGCGGGGACGCGATGGCGACGGGGGCTTCCCCGACGCCCGGAACGACCACCTGGACGTACTGCCCGGGGTCGTGGTCGAACTCGGCGTCCGTGTCGAGGGTCACGGAGACGAGCGACGTCCCCTCGGCGATCGGTCGGTCCTCGACGATCGTGGCGGGGTGGGGCTGGTACTTCGACCACGGTCGGGACAGGATCGGGTCGGTCGCGGGAACCCCGAAGTTCGTCATCGACGGTCACCCCCGGCCGGGGCGGGCGTCGCGTTCGGACGTGCCAGGCGTTGCTGTGGAGCCATTACGTGGTCACCATCAGGTATCTCCGTCACGAGCGAACAAAAGCCACGGTGAGCGTCCCCAGGATCCGAGAATCCGGTCGGCGGATCGGATGCGAAGCCACCGACGATCGACCGATTTGCTCCCTCCGGTCCTCCCGCCGGACTACTTTCGGGGTATCGTTCACCTTCACTTTCACCGGGGTTGGCCGGCGTTCTTTGACCTCCAGCCGCTGAACGACCCATGGACGACCGCATCAGGAGACACGCCGAAATTCTGGTCGATTACTGCACCGAGGTGGGCGCCGAAGACGACGTCCTCATCGCCGCGCCGACGCCAGCCGAGGACCTCGTGGTCGCGCTGTACGAACGCCTCGGCCAACGGGGCGCGCGGCCGATGGTCGAATGGCGGCTCGGACGGGCCAGTCGGGCCTATGCCCGCGAAGTGGACCCCGACGACTTCCGGACGCAGGAGCATCGGCTGGCCGCGATGCGAAACACGGACGTCGCGATTCTGGTGAAGGGGACGAGAAACACGGCCGAGGGGAGCGACGTGGATCCGGAGAAGAACGCCGCGGGTAGTCGCGCCAAGCAACCGATCCTCGAGGAGCGACTCGACACCCGCTGGGTCATCACCCAGCACCCGACCCCCGCCGACGCCCAGCGCGCGGAGATGAGCACCGAAGCGTGGATCGATTTCGTCTACGGGGCGATCGTCAGGGACTGGCGGGCCCAGCACGACTTTCAGCGGCAACTCGTCGAGGTGCTCGATCCGGCCGACGCCGTCCGCATCGTCTCGGGCGACGATACCGACATTCGACTCTCGGTCTCGGGCATGGACGTCATCAACGACGCCGGGCGACGGAACATGCCCGGCGGGGAAGTGGCGACCGTCCCCGTGATCGACTCGGTGACGGGTGACGTACGGTTCGACCTGCCGGTGTATCGCGGTGGTCGGGAGCTCCGCGACGTCCGTCTCGTCTTCGAGGACGGCGAAGTCGTCGATCACGACGCCAGCCAAAACGAGGGCGTGCTGACGAGCTTGCTGGAGACCGACCGGGGTGCCCGTCGGGTCGGCGAACTCGGGATCGGAATGAACCGGGGGGTCGACCGGGTCACCGGCAATGTTCTGTTCGACGAGAAGATGGGCGACACCGTCCACCTCGCGCTCGGGAACGCGCTGGAGGAGTGCGTCCCGGCCGGTCGCGATCACAACGAGAGTGCGATCCACGCCGACCTGCTCGTCGACCTGAGCCGAGATTCGCGTATCGAGGTCGACGGCGAAGTCATTCAGCGGGACGGCGTTTTCCGGTTCGAGGAGGGTTTTGAGGCGTAGCGAGGGCCGCCGGGAGCACGGGCCTCGACCACAAGGAGCGGAGACCGAAGGGAACCGCGAGAATCGAGGGCCGCCGGGAGCACGGCCCCCTTCCGTGATGGAACGCGGCCGAAACGGCCGGATGATTAAGTACGTCCCCGGCGTAGGTCTGGTGATGCCCGAAATCCACCTCGAGGAGGAGACCGTCGAGCGCCTCGATCAGCTCCGCGTCGACGACGAACCGTACGACGAACTCATCACTGAGCTGATCAACATCTACGAGGCCGAGGGGCTCACCCTCCACCGATCCGGGGACGGCTAGTCGCCCGCGTCGATCGTCCGGACCTCGTCCCACCGGCCCTTCTTCTCGAGGTGCTCTTGCAGGGCCGTCGCGTACTCCTGGGCCAGCTCGGCGGCCGCCCGCTTCCGTTCGTCGTCGCCGTCCGAACCGTTTCCGCCGCCGTCGAGGCCCAGCGCGTTCATGATGCCCCCGAAGAGCCCCCCGCCTCCACCGGATCGGCCGGTCGCCTCGTCCCCCGGCGCCCCCGGCATCCCGCCCATCTGGGTGCGGATGTTCTCGAGTTCCGGCATGATCGCGTCCAGGTTGCTCGTGTCCGCGACGATCCTCGCCCGGTCGGGGTCGTCGGGGTGCTCGATCTCGAACTCGACGGCGGTCATGATCAGGCTCCACTCCTGGTTGGAGAACTCGGACGCGGCGACGCGCTCGGCGAACTCGCTGTCGACCGCCATCCGCTCGCCGACGATGTGTTCCGTCCAGTCGGTCATACCCGAACGTCGCCGTCCGGCGGCTTCAGCGTTCCGCATAGCGCCATCCCAAGGACGGTGGTCGGTCGTCTCCCGTCTCGCGTGCCGGCCGGGAAACGGCGCCGCCTGCCGGCACGAGGGTGACCCGCCCTCAGAAGACGTCGTCCTCGACGACCACGTCTGCCCGGAGCTCCTCGCGAAGCGCCGCGTCGACGTGGCAGATCTCGTGGGCGCGCTCGACGATCTCCTCCTTCTTCTCGCCCAGGTCCGCCTCCGTCTTGATCTTGAACCGGATCGCTTCGAGGTCGTCGTCGTCGTCCAGGTCGGCTTCGGCGTCGATCTCGATCCGGCCCAGGTCCTCGACGTCGCGTTGCTGGGCGGCCACGCGGAACGCGGGGATCCAGCAGCCCGCGTAGGTCGCGACCAGCGTCGGGTTCGTCTGGGGGCCCTCCTCGCCGTCGGCGTCGAGTTTGAGTTCGAACTCGCCGACGATGCTTCGCGACGCGAAGCCGTCCTCCGAGGTGGTTTCGATCAGGATGTCGGTCATGTTGTCGCGCTGACCCACGACCGGCAGTGTCCTAAACGTTATGAATCCTCGACTCCCTTTGGGAGGCCGCTCGGGTATTGGGGGCCCGGGGGTAGCCGTCGCTTTCCAGTGACGTCCTCCAGAACAGCCTGCGACCGGGATCCGTCCCCGGCCGTCGAGGGCTCCTTCACTGCGTCGGACCGGAGATCGGGCGGAAGTCGCTGTGCGACAGTTCTGCGTCACACAGAAGGCACCCGTTCTCGATGAGCGCCTCCCGCACGCCCCCGTTGACGATGATCCGTTCGCCACATTCGGGGCAGACGAACTCGGATTTTTCCGTCATTCCTCTACGCCACCTGAAAATTCGGTCGATTCGTGCAAAAGCGGCCGCCCCACATATTTCGGCGTTAGAAATGGTTATCGGTGGCGCGTCACCCGCGTCGATCACTCGTCGACGATGGCGGCGAACAGCTTCCGCTGGGCGGCGGCCAGATGTTCGGAGAACGTCGAGGTCGAGATGTCCAGTTCCGCGGCCACCTCGCCGGCGTTCGACTCCTTCGAGTACTCGAAGTACCCCATGTCGTGGGCGGTCCGCAGGACCTCCAGCTGTCGGTCGGTGAGGGCGCCGCGGTCGACGAACACCAGGTCGTCGGATTCCCCGTCGCCGCCGGACTGCACCAGCCGTTCGATCGAGATGGTGTAGCGGTCCCGGAGGTCGTCGATCACCGCTTTTAGCTCGTCGAGGTCGGTGACGTGGAACGCAATGATCATCGACCCGTTCTCGATGGTCGTCTCGGCGACCGGGATGTCGTGCGCTTCGACGCGGCGGCACGGACAGTCGATGTCGTCCTCCCGGTCGAACCGATAGGTGACCCGGGAGTCGTACGTGAAAACGGGATACATCCGGTCGTCGTCGACCGACGCCTCAGCGTCGGTCGTGAACTCCTCGACGACGGTCCCGTCCCCCGAGGAAAGGTTCCGGGAGACGTTCGAAATCGCGTTTCGTCTGTCGGTCGTCGCCTCCGCTACCGGGCACGCCTCCGTCGTTTCCACTTTCACCTCGGCCCGAATCCCACCGGTCATAGTATCATTCGGTGCCCCACGTGTAATATAGTTCCCCCTAATATCATGGGTTGGGAACGGTCAACTCCGGCGGCGAAGCGTGGGTGAACGTGGGGTAAAACGGGGTATTGCCTGGTATACCACCCATTAATGGCCCGTTTCGGTTGGCGTGTTTCGAGGGTGCCCGGTATATCGTGGGCCGCTTTTCGATTCGGCGATCGACGGGGAGCCCCTGACCCGACCGACGCGTCGGCGACGGGTCCCGTCCGGGAAGAGCCGGCGACGGGGTCGGTCGTTCGCGACGTGACCGGAGTTGGGCGCTTTTCCGCTGGCGGTGCGTGGAACGGCCCCGTCTGTCGGGAAGGAAGACTTTGCATCGAGACCCCGTTGTTCCTCTGGCTTACCGTCCCGCTATCGGCGTGGCGCTCGGTGAGAATGACGGGTATCGTGTCATTTCGGACAACGAATTCGACTCGCCTCGTGGGAACTTCCGTTCGAAGTGCTTCGATGGCGCACTGTGAGCGCTCTCGTGTGGAGGCTGGAACGACGCGGCGTGTGTGATAGCCCACAACGCCATCAGTGAATCAGTTCACTCTCCAACGTGAGTTCGACTGACGGGGTTTCGCAGTATCGGTCTCTGTTCAGGGTCGCTCTGCTGTCACCTGCCGGAGGTCGTCGTCCGGAGATACACTGCAAGGCCGAGTATCACGACGCTGACCGCGATGACTGTCTGGAGATCGCTGGCGAGTTGGGAGAGCGACAGTGAGGCCGAAAGTCCTCCCCAGAGAGAATCCAATGACTGCTGAAACTGGTCCGAAACGCCCGGCCGAATCCTCGTATAGATCAGCCAGGCGCCCCACAGAAGCACGAAGATCCCGAGTCCGATGGCGACCGATTCGACGATTTCCACGACGCCCATACGTGGTATATTATCACAAACGCGGAAAAAGACATCGCCTGACACGATCGCACGTAAACCGGATTTGAACCGGAGGGAGACGGTCGCTCACTGCGTTCGCGCTGCGACTCCCAGGGTTCAAATCGGTCCTGCTCTCTCGCTCACTCCGTTCGCTCAATGCGCGGGACCGGATTTGAACCGGCGGACCCCTACGGGACAGCGTCCTAAGCGCTGCGCCGTTGGCCTAGCTTGGCTACCCGCGCACGGTGCTCGCTTTCACGGTTCGGACCAAGAACCTGACGTTCCTCGCTCGGTCGACGGGCGAGGATTTTTCTCGGCACGCGCCGACGGGCGGTATATGGGTGACTTCGATCTGGATCTCCGGGCGGTCGAGGACCACCTCGACGAGGAGCGGGACGACGACGCCGTCCGGATCGAACTGGGCGTCCTCGACGGCACCACGCCCGACGAGGAGTGGATCGACGCGGTGATCGAGGAGGAACACGTGCTGGTCCTCAACGTCGACGGCGACGTGAACGAACTGGCCGCCGGGTTCGCACGGGACGTCAAGGACCAGGGCGGCGAACTCGTCCACTTCCGCGGCTTTCTGATCATCGCGCCGGTCGGCGTGAGCATCGACACCGACCGGCTCTGAGGCGACCGGCCCCCCGCCGTGGTCCCTACGACTCCGGCCTCCGGACCGTCACGACGTGCCCGTCCGGGTCCCGGAACCGACGCCCGCCCTCGACCGACTCGACCGACTGAACGCGGTCCGCGACCGCGTCGACCGCGGCGTCGGGATCGGACGCCGTGAACCCGACGTCGACGTGGACGCCCCCGCGGGCGTTCGCGAGCCCGAGTTGCGGCTCCCAGAGCTCGAGGGCCACCGGGCCGGTCAGCCGGACGCGTCGCCGATCGTCCCCGCGGTCCATCACCGAAAAGCCGAGGTCGCGGTAGAACGCCGTGGCGCGTTCGAGGTCGGCCACCTCGAGGACGATCTCGAAGATCCCGTCGATCCCCGGGCCCGCCACGTCGCGCTGGCCGAGTTCGACGCAGTGACCGTCCGGGTCGTACAGGTACAGCGAGCGGACGCTCCCGAAGCGGTGCTCCTCCAGGTCGAAGCGACCGTCGAGCCGGTCCCACCAGTCGTCGTACTCCTCCGTGGGGATCGAGAAGGCGTAGTGCGTGTGGACGCCCCCGCGAGGGACGTCCGTCGGGCGGCGAACTACGAAGTCGACGTCGCCGGCCGCGAACGCGATCGAGGAGCCGGTCGCCTCGCGGACTGCCAGGTCCAGGTGCTCCGCGTAGAACGTCCGCGCCCGATCGAGGTCCTTCGACTCGAGTCCCAGCCAGGCCAGCGAATCGAGCATAGCCCACCTACTCCCGCCGACGCTGTAAGCGTTGGTGTCCGCCGCCGTCCAGGGCGGAGGTTTATGCCCCGGTATCCCCTTCGATCAGTCATGCCGATGAAAGGTTCCGA